>Ga0209119_1001152_pt1 | contig 26406 bp, 26 predicted proteins | sample COG_03_FD_184747 | JGI IMG/M metagenome (GOLD analysis project Ga0209119, IMG submission 184747) | Pelagic Microbial community sample from North Sea - COGITO 998_met_03 (SPAdes) (version 2) | ecosystem: Environmental > Aquatic > Marine > Neritic zone/Coastal water | place: Helgoland, sampling...
AGAAATTTTTGGAAAATTGAAAGTTGATCTATGCTAAACCTCCTTTTTTCGACACATTTTTTGACGCAAAACCGGAGGTCACTGTCAAATTATCATGTCATGTTTTTTCAATTTGCCGACGGATACTAATTTCATGCCATGATAATTTGATAGTGACCTCCGGTTTTGCGTCAAAAATTGTGTCGAAAAAAGGAGGTTTAGCATAGATCAACTTTCAATTTTCCAAAAAATTCTACCCGCGAAAAATTTCATGCCAATACTAGTTGGATGACCACTACCTCAGAAAAAAATATTTTTTTTTGAAACTCCAACTAGCGTTCATAAATTTAATATACGTCACACAAAAAAAATTATTTATTTCATTCGTGTACGATAATAATAATCATTGACATTTACAGTTAATAATTTTGCTTGGTCTCTTCTTTTTCTGGCATCAATATTTACAAAGCGCTCCTTGGTTTTTAGAAATTGTGTTAAAGCTGCTGGATCTGGGATGTTTTTAGCATGACTAAAGTAAAACCAATAGATGAAGCGCCACATTGAAATAAAAGATAAAGAAAAAGCAGTGATAGCCATTCCCAACGACCACCCCCAAGCCCATGCTACCTCCTTGGTTAAGTTTCGTGAAACAACAAATACTAGAGACCTAAAATCCCCTGCCAATCCCATAAAGAAGATAAAAATAACCCACCACAAAACACTATTATTATTTCTCCATTGCTGGGCAACACCTACCATTGCAATGGGCGTTCCCAGATGAAAGAGTAAAGCGCCATTCGTAGCTATGTATTGTGCAGATGCTGTCCCCTCAAGTGCAAATTCATAGGTCAGCATCTGTGCTACCCAAACAAGCCAAAACACACTTTCGATATAAAAATATACATTGGTCCAATAATAAAATGGAATTAAATCAGGCTGCGGATGTTCTTCTTTTGATAATGTATCAAAGTTTACCATTTTAAAATATAGAGAGAAAGAGGGTGGTGGTTTTATAATACTTTAAAACTTTTTATTTCTGAATAATAATGAACGGAGTTTTTATTCAATCTTCAAAAGATCCTCGCTTTCGGGCCTGTATTTTGCGATTAAAAGCGCTAAAAGAACAAAGAAAAACCCTAACAGATTCCCGGCAAAAACACAATTGTCATCCTAATTTTTGTAAGCCAGAAAATGAATCTGATAATAATATACCAAATCCAATTGCTTGTAATATATTTATATGCCGTTATGGAAGTGTTCATTTCTGTACGGCAGAAAATTGTGGATTATATGGTGGTAGTTTGAATGGGACTTGCCCTATAAGTGGTATTCAACACAATGCGCTTGACATATCTGGATACGACAAAGAAAAATCACACACTTGGTATAGACAACACGAAGAGCGTCGTGCAGATGTTCAAACTGTTACTGCGCGCTTTTTGTTATCAGGAAAAGAAGAAATTGAAGAAAAAGTTGTTACCGTTGTGGAAACTACTACTGTTATTCAAAAACGTAGGCGCGCTGCATATACCAAGCAATTAACACCTAAAGAAGCCGAACAGGCTGCTAGTAAAATTGTCAAATTGTTGCTCTATTCTCCTGCACGTAAAAAATTTATTGAGCGGTGTATTGATCAAAACCATCGTGATGGAGATGAAGTTAAATCTCAATATATTTATAATCAAATTGTTGAGGAACATCAACTTCCTTATGCAGCAGATATCTATCTCTATAAGGCTTATCATAGTTGTAAACCGTTACCGCTTAAAGAATTTACTTTTGATGCGCATCTTCATGATTATTATGTGTTTGTTATTATGGAGGTTTGGAATATGGTGCAGCGCTTTCATGTACCTTATAATCAAAAAAGGTTTGACGGCGATGAAGAGATTATCCCTAGTTTAAATTTTGATGCCATTTCTGTGGGTACGCTTTATTTGATGCGAAAAGGCTACAAACACAACAATATTTTACTTTTACCGGCTGATGATTTTTTGCTTTTTAATCTTCCCAAAGTAAATACTTACAATGAGTTTGGCTTGGAAAAATCCCTAGTTACACAGGGCGATAAACTGATTACAGAAGCTATTGAAAATGCTTTTGGTGATAACGCACCCATTGCTGATATTGTGATGGATCTGGAAAAAATGCCTCAGCGCGAAACACACCAAATTATTGAGACAAACCGCGGACTGGTAAAAATGAGTAGTAGTGGCGAAAAATTATTTATGCCATCATCGCGAAAAAAATTAAAAAAATGAGCGGAGCATTTCTGGGCCCGTGGTTTTGCTCCTTGTTTTTTAACACAGCAAACAAATGCAAAAAAAAGACGCATTTAGAGGCCCATACATATCCACATTTAGCAGCAGATGCGCTGAATAAGACTTTATTCAACACTAACGGAAAACGCATCAAAGAAAAGGAGGATGGATATCATTGTTGGATCATTGTATTAAAAGTAGGGCCGTTCAACAGACTGCATCATGCTCAAAACTTTCTTCGTCTTTGGTCGCACAAAACGCGGGGAAAATGTATTAGAGTTAGTCGAGGTGTTGACTTATTTAAACAATATCAAGTTGAATACAATTTAAAGCTGTGGGTACAACGCTCCACACAAGATCAAGCAGTAAATAGTTTTTTTAGCCAAGAAGAAGTATCAGATGATATTATACCCTGGCGAGAAGAAGAAGAAGAAGAAGAGAAAAAAGAAGAAGAAGAAGAGTACAAAACAATGCCTATTGCATTTCAAGAAGGATGTTTGGAAGAATTAACAATTGGAGGGATTGAAGAGCTGTTAAACGTATCAGAAAAACAAAAACCAAAGAAGAAAATAAAACGAACCATTAAACTTTAAGTCGTTCTTTTTGTATGTACACCTCTAAACTTTAAGTCGTTTATTTGTTTTTTCTTCTTCCCAATAATCAAAATCGCCTCTACTTCTCCACACTTCTTTAGCAATCATAAGTATAACGTTTCTGTCAATCTGGCTTAGATAAAGACATTCGCGTTGCCTATATTTTTTGATACACAGCAATTCAATAATGCACTGCCGTGCGCGCATATGCATGGCAAGATTTCGCTGTAAAAAAGAACGAATCGATACAACAAAATTAAATGTACCAGTATTAATATTAAGATTAGTTATAATCCCATTATTTTTAATGCTTTCTATAAAAGCTTTTGCAGCTGAAATATAAACATTATTTGTTGTAAAACTAAGCTTTGTAATTGTTCTGTTAAATTTTAAAATTTCTGGAACTAATATTGTACTTTCAGGGCAAATCATTCCCAGATTAACATTTACAAGTGTCTTGTTTGTTCTTAAGACGCATGTAAGCTTTTTTATGCTTTCAAAATCCATAACGTTTTGATTTAAACGAAGATGTGTAATTTTTCTATTAATTTTTAAAACTTGTAGAAGCAGTCTCAAAGTAGAAATCACACAAAATTTATCATGTATCGTCAGATGAATTATTGTTTTGTTTGTTTTTAGAGCTTCCATAACTGCCGTTTCGTCCGTAGTTCTAAATACAAAGTCGCTTGTGCGCACTTTTATGTAAAACGTAGATAGCTGAGTTATGACAAGATGTGTAATGGACGGATCATTATTATTTCTTATTTTTTCCAGCAACTCCTCCATAATTAAATTTTATTTTATATCATCAGCATCTTCATTTTTTTCTTTTGGAGTAGACGGTTTTTCTTTATCATCAGTAGTCTTTTTGATTTTCTGCTTTTTGTGGCTCTTTTCTTCTGTCGGTGCCTTTTCTTCTGGTCTTTCTTTCTTTTGCGTGCGTTGTTTTTTTTCTCCTCCATTTCCCTGTGTCTTTACTATTCGCTCCTTCGGAAAGTTGTCTGGCCACTGACTGAGCTGCATCTTTTCCAGTGGAATGTTTTTGCTTTTTAAAATATGTTCTGCGGCTGTGCGCTGAGAAATGAATCCATTCATCCAATAGCTAATCATTTCTTCGTCGGTAGTTACTGTAGTGTTGGATAAATCAATGATGACATCCAGTTCCGGATACAGCAAATCTACATTGGCAGCGTTTCCTCCCAGGCGCGAAAGATGCCAATGATTAGCGTCATCCATAATACTTTGTAGTTGTTTTCTATAAGCTAAAATAATGGCTGGTCGTAAGATTGATTCATAGTGTGAACTCTGTTCCCGAATTCTCTCATTTTCATATTGTTCTGCTCCTTTAACATTTTGGGAACGCGCTGCGCCTGTAGGCGTTAAAAGCTCCAAAGCAAAATCCATCACCGCGGCTGCCATGACATTGAATTGTGCTTCGGCCTTGTTATAATCTGCTACCAGCTGTGGTCTCGCTGCAGTGACATATTTGCGGTGAGCACCCAGCGCTACAGTTCTGTTACTAAATCCAGCATCCATCTCTTCCAACATATCTTGAGGTGTATCGGTCCAAAGTGTTGGTTGTGTGGTACTCTTTTGTCGGTTAGCTTGTTCAGTCATTTGAAGATTGCGATGCAGCTCTTTTTGGCGGACCCGCAATTCCGCTTGCTGCATTCGCTCGCGTCTAGCTTTTCCAATACCGGCAGCTTTATCCCAATTAGCAGAGTGTCGCGCCAATCCATCGTCTACCGCTGTTTGCATGCTAGGATTGCTTTCGATGATATGAACTGGTTTAGCAGCTTGAGTTGAGGCAATATCTTGTGCTTTTCTTAGTTTTAACATGGATCTATAAACTGGCAACAAAGATGCTAACGGACTTCTAATACGTCCAGAAGCATCTGGTGCGTTTTCGGTAATAATCCATAGCATATTTTTTTCCTCTTGTACTTGTGCTGTATCGTTCCAATACCACCGATACCGAACTTTAGGGGGGTGTCTTCCTTTCCTTTCCGTTGTGTATACTACAATATACCCAGTAGTTGGATCAGGTATATAAGGAACTAAATGATCTGGATTGTGTTCTAGCGGAATTAACATATACGGTACAGCACCCACTACCTTTTCCCATCCAAACTCTTGTCTTAACCAAGGCATCCATCTTCCTTTGATAACGATATCCACATCTCGATTATTTACCAATCCAAGTTTGGGGATTTGAAATGTAAATGGCTCGGGTAAAACTTTGGACAAAAAAGCTTTTTCGGAAATTTTAAAAATGGGTTCAGTGTGATACATGTTGAAAATATCCTTAATTTCTTCAGTATTAAGCGGGATTTCGTTCCCAGCACTGCCATTTGTTCTGGCAGAAGTTCCTGTATGATTAAATTGCGACCGCAAAATATTTGGCCGCATTATTTTTAAAGCCCCCTTTATTCGTTTTCAAAATTCAAACTTGTCAAAGTCTAGAGCTTTTGGATTCAAGTTTATATTTGTGCCTTCTTCTTCATCAGAAATTACAATTTTTTCCACAAAATTTGTCAAGTCACAATCATATAAATGGTTGTTATATTTTGTGTGCAGTAACCAAAACCATAAAGCAACTGCTTCATAGATATCGTCACAAACATAAACATGGCCTCGGTCATAAACCCAAAAAGAAGAAAAAACTTGAAGAAAAACAGGAATTTTGTTGGATTGGAGCGTAAAGGCAGATTGCTCAATATCAGCATTCATAATGACTGCTGCATTCATAAAACGAAGTCGGGGGATTTCAATCTTTAAATGCTCGTTAACGCTTCGAAGAACAAAGAGCCGAGATACATAAGCATCTTTGGTGGTACTTAGGACACTTTGTGGGGTTACTTGCGCTTCTGAAAAGAACCTCTTATGCAAATGGGGGCGAAACTTGGCAATACATGCTCCTCTAGAATGAACAGCACTTTCTGAAAACTTGAACCAACCATCATCACCAACAAAAGCATAAGCAATAGGCATATTATTCTGATATATATCATCAAAAGCGTCATCAGCCAGCGATTCTGTAATTCTTTTCAACCAAGCTTTGGTGCGTTCGGTCATTTTGGCTAAATTATTTGGTAGTAGTGGTATTTGATTTTTGTAAAGCAAATCATAATGAAAAAAGCGTCTAATTAATTCGCCCATGTAAAAAAAACAAAACCCGATAAAGCGTTGATTTGGCGCACAAGTAAGTTTGTCAGCTGGATCTCCCGTATCATGAGGGCCGTGTCGCATTTTAGGATCATCCAATATTTGTTCCGAGTGAAACTCCATAAAAAATTTCCCCACTCTTAACCATAAAATAGTGAAAACTTTTCGATACTCTTCGACGCCATGCCCACCTTTGGTCTTGATATCATTAATTTGCTGCGTTAAAAAGAGGATCAAGATTTCCACTTCTGATTGAGTATATTCCATAATTGGTTTAGTCCAAAGCATATTGATTTGTTTTCGCAAATGTTCTACTTGTTCATCAGGATCTTCTTTTTCTTCCAGGAGAGAAGTTATATCAAAGGAATCAACAATGGAAATAAAAGAATCATCTTTGGTCATTTTAAGAGTATGAAGCATCAGATAAAATGTTTCAGATACTTCTTCTTTCCCCAACATGGATAAATTATCCATTTCTTCCAGAAGCTGTGGATAATGAAGCAAATAATTAAGACGGGTAAGTTCTAGAAAAACATGAGATCCGTTGGTAGATTTGAATTTTTTCCGCTTTCCCTTTTCATCTAAACCAAAATGCTTTTCGCTCAATACGTAATGCTTAATCTCTCGCATACTTTCCAGATGAGTAACAAAATGTTTTACCCATTCATTATAAAGTTTTTGAATTTTGTTTTTCAAACCCGGATTTGATAAAATGGTAGTGGGTGTTTCTTCCATTTGTGTGCCTTGTTTTTCTGCTCGGTCAATTTTATCGTTAAACACATCTTGCTCTTTGATAATTCGCTCAAAACACACAGTTGTAAAACCACCCAAATCTTTGACGCAAGAAAATAATTTTCTAAATTGAGTTTGGTAGCCCTCATTATCGTCAAAGAGATCCATTTCATAAGGAAGAAGTGCTTGAATATTAGTATCCATTTTTTGCAAAGCACTCCTTTTTTCAGTATTTAAATAAACAAACTATTAAATAACGTTTTAGTTTTTACAATTCAAAAAAACAGATTATGAATGCTCCAAAAAGACGCCGTAGCGATTTCGGCGCCTCATCATTTTTTGACCAACTAGATGCGCAAATTGAATCTTCTGGGTTTGTCCCTCAGGGACTTACCATGAATGATTTCCAAACGCAAGGAGAAGCAGAGGAAGAAGAACAGAAAGAGCAATGGGAACCCGTTCCACTTCCATCGCGTAGAAAAGAAAAAAAACGCTTTGGAAAACCCATTAAAAAAGCTCGGTGCTTTTTTTGTGCTTTTGTAGATGAAAAGCTAACCACAGTTCCTCGAGAAGATGTAAATAAGATTGTGGAAATGCTACGACAAAATATTGAAATTATGGAAGATTCGGAGCTAGCCTTTCAAATTGCTCGAGAGTATGTAACTTTGCGCCAGCGCATTAACTCAGAGTTGAGAATAGGAGAAAAACAGCTTCCAGTCTTGTCAGAATCTACAATCTTGCATCATATACGGCGACATACTCAAGATCCAGAAGTTAAACTTGGTGTTATCAAATCAGAGCTACAAGAAACTAGAGAAACTATAATGGATGAAGGTTTGTTTGAGAAAAGTACTCGTACTGGAAAAAAGCGACCCAACAAACAAGCTATAGATTCTTTAGAAAAAATTATCAAATTGGAAATTTTAATTGGTAAACAAGATCCAAGCAAATGGGATGGCTATTCTGCCGGTGCTCGTAGAGATCCAAACACACATTCACAGGGGCCGGTATCAGTAGTAACCAAAAACTTGTATGAGTATTGGGGAAGTATTTAAGGCAAAAAATCAGCCATATCTTCAATTTTTTCAGCGCAATAAGAATTACAAAATCTATGTTCGTTTGTGCCTGGAAACATTAAATCAGCTTCTTGATGACAAAAGACACAAGATTCTACCAGACGGGCATTTTTGTTGGATTCAACAACCTTAATAAATTCAGAGTCTTGGAAAATGCGTCCGGTTTGCAAAAAATCAGATAATTCTTGCCACTCATCTTCCATTACTGGAAGATTATTATATTCTTCCCGTGCTTCAAAATCAGGATTCTTCCAAATATTTGGTTCTGTCATAGTTTGATACCATTCTTGATTAGAAATATCAGTGCGTTCACCTAAAGTTTTAATCAATGAACTTAAATCGTTACGATTGGTATCTCTTCTGTAATTCTGTTTGGTACTAGCTGTTCCAAAATCAATTATTTTTGGAACAATTCCGGGATGAAATAAAACCAGATAATTCACATTTTCTACCCGGACAGGAATCCAATTTTCTTCTTCTTCTTTATCCACATGAATATCATCAAAAAGGATATTTCTGGATGCAATATCTCCATGAACAAACCCTAAACGTTTGCGACCAATATAAATTCCGTGAAGCAGAAGAAAAAAAAGAGATAGGCTGTATTTTCCTAAATCAAATTGATAATAATCACCCTCTACTTTGCCCAAAAAAGAATGAGGCGGTTTGCGCATAAAGATGAGCAAATATTCAGTAAATCTTTTTTCATAATTATCATTGTTCTTGGATAATTTATCCATCCAACTTTTTGGAACGTTGGAACACAACAAATAACCAAGAGTGGTAACAAAAACACTACTATATTTTTTGCGAAGTTTGTTAATTTCACAAGAAATTGCAAGTTCCCTTTTGGCAACTGCGCGGACGCCTTTAGATATTTCTGAATTAACATCGTCCATATTATTATCTGAATAAGATAAAAGTTTTACAGCAACATCTTTGCGTGGAAGTTTACGCGTGCTAAGCTTGAATACAGCACCGCCTTCTCCTGATCCCAAATGAAAAGGTGTTTCGATATTGATATATATTTGTTTTAAACGTTCAAAACACATATTATCAACTGGTATTCGTTCTGTATTGATCAATTCGCTGCATAAATGTATACGAATGCGTTCCATAGTTCTGCTTCGTTTTCTATTTTTCTGACCCTTCATTTTATTATATAATTAATTAAATTTATTCTTTAAAAATGCAAGAGCGCTTGTAAATTTTCTGGGTTTTTTTATTTTAGGAAGAAAAAAAGAAATAACCTGAGCATGCTAAAAACGTTTACCAATAAAAAGCTTATGTAAATACGAAAAAAAAGAATTGTAATGAGTGGACCTGCCAACGAAGTATTTAATGCACCTTACCCAAATTATGGGACTGAGGCACCTGCCAACGCTCCGGGAAATATGGGTGCTGAAGGCGCCTACAATCCTTCCGGATTTGAATGGAACCCCCGTGGTCTGGGAAATGACCTGGGACAGGTGCTCAGTGCGGTGAATTATGGACAAGCGCCGTCATCTCACGGGCATGTAACGTTCAAATCATTTGACTTTGTTAGTATGCAGTATATGACTGCTCCTACCACCGATAAGGCCAATTTGATGATTAAGCGTGGTATGCCCTGTTTTATGATGCGTGAGTTTGATAAGGAAGATAATTCTCACATCATCTACCCACTGTTCATGCTAAATCAGCTTAGTAAAGATCAATGGCGTGATTTTGTACTGGGAACCGACACCAATAGCCCTATGCAAGATCCAGACAAGCTAGAGTTTTTGGGATGGATGCGCAAATATGGAGATGATGAGCTTTGTGAATATGCTAGCGCAAAAAGAACTGGTGATATGACCAGATATGGGCGTGCTACCGATGAAGCGCTTCAAGAGCTTGCTGCGTTTTTAGCCCGTGCAGAAGAGCCTGGATACTGTTACTTGACCAAATATGGTTGGTCTCAAAAAGTAAATTTTGTCGGTGCCAACATTAACACCAATTTGGGTGCTGGTCTTGAATCCTTGCTGGATACGGAAAACATGCCTCATTATGTCAACGCCAACCAAGGATATGCCAAGCGCATTTTGATGGGACAGTGCTTTGGAACCGCACAAGAAGTAACTATGGGATCAACTTTATGGATTGTGTTGCGTCGCGAGTATTGCCACAATGGAAAATATGGTCCCTTTATCCTCTTTCCTGGAGCTTCCAGAAAGGAAGCAAATCCCCGTAACATTGTTTACATTGATGAAAAGGGAAAGACTGTGGACGGAATTGTCTACAAAGTTGGAACTGTCTTGGAGCCAGCAGATAAGGGTCCTCAAAAATCAACACTGGAACAGGCAAACAATATCAATGAGTACGGATCTACTGGAGCAGCGTATGAAAGCTTTGGAGAACTTCCCACTTTCTACGTCAACATGGGATTTAAACAATAAAAATAAATCATGAATACAGGGACGCGTTTAGTAATTTGTACAATTGCGCCTCTATTTTTTTTTTGCAACAACTTCCTTTAATTGGTGTTGTTGTGTATTATGGAATACTGGCTTTTATAGCATTTGAAAGATATTATCATTATGCAACCACTCCTTCCCTGCAAGTATATGCGGAAAATCAAGAAGATTTGAACGAATTCATGTGGAGGATTATTAATAACCGGCCAGGAAAAAAGACATGCCCTTATCCAGAGAATTACGAAGAATTATCATGGAAAGATGTACGTTTTGCATTGTGTGTGAATGGATCTAAATGTGATGGAATCATTATTGTATCAAGAAATAATGACGATCAAACTCCAGAAGATTATAAAAGCATTGTTATGCATCCAGAGTATGATCATTGCAAAGATATGGTGCGTTTAAGCAATTTTGTGCTTTCAATCAAATAAATTTATATCGGTGGTATATTGTTACAGGTCCATCGTCTGGTATTGTATACACTATATTCTGTCTTTCATACTTATTAAAATGTCTAAAAAAGTTATCGCCTTGATGATTTTTTATAAACACCACCACATCACCAATAGTGTCGCAACTTACAATATCTTCAATATCATTTTGTATCCACCGAACATATAAAGGTTCCGGAAACGCAAACTCACATACATGTTCGAGAATTTTTAAATGCTGCCGTTTCGTCGGTTCTTTGCCATTAAAATCCCATTTTCCCTGATAAAAGCAAAATGATTTTTTTTCATCATATATACAATCCAATAAACACCCTATAATATATAAAATGTCCCCTTTGTGTATAAATAATTTTTGGTTGGGAATTCCGTTTTCCCATGATATTATTCTCTTTCCTCCATTTGCAGACAAAAACCTTAATGTTCCATTGGCATATTCAAACCCACTAAACACATAACTTGCAATCTTTTTTGCTGTATCTTTATGCATTAAGCCTTTTTTGCAACATAATATCCAAGTTACTGCCGCATCTCTATTGACTAAAGCATCTTCATAATCCCAAATGAAAGGCTTCATGCTTGAAATTGCTTTATTTCTTTAAAATCTTCTTGTAGTAGAAAAATAAGGAATAACTGTGACCCCTTATTCTGAAAGTGGTGCAAACTTGATATTTTTAAATAATTTTGAGAAATAAAAATATGACGGACCGTAATCCCATGCTTCAAAATTTGAACAACCCAGTGGCTGGATTGGGAATTGTTCCTGGAAAGGGACTTTTGGATGATAATGAAGTTCATCATCGCCAGAGAAATGCCCGTAACCCCATGCGGGCTGCTTTTTGCTATCCGGGTGGAGATGATCCCATCAACCACAACATCGAAGTGGGCGATTTGCTCTTTGGAAAACGCGGACAGCGTGACGTTGAAGAAATGGATGGTGAACCAAATGAATTGGTAACTGGATCTGTTAGTGGATTGTGTTGGGATGATTACAACACACACGATGCTATGGAGGAAGATTATTACTTTGTGGGAGTTGCTGCTGGTGATGAGAGTCTGGAGCGCCCATTTGATGGCGGCACGGACGGACGCGGTGGTCACGGTACTATTCGTGTCGGTACCGTTTCTGTCATCAATACCGGAAACAAAACTTTTTACCCGGGAGATTTGGTCATGTGGAAATACCCTGATTGTGGAAACACTCCTGGATCAAGTTTCTACAATAAGATGCGTATGGGTAGTCGTAACATGTCTATTGTTGATGGTGGTGATCCTGATAATCCCGGTATCAACATGCGGGCGCGTTATGGCCAAGAAATTACCAAGTTTCGTCCGGAAATTGTACCTTTCAATCCTACTGATTTCTCTATTCAGCTGGGTGGTGTCTTTTCCACCATGTTTCTTCCCATGTCAGAAGGAGGAGTTTCTGATGTGCCTTTTAATAATCTCCTTTCCAATACTGCCGATTACCAGGGCGGGACCGACCTAACTCTGGCACAAGAATCGGGACTTTCTTACAAGCATGGTTTGTTGGGTGTATTCTCTGCTCTGCTTGAATGTTGTGTTCTGAATGGAATTGTGGAACTTCGTGAACCTGAGGATAACACTCCTCTCCCTAAGGCTAAGCAAGCCAATGCTATCACAGAATCTGTATTGAAAAAGATGGGCGCGTTTTCCACCGACTCATCAGAACAAGGTATTTTGATTGATGGAATGTCAGATGTCTTTCTCAAGCACATTGGTGGTGCTGATGCGTTGCAAGAAGCGGCACTTAAACGCTTTGTTGATTCTTTTGGATCGAATCCTTATGATGTTGCTGTAGTTACCCCAGACAGTACAAATATTGAGCAAATGCACGCCAGAATGCGCCTAAACGCAGTTGGAAATCTTACTAGAGGAATTTCCAAGACTGTAGATTCTAAACGCAGTAAAATCATTGGAAGATGTACTTCCGCTTCTGCGCCTGGTGATACTACTGATATTCTGTTGGGACACACCATCTAAAAGAAAATAAAACTTTTTATTAAAAAACAACTGGAGGTCTCTTTTGTTTGGGTACATATGTTGCAATACGTCCCAGCTCTTCAATACTTTCGGATAATTTAGCATGCAGCGCTTTTTGATCTTCCATATTTTTCTTTGCATGAACCATTTTTGCAAACTGACCAATCTCAACATCATGATGAATGCCACCACCAGCTTTGAAGCGTTCAAAACCATATAAAGTATCAATAACTACCGGCATTAAAAGGCGCTCAGATGGTTGATCGGGATTAAGCATACAAAAATAAGAATGCACCGAACGAATTAAGCGCTCAAGCTCAGCATGTCTGCCAGTTTTAAAAAGAAAATCTAAAATACAATCATCCTCACAGCGATTATTGCAGGCCGAACAAGAGGGAAAGAGGGAAAGCGGTGAAGGCTTATCAGGAGCAAATTTATCAGCTACAATATGTGCGCATTCCAAACCACAACGCTTGGAAGGACATTCAATTTGGCGCTCACCACAAAGCGGACAAGGCGAACTCTTTTTACCAGTTCCAATATGAATATCCCAAACTTGCTTTTGAACATCTAAAGAAATTCCTACTCGGGGTTTTTTTCTTTTTAAAGTTGCTGAATTGGAGTCTGCGCTGGGAATATAGGGCTGGGCAAAGCCAAAGGAGGAGGCAGCCCCGTGCATTATTCTTTTTTTATTCTTCAAACGCAAAAATCATATAACAAGAATCTTCCAACATATAATCACAATCAAAACCAGGTATAATGTCTGGATGATCTTCTTCCCAATGCGCTTGTAACTCGTTCGTAAAAAAATTAAAAAGATCTACTGTTATGCGATTACCAAGACCAACACCACGCTCACCAGGTTTAAAAGATTGCCACACATGCCCGACTTGTGTATATGCTTTAAACATAGCAGTGTGAATAACATCTTTATCAGGCATAAACCAATTAGAATAACTACTGCTTCTTTGAAAAATGCACATTTTAAAAGTTTCTAAATCCTTTCGCGATTTTACATGAGAAAGAATCTTTTCTTCAGCAAGTACATAAAACTCTTGCAAGTTTTGTTCTGTAAAGCAATCTATTATTAGATCCTTTAACTTGTCAACAAATACTTCCGCTCTCTTTTTCTCCTTGTTAAAAGCAATTGTGGCGTTTTCACGGACAAGAGCATCTTCTTCTTTGTGCTTCTGGATGATGGTCATCAACGTTTCCTTGTTGAGTCTTTTCTTTTTTACGATGATTGGTTTTGTGCGCCCCATATTTATTTAAAAATAATTTATTTAAAAAAAAATTAATTTTATTTTTTTATTCAATATTTTCCGGGTATGCTCGGACAAGTGCGACAAATACTTTTATGAACAGATTTAACTGAAGTATAGCCACGAGTATCCCAATCAAAATGTAAAATAATAAACCGATCTTGCTTTTCATCCAGCATCCATCCTCTCACCCAAACCTCTTCGCCGTTATCAGCATCTGATCTATTCTTGTATTTAAACTCAATAGCTTGATGCTTTACAAATAAAACCGGCTCAGAGTCCCGGGGCTTGTAAAGATGTTGTAGATCAAAAATATCCACAAACCACTCTTTATCGCCATCAAAGGCAGGAACTTCACATTCAACCTTTCCATTGTCCAAGATACGACGAATAACAACTGGGTGAATGACATCATGGTACGCAACACAATCACAAACTTCTCCTTCCACAAGCCTAACTTCGTTTCCCATTAACGCTTCTGCACGCGCGCCAGGGTAAGGAAACATCTTTCTAGGAGGCGAAGAAGGTCTAGTGTTGTTGTTACGCAAAGTGTGTTTAGTACGCCCCATGATTTAAAATTAAATTTTTGTTTTTATTTTTTTAATCAAAAATTATTTTCTTCCTCGTCTGGGACAATAAAATCATCCCATTCATGCTCAATTGCTTCATTGGGAGTAACATGCCGATAAACAATGCGCAGGGCGCGAGAAATGGGCTTTAAAATGCGTCCTTTGGTTTTGGGTTGGTTTTTGATAATGCCTACCAAGCGCTTGAAGCGCAAATAACCCCGTTGATGAGTATGTTTGTTGCGTTTAGCGTAAAACGCTTCATGCATATTATCAATCACCTGGCATTGTGCCTTTACAATAGTATGTAAATGATGGTTGCATAACCCGGCTGTATCATCACCGGCTTCACGTTCACAATATTTTTTAACACATTTAACAAGACCCTCCATTTTTTATAAAAAAATTAAAATTGAAAAAATGGTCGGAACTAAAATGACTTCTAAAAAGCGCACTTTTGACAAACAAGAGTCGGCAAAGAGTATAGCTCTTAGAGAGCTAGAAGAAGCAAAAGAAGCTGTAAAACAAGCGCAAGAAAAGGTGGTCCAAGAAATAACAAAAGAAGCTTGTCACGACTTTAAGCAAACAATGCAAACAACTCATGAAGCGCGTAAAAAAATTGATTACGCTTTTACGCATTGCATTTCTTATAAGCAATCTTTTATTGCAACAACACGAGACGGTGGGGATGTACCTTGGTTTCAGATTCATTTTTTTGATATTAACGAAAAACGCGACAGCGCTTATTTGAGTCCATATACATACCTAGATTTTGTTGCCAATGTTGCTGATTTTGATCATGAAGATGACGATTTTGATTTTCTTTTGGAATACACCTTAATTCTCCTGATTCGTTTCTTGAAAAGCTATCATGCAAAGCTTTCAGAACATATTCAGGATTTAGTACCTATGGAACAAATTTACAAAAAATTGAAAGATTTTGTACTTGGTGAATAAAGATTAAGGGGTTTGATAAAATCATGATTTTTCTGCACGCACCTATTGTGCAACGCATCATTTCTTTCCTGAATATTTGGGACAGAACACAACACGCGCCGCTAGTTAACAAGTTGTGGGCTCGGATTGTAAAAGATCCAAATACACATAAACACCAACCAATCCCCGATCAATCAACTAGAAGAATGGCTTGGTTGGTATGGAAACATGTATTGGAACAAAATGGAAAGTATGAGAAACTTATTTTGAAAGCGATTCCGTATTGCTATAGAAGATGTTATACAGACATTGTAGATAAATTATGTCACGATGCTACACTAAACATTATAGGCATGTGTTTCTCAAAACAAGTGTTATTAGAACAAATGATACCAAGTTTTTATAACATGAAAATGGAAATGGAAATGGATTATCGTAAAAAATATATGTATGAATGTGCTGTAGATTATTTTGGAATTATACCAAATGTTGGAAAGGAAGCGTATGTCATATACTGGATACGTATTTTTTTGTCTTGGGTAGACCCGAAAATTTGGGTTGATTTTTGCAAGCCCCCTTTTGCGCCTACACAAAACAGCTTAAAACAAGTTTATGAACGACTTATATGGGCACTAGAAACAAATTTTGGCATTGTAGATATTGAATTGGGAAAAAATGTCCGGCAAATAATTGAAAATGAATAAAGGGGTTCAAATTTTCTGTATGAACGACAAAGCTGTCGCGCCTACAAAAGGGCACGAAACAGATGCGGGATGGGATATTTCCATCGTAGGGAGAGATTTTGAAAAGAGCTACCCAACATATGCCCGCTACTATACGCGTCTCGTTGTTGTTTTCAACGACCCCACGCTGTACGGAGAACTTTATGCCAGATCTTCTACCGCCAAGCTCGGCGTCTGTCTAGCTAATGGAGTTGGTATTATTGATCCATCTTATCGGGGAGAACTTTTAGTCTCTTTGGCTTCTTTGGAAAATAGTCCCAAGAATAATTTGGGCATGCCAGCGCATTATTTGCATAACCAGCCCTTTCCCATTCGTATCGCCCAGTTGCTTATCAAGCGCAGAGACTTTACACAGCACTTGGTTTTGGAAGCAAAGATGTGGAATGAAGTGGAGAAGGAATACCAAACTGATCGAGGAGCTGGAGGTTTTGGAAGTACTGGATTTATGTAACGAAAAAATTGAAGCAACATAAATTTTATTAATCTATCTATATACTGTAATGTCCATTTTCTTCCAAAACCCAGCAGTGCCTGGAAGCGACTCTGTTACATACAGAATATGCTGTGCTTTGAGTCTGTCAATGAGCTCTCTGCCTAATCCCTTTTTCTGTAAAAAAGTCTGGAAAAAAACAATATCATATCCTTCTATGCCTTCGTTTTCAGACAAAAGATACCAAGCAACAATCTCTTGGTTGGAGTTGAGAACAATGGTAAGATCTTTAGCATAGCGCAAAATCATGGCTCGGTTTTTCCAAAATGTTATTTCATCATCTTTTTCCGTTTCCAACTTTTGCATCAGCTTTACAAAAAAGCTGTAAGGATAGTTGGAATCACCAGGAAACGTCTCCAAAAGGTCAATGGTTAGTTCTTGGTTGGTAACAAAAATAAATTTTTCGTCCTTAATATTTTCAATACCCCTCTTCATTTTTTAAAAAAATTGTAATTTTATTTATTTTGTATTTTTAACAATAATGGAGGGGTTCTTTGCGTCAATAATTGGTGTATCTGACCCTATTATTCAAACTATTATTGGCCATCTTCCTATAAAACAGCGTTTAGAAACTGCTCCATTTGTTTCTAAAAAATGGGCTTATATTTGTAAAGCGCGCAGCACCCATGAAAAATTTCCTTTACCAAGCGCGATAGAGTTGCGCGTTGCCTTATTAATATATAATCATATATTATGTGATGGAATATTTAGTGGTGTGTTGCGAACATGTATGCCTTGCATAGCTGCAGCGCGACGTTTGCCAAAAAGAGTTGAACAATTAATTCATAGTCCTTTTTTTCTAGACGTGGATGGTGTTATACCTGATTTTACATATCTTCTGCATAATGGTGTGCCGCGATCTATATTAGATGCGCTTTTATGCACATTTTCTGTAGAAGAAAGAGCTGATATAGCGTCAAGCGCGTTATATCGCTTTCCACTTCATAAATTTTCTCGTATGCGACATTACCATGGTTCAATTTGTAATGATGATGATTACGCAATAATTCGATCATATGTTTTGTATTTGTTGTCCATTTTTGATCCATTTCTGGGGAACGGTGAATACAATGAGCCATATATTGTAATTCAGCGCATTGTTAATATTATGGAACATAAATATGGTATGCCGATGGATAATTTATCAGAAACTTATACAATAATGCATTTAGAAACCGGACCAGATCAGGCAAAAATGAGAAGGAAAAAAAAATTAAAGAGATAAAAAGTTTATTTTCCGAGTGTTTTCAAGGCTTTTCGCTTTCTTTGCATTGATTGCTCATAAGATTCTTCTTTTTCTCTCATCTGTTTTAGTCTATTTTTCAAAAAGTGTTGGGAAAATACCGTATCTACCGGTTTGGGACGCGGAGATACCATTTGAATAAATTCTGGCTTTCCCGTTTCCGTGTTTTTTCGATAAGGATAATACGACATGCCGTACCAGAGTTCAAATGGGTCTACATGGATACCTCTCCAGCCGTTAGCCCAATACATAAAGTTCCATTCTACTTGCCGGCACCAAGAGCGCACTTTGTTCTTTTCTGGCATATGCCAGGCCGTATCTTCTTCTTCTGTGCCATCCGGATTCTTTTTCATTCGTTTGGTTCCCTTTGCTGTTGTTTTGGTTCGTTTTGATAGTTCTTGAAACGTAACTGTTTGCTTGTTCATTCCGGGCTCATACTTTTGGAGATAGCAAAAAATGATAAATTTTCTAAAAGCATCTTCATCAATGACTACAGTTCTATCGTCTCGTGTACTTTTGGTTACAGCAGCTGAATATTGTATTAAATGTGTAAAAATTACAATATTTTCAAAAAAGACTTTCCAAATGACATTTTTTGCTGTCATGCCTTTTAAAAATCCAGCAAAAAAATCAGTCTCGGCCATAATGATTAAAAATACCATGGTGGCTACGGGAGATTGAACACCGTTACTAACAAAAACAGGATATTCTGATACTTGTTGATATAACAAATTCATATTGATATAATGATATGGTTCTGGAACAATGTGTATGCCTCTTGCTTCTCTAGCTTTTTTCTTTTTGTCCGTCTCAATGTATTTGAGCATTATTGTATGTTTGTTTCGAAAATGATATTCTCCGTTCGGTCCCTTATTTAAAAGTCGTTCTTGTGCATAAAGCAATCCCAGCGAAAAAATGTCTCCATCATTAATGCAAAATATAATATTTTCCTGCTGAAACCAATGTTCAAACCATAGGATGCGTAAATCTCCTTCAGAAATGTCCGTTTTTGCTTCTTCCCATTCTCTACGTACCAGCGCTCCGTTGGGAAATTGATGACTCGGAGATACATTCTCCAAAATGTAAACACGGTGATACAAGTCGGAATCCTCTTCTTCCATCTTTGGAGTAATGGGTAATTCTTCCTTTTCCCATTTTTTAACTTGCCAGACGCGTCCTCCTTCGTTAACGTTGCATTCCCAGGGGCGCTCAATGTGTGATTGCGCGTATCCCGAACGACCAGGAAATCCACTCAAAATTAAAGATTGTCCAGGCATAGGTTCCATATTAAACATGAATGTATTGAAAAGTAATGGATATAATTCTCTTCTCAACAACTCATAATTTCCAGCAAACGTAATCCAATCTTGCGGCACCAAATCGTATCCATTCTCTGGCAGACGAGGATTTCCTTCTTCATATTGCATAATGGGTTTTGAGCCGTATCTTTTCACGTGAGCAATCATGCGCTTTACATCTACTGGTTTTCCATCTACCACAATAATGACAATTCGGAGCGTGGCGCAAGTTCTATGCATTAAACTATTGACAATTTCTTTAAAATGTACAATCAAATCATCTCTTGTTTCTACACTTTTTGGTTTTGATTTTGTAAACTGCATAAAATCACAAATCAAGATTGTGTATCCGCTTGCTTTATCGAGGGCCCATTTGAAACAATCTCGAAATTCTTCCTCAAAAAATTCTTTTTCATTACTGCCAAAAGTCATTTAAGCGACTTTTTCTATTCAAAATAGAGAGTGCGCACCCCTTCTTTTAAAAAGTTTTTTAGATCATGAATAGAGGACTGTTGAAAAAAAAGGACGATATTTATAACGAATCCATGCTTTCTGCTTCGGGGAAAAAAACGGATCGCTGTTGTAGTTTTGAAGCGCTCTGTTCTGATAGATCCCAGTGGTGGTTTAATTTGGGGGTAGCTTTAATGGTTATTGGTGGCATTTGTGGGGTTGTAGCTATTGCCGTTTCAGGCGCTTTTGCTTCTAGAACTTTGGACGCAACTTCACAAAAAGTTTATGCGGTAACGCATCAAATGTTTACCCGCCCCTTGAATCATGTGCTAACAAGCAGCGCACCGGTTAATCTTATCTTGCCAAACGATTTAACGCCTTATATTGGGAGTCATTATACTATTGATTGTGAAACGGGCGCAGCGCATGAAGTTTCAATTACTGCCGGTTCTTTACCTACTGTATGGCAGGCCGGTACCATGCTTCGCACAGCAACATGTATTGGTGGGACATCTGGGAGATCGGGGTTTTCATTTCGAGTAATTTCTGCATCGCATGTTCGGGTGACTGAAGAATCCAATATGGCCTTTTCAGCATGATGAATCATTGGAAATAAAAGGAACGTTTTATTCATAGAGTTTTAAAGTCTCCAATTTATTAAAATCAGTCTTTTAGCAGATGTAAGGATTTTTTAAATTAATAATCCAAAAATATTTATTGGCTTTGAAATGATCTAAATTTTTAAATCTTTAGAGAAATATAAAAAGAAAATGCGAAGACGAAATCGCGAACAGATGAAAGAAGAGTCTGAACTCTTGGGCGCTGAAAATTATGGAGATTATTGGTCTGACCCTGATCCTTCCGTAGAGCGAAGAGAAACTCGTAACTGGATGAATTTGATGAAAATTTCTGGCAAGCATGGAAACCCCAATGTGTTTGAGATTATCTGGAACATGACCCTGGAGCTTCTGGGATGTATCGCGCTGGCGTTTATTGTGACCTTGGTGCGTGGAGTGACTGCAAGTGGTAACTCGATCTTGAACGGATTCATGGTCGGCATTGCATACGCTGCTACGTATTATGGTATCCATCAATTGCCTTGCCAGGTTTCTTTGCGCCGACACCTCAACTGGGGAGTTTCTCTCGCCTATCTTGTTATTGACGAGATTGGAATCCCCGGATGGGTTATGTACGCTTGCGTCCAGACTCTTGGAGGTATTTTGGGTGGATTTCTCATCAGTGGGCTGCCCGTCCTCGGAGTTGGTGATGTTGTCGGACCTGCCGTCACTGCTCCCTTTACCAGTGTCACCGTTCCTGTGCCTATTGTGAGTGTCACCACCTTTGGATACGCCTTTGGAATGGAATTCTTTGGAACCTTCTTCATCATCTTTAGTTTGTTGGCTGGAGAATTCTGGGGAACCAAGACTGGAAACGAGACCGTGCTAGGAAACAACTATGAGAACGGAACCCGTATTGCCTCGGTTCTGATTCTGGCCTTTACCACTGCTCTGTATTCTATCCAGACCTATACTTTCAACAACGTTGTGTACCTCGGTGGACTGTTTGCTGGACTAGGACAGACTGGTATTCGTTCCATTTCCAACGCTGCTTGCTCTGGTGATCAGATTTACGCCAACACTGTCATGCCCGGTGGCGCTGCCTGGGCCTTTTACCTTTTTGTGCCTGGATTGGCTGGTTTGACTGCTGGTCTGGTGTACTACGTTTTTGTTGCACTCCGATACAAGACTGGACCTTACTTGGAGCAGACCCCTCCCAAGGGTTATTTCAGAATGATGACGACGTCAAAGAAAACTGCTGCCCCTAGCACCTCGGTGGAATCCGACATTGACTATGTGAAGCACACCAATGCATCTGCCACGCAGGAGCGCGCCCTCTCCTCGCCTTACAGCAAGAAATAAATATTGTTTGATCATTCCATTTTATTTTTCACAACTATTTTATACGACCCAAGCTTGTATAACAACACTACAAACGCCAAAGATGCAAAAGGCAACCAGGCGTAGAAAACGTAAATGATTGAAGAAATTGCAAAAGAGACAAAAAATCTCCAAGTATCCGTTATCAAACTATAAAAGATCCGTAATAGAGTGTGTATTATAGTAAAACTATTTTAGGCAGATTACTTTTGATAAAAGGAGACGGAGGAGTTGGAAACCCGCTCATCCTTAAAAAAGAATATGTTGGAAGTTTATGATGCGCTTTTATTATCAGTTAGCATCTTATGTATTGTTTTTGTTTTCTCTGGTTGCGTGTCTTGGTGGGTTTCAGATAAATACGAATTGGATCGCAAAGCTTTTCAGGATAATTTATAATTTAAAAAAAAAATAAATTTTTATATTTTTTAAAAAGTGAAAAGGGGGTTTTTCAAAAAAAAAATAATGTCAGGATTAAGTTCTATTATTGCGCACTGTGCTACAGTAGCTAAACAAGGTGGATTGTTTGACAATCAGGAGCTTTCTTTTAAAGAATCTAGTGCTCGTATTGTTAATCTTCAAAAAATCGACAACGATTTTGATTTTCCCAGCGTGGTACAGCTTTTAAACGATGGAAAGAGTGCTCTTCCGGAATGTTTAACCGAGCGAGGTATTTTGGGCCCCGAATGGTTGGAAGGCAATATTATACATTGTTCGGCCGCCGGAATGAAGGAATCGCGCCAAATTGATCGAGTAGCTATTGCAGCTGTGTCCGGCATTACCGGAAAAGAACATCGCCAGGGAGTTCCGGGTGTTTATTACCAACAACAAAAAGATGAGAAATTTATTATCGTTCGCGGAGCCACCTCGGATGCACTTGGATGCAGCAGCAAGTGTCAATTTGATGGGGTTGAATATACTCCAGCAGGTTTTGTTGCGCTCACTGATTGCACAGTAGCGTATCCTGGTCATCATTTTACGAAATCAAACGAACACACTTTGAATTCGTTTGAAATTAACGGTACCAAGCTTACCAATCAAATTACTTGCGAAAGCGAAGAAGCGCAAAAGTTGATTCAGGAGCTTGAAGACAACGAATGTTTGACTAGTGTGGACCTAAAAGCTGGCCAAATGTTTTTTACGATTCATGGTATGCCCTGCAAACTTTCTAAAGGCGCATTGATCAAGTTTATTGGTTTAGAACAAGTTTGCGACAACGCAAACAAACGTTCTGATCAAAAGTCAAAGACTCGGGAAAGTTTTGTGCATAGTACTTTTGCCAATTTACTTCATGCCAATAACGACTGGCTTTGTATGAGCTTATGCAGAGCTTCTAAATTGCACAAGGAAAAGGAGCGCCCGCCAGGCTACAAACATGCTTCTTTGGATGATTTTCCGGAATTCCAGCCCAAGAAAGGCGGAACTCGTCCCAAAAAAGAAACCGTTTCGCCTATTTCTGATGAGAGTTCCATCAATGAGCTTTTGGAAGATGGGTCGGCTACTTTAGCTACTGCCAAAGGATTAAATCCCATCTTGCTAAATCCGGCCAAAATTGAGCCCTTTCAAAAGAATTTTGATGAAGTTAATTCTGGTGGTGTTCGTACTAGCGTCAAGCTCAATTCTTTTCGCACAACATTATCTACACTCAAGAAATTGATTGTAGAGGCCGAGGAGAATCGAGACACAAAGCTTCCTGCTCTTGAGGAAACTTGTGAAAACATTGAAAATCTTTTATCGGAAATCCAAATTCCGGCAGGAGAACAATTTTCTTTGCATCGCAAAACGCATGAAAAGTATAACTCTAACCTAGAACATATCCGGAAAGGAATGGTACCGGATAAGAAGGATACTTACAAAGCTGGAACTTTCAACAAGATTGTGGAGTCTGCCCAAAAAACTTTAGCTCAAGTAAAGTTACTACAAACCAACGTTGCTAACAAGCGTGAAAAGACTGTTAAGAAGGTGGTTAAAAAGAGTAATGATCCCAAATTGATTAATCCCAACGCAAAATTGGAATCATTTTCTTTTGAGAAAATTATTGAGTTGGCAAATACTCGCACCTTTAAAAAGTGTGTGTATGAAACGACACAAAAAGCCGGACAACGCCTAAAAGAAATTCACAAGATATTTATAGCTTTTATCAAGACTTTTCCGGGCGAGCTGAAAGAATTGGCTCCTATCAATGAGTTGATCAAGGAAACTCAAAACGAGCTGGGACTGTTTAAGGGAGATATTATCAAAAAGAATAATCATAGAAAAGAAACGGGCGAAGATTCTGAAGTTGACGCTACTACTGCCGAAGGATTGTATCAGCTGTTGATTGATATTTTTGAGCTTTATGCCACCTTGAAGGAAGAATATCAAGTTCGAAAGTCTAGTTTTGAAGAACGACAACAAGTTGTTTTGTCAAACAAAAAGAAGCATACACGTGGAGCTATTGTCTACGATTCTTTGACTGAACGTGCATTTGATTTAGAATACAGTAAACGTTATCGTTTATTGGACAACGGACAAGATCGATGGAACAGCATTGTTGCCGAAGAAAAAAAAGAGGGGAAAACATTAAACCTCGAATATATTGGCGATGATTCTTCCGAAGCAGAGCAATGGGACGATTTTTCTGCAAAAATGGAAGATGTTGGTGGCTTCTATGATGTTTGGAAAAAAAATAAGAGTGATCCATCAGCATGCTCGAATTTGGCCAGATCAATCCAACAAACGGAACCATTGCTTCCAGCTCAGTATCATGCTGTCAACAACCCCGATGATTGCAACAACGATCAAAAGGAAAGAGATATTGAAGCGGATTCCGAAGAACTTAAAGACATTGCAGAAAATTTTGACGTTTCTGACGACCACGAATCCGAAAGCAATTATGACATTTCCAGCGAAGAAGAAGCATCATCATCATCATCGTCTTCATATGCCGAAAGCAAAAAGAGCAAGCGCGGCAGAGACGAAGAAGCTGAAGCAGCAATCAATATTGTTGAGGCTATGATTCGTGTGCCTGTGGCTAAAGAGCGAAACGAAGCTCTGAAACATTACAAAGCCGAAAATTATTTAGCTGTTATGGAGGTGATCAAACCAGTGTTTGAAGCCGAAAAAGCTTACGGCTTTAAAATGACCAACAAAAAGACCAAGACCAGTAAAGAATACGATGATTGGTGGTTAGATCCTACTGACCGTGATTTGAACTTGGAAGCATGGGCCAATCGCACAGAAGCGTTTGATGTGGAACCAATTGAAAAAAACTTGAAGCGTCAACGCGAAGAAAGTGAATAAAAAAAGAAGTTATAGAATTTAAAATTGATTTAGAATAAATAAACAATGAATATTATTTACTCTGTAAAAAATCTTTTTACTTTCTAAAGAGTATTTTAAATATGCCCGACAAAAAATGCTGCACCGATGCGCATTGGGAATTATTTAACAAGATTCTGGCGCTCATATTTATTATTTTGGCTCTAGTTGTAGCCATTGTTGTAGCTGTTAAAAATCCAAACGCCTTGTTACGCTTTGATATCAGGGCTACAGGAGAACAAATTCCTGGAGGAGGTGGTGAAGCGGGAGCAGAACTTTTTGGACCTCTAAGTTTAGACAGCAACAATATTTGTATCCATTATGAATTTAGAACGCTGGGAATGGCTGATGCAACATCTATACATTTGAAAGGTCCTATTGTGGTGGGAACAAAAAACGGACCTATAGCAGCTGTGCTTTGTGGCAATCCCTCATCTTTGCCGGCATGTGATACCACAATGCCAGGAGAAATCCCACTTATTACCATCAAGGAAGTATGGGACGGCATCAATCCTACGGCGCAGTCAATGGAAGTGCTTATTCGTACTATCAGAAAGAACCCACACTTGTATTATCTAGAGGCACAAAACGCAAATGGTGGTGTGAGAGCGCCTCTGGGGTCAATCTCGGGAATTCCCTGAAAAAAAATAAACAAAATGCATTAATTTTGCGCGGTGCGCCGCTTCAAAACTTAACGAGCGTTTTAACCCAAGATGTTGCGCAGCGCGCTGTTTCAAAAGCTTGACGCATCTTATTTTATTAAAGTTTAACATTTGTTTATTTTTTTTTAGTTTTCATTTTTTTCTTTGGTGGTTCTTCTTCTTCAATTATTGCTGACCAAATTGGTCGAGTAATCATGGTACAGGCAGCTTTACAAACAGGACAGGCTTTGGCCAGTGAAGAACGTGTCCATATTTCACGCACACAACCGTCACACATGACTTGATGTCCACATTCTACCAAGCAGATGGTAGCTTCGCTTTCCAAACAAACTACACATCCTGGTCTTCCTCGCTTTGTAGGTTCACTTTTTTTTAATACATTTTCCCATCCTGTTTGCAATTTTTGTTTGGCATTTTCCAAGGCTTTGAGGCGTCTAGATTCTTCTTCTTCCGATTGGCGAATTGCCATACGCAAAAAGCGGTCATCTTCTTCTTCTTCTGGATCTTCGCGCATAAATATAAATTCCAGCTCGTCATGGTTTTCTTCCTGCCTTATTTGGAGCGCTTGTCTAATAGCGTTTGTAATCATTTGCTGACCAAAGGGTCTTATTTCTTCATGGGATGAAATTATCCGTTGGTGGTTTGCGCGCTGTTCATCTGAAAGTATTATTCCACATACACGCTGTAAATCAGTAATACAGGCGTTTAATTTAAATTTAGGACCCAGGGGAGCAATATTTGCGGGGATTAAATCATTTTTAAAGACAAAAATTGCTGGAAATAGGTTACGTATAAATTGTAAATAATCAACCCAATCTTCAATAG
>Ga0209119_1001158_pt1 | contig 26353 bp, 25 predicted proteins | sample COG_03_FD_184747 | JGI IMG/M metagenome (GOLD analysis project Ga0209119, IMG submission 184747) | Pelagic Microbial community sample from North Sea - COGITO 998_met_03 (SPAdes) (version 2) | ecosystem: Environmental > Aquatic > Marine > Neritic zone/Coastal water | place: Helgoland, sampling...
GGCTGAACTTGCCAATATTCGTGCTAATCCAAACACATGTAAAATATTTATATGTGCCAACCTCAATAAAATACAAGCCAGCAGCCAATATCCCATCTATCAAACTTATATAGATACTTGTTTAGTAGGATGTTTTGATATGGGTGTTGCCAATTTTGCTTCAGAGTTTATTCAAAACACTCATTTCTGGGAACATGGTTGGATAAATGACCGCCATAATTGCCTTTATGCTAGGCCTGCAATAGTTACGCAACAGCAACATCAACAAATTGACCAGCTATTAGAACAACATCAAGTATTAGAATATCGCCAAGAAACAAAACGTTGAGCGTCAAAACGTCGTTCATATTGAGGTTGAGAAAATTAAAAGCAAAGGATGCGAATTTTATGATCGAGCTGTTAAAAGCATGCGCGTTGCGCACTGGCATCTCGATAACTGTTCTTGCGTTATTCTAACTTATCGTTAGCTTATTGCTACAGCAAATTATGCGCTGACGCTTAATGCCATCTCGCGCGGCGTGCGCTTGGCAGGCTGTTCAACTGGGCGAAGCCGTGCTTCTAAAGAATCCAATTGAACCCTGCAAAGATGAGTCGATAAGTGGATGAAGAGGATTGTCATTGAGCAGTTTTTTTTCTGGTTTTTTTTTGCTGTAGCAAAAAAGTAGGTTGGACGAAGGGATTCGTTTGAAAAATGACATGGATGCCAGTGTGCCCGCGGCACATGCTTTTAACTTACCCTCGACTCAAAGCTCGCCAATTCAAACTAACGGTGCATATTCAGGAATTAAACACGCTTATTAACTCATGAAATATAACTGGCTGAATTAATGTAACTGTCCAGATAGAGTTTTTTAGTTATAAATGATTGATAAGGTTATTAAAAGTAGTGCAGACGAAACAAAGTAATCTGAGTGGATAAATCAGGCTATTAGTAACACCGATCCCCATAAATAATTAACCACTTTTCCCTAACAAATAAATAGGCGACCACTTAAGATCGCTTATTTAGATTACTTTATGACTAAACTAAAACTGAGTATTATACCTAACACCAAACTCGCTGGCATCATTACTTAACACGCGCAATATATAGTCACCCGTATTTAAGCGGGCATTGTCATAACGCTCGTCAAAAATATTTTTACCGTATAAAGCTACTTTCCAGTTACCATCAGCTGGCGTGTAAGTCATATTAAAATTAACCAATTTACGGCTATCAATCTCGGTTAACCGACCCGGATCTGAGCTAGGCTCCCCATACATATCACTGCGAAATGAATAATCAATTCTAGTATTAATACTCGCGCCACCAGCAAGCTCAAACTTATATGATGGGCTGATTGATGCAGTTAGGTCTGGAGTCAATGGTGCTACAGGTTTAACCCCATTTTGTTCAGTAACGTCTACATCCATATAACCAAGGCTGGTATGTACTTTGAAATTATCACTAAAATAGAGCGTACTTTCCCACTCTATTCCTCGTGATGTTTGTTCAACCACTAGATTACTAGTATCAAACCCACCTTCAGAAGTGGTGCTAACTTGATAAGGTAAATCTTTGTATTCAGTATTGAACACTGCAACACTCATACTAAAATTATCGGTAACCTGGCCTTTTAAGCCCACTTCGTAGTTAACGGCAGTGATATTGTCTGATGCAACAAAACACTCAGGGTTGCCAAACAGGCAAAAAGGTCGAGCAGGAAATTGACCTGATTGATAACCGCTTTGCACACTAGAATATAAGTTAAGGCCATTATCCAAGGTATAACTTGCGGACAATTCAAAGCTAAGTTCATTCCAGTCATCTTCTGAGGTGAAGGGACCTATTCCTACGTTTGCAGTGGCTTCTTTTTCATCTTTGGTATAACGCACACCGCCAGAAATACGCAGTGAGTCTGTCACGCCATAACCTAAATTAACAAACACTGCACGGCTAGTTGTTTCCTGATCAAGCTCTAATAAGTTGCCACCTCCATTGAAACTGGAATCTGCACCTTGACGATTGCTGCCTTCTTCATTGAACCAATAAATGCCAGAGACAAAATCAAAATCGTCGTAATAGCCATTTAATTGCAACTCTATAGATGTCTGATCGGCGTCTCCTTTTTCAGGGTAGTGATCTAACGCAAAAATGGTGCCGTCGTCATCTAAACCTGCTTTGTATTCGGAAGTGCGATGACTCACTATGGCTTTCGTTGACAAGGTATCTGAAAGATTCCAGTTTGCTGTTATAGATAATCCTTGCGCTTCATTGGTGACGGTCGTCACTTCCTTAGTGCCTGTTGCGTTATCATAAGGGTCATCCGCTACGTCAGTATTACGCAACGGTCCTACTGGAGTAGGCGAGCCAAAACGCATACCGGTATAATAAGCACCTGTGGGGACTTCATCAATCAGAGTAGTATATGGTCTCAAGCCTCCTTCGCCGTTATTAGCATCGGCGGTCAACACCACACTAAAATCATCGTTAGGCATATATTTAACAGATAAACGTCCGTACAAGTCCTTGGTTTCGCCAACATCATATTCTGCATCTGGGATATTCGTAAACTCGCCTAAACCATCACGAGCGTTATATCCGGCATTAAAGTTAAATGAAACGGAATCGTTCAGTGCTCTATTGACAAACACATCAGCCTGAATACGACCACGCGTGCCTGCTTGAACCCCAACTTTGGTTAACGCCTCTGCATCTGGTTGTTTGGTGATTATATTAATGGCACCACCAATAGAATTTCTGCCATAAAGTGTGCCTTGTGGGCCCCGCAATACTTCAATACGTCAATGTTATTAAGATTCCAATTTTGGCCAACCTGACGCCCCAAATACACTCCATCAACATAGACACTAACGCCTGGATCAGTAGTGATTAGATGGTCTTGCAAACCAATACCACGAATAAAGGGGTTGGCTGAAGAGGTATGTCCGGCTGAAAAACCTGTCACGTTAAGATTAGGAACAAATTTTCCTACATCGGTTAAGTCGCTAATACCTTGCGCAGCCAGTGCTTCACCGCTAAAAGCGCTGATTGAAAGAGGCACTTCGTAAATCACTTGTGAACGTTTGGTGGCGGTCACTGTTATGGATTCTATCCGGTCGTTAGAGTCTTCATCTGTTCCTTGCTGCGCGTATAGCGATCCTGAAAAAGCGACAGAAATGGCGGCAGTCAATGATGCTAACCGGAAGACCGGTCTGATACTTGAGTTATTGTTATGTTTCAATGTCTCTCTCTATTTTTATGTATCCCACATTCAATATTTATCTATGCGGGGTTTACGCTACTTTTATTGTTGGTTTGATTATTATTAATCTGACTAAGTTTAGTATCATTGTCGCAAAAAATTGTAAAAAACATCAATTCCTATACTGGCGGTAATACCATCACTTTTATCAGAACAACCTGCTCTACCGGCACGTCTGACCAACCGTATTTGGGATCAAAATCGGTTTTCACTTCGACCATTTTATCCAACACTTCATAACCTTCGACAACGGAACCAAATGCGGTGTACCCCCAATTTCTTCCAGGATCTAGGCTATCGTTATTGTCCATATTGAAGAAAAATTGACGTGTGGCAGAGTGAGGGTCGTCTTGTCTTGCCATGGTGATGTTGTACATCTTATTTTTTAGGCCATTCCCAGATTCGTTAAATATTTTGCCAAATGACGGTTTTTCTACCAAGTTGGTATCGTAGCCGCCGCCTTGCACAACAAAATCAGCCATGATGCGATGGAAAATGGTGCCCTCATAGCTGCGTTTATCCACATAACGCAAGAAATTATTAACGGTAATAGGGGCTCTCGAACGGTCTAACTCAACAATGATATCGCCCATGCTGGTGACCATTTTCACCCGAGGGTAATAATTGTCAGGCTGAATATGTGAGCCATCATCTTTCGCTTTTGCAAAGGTCAAGGTAGAGCTGATAACTAAAGATGAGACCAAAAAAGCGACAAAAAGTGTTTTTACCATGATGATATTCCTAGAGCCTAACGTTTAGTAACAGACAAAATACTGAATTTTTGATTGGTTGCAACTGTTGTTGCACTGCCAAACAGTCTTTTTAATTTATTGGGGTAGTCCAAATGGCGATTACCCACCACAAACAATTGCCCGCCATCTTTAAGCACTGACTTAGCATCTTTAAACATTTGCCAAGCAATATGATCAGTGATGGCGTTTTGTTGGTGAAAAGGTGGATTACATAACACGATGTCCACTTCAGAAAATTGTGATTTTTTAGTGAAGTTGTCTAGACAGTTATCCACTATAAACTCAGATTCGGATTCTTTTTCTGGCAAGTTGGCTAATATATTTTTTTTGGCGGAAGCAACAGCCATATATGACTCATCCACAAAAACGACTTTTGTATGTTTATTTTGATTAAGAATATATAATCCCAATACACCATTACCACAACCTAAATCTATGACTGTTTTGTTGTCCATGCTGGCTAATTTAGGCAAGTTTTCAAGCATAAACCTTGCGCCAATATCCAGTTGCTGACGGGCAAACACATTAGCCATATTGCTTATTTCAAACCGAGGTTTATCGGTAAACCAAATGGTGGGATAAGGGCTTTGATGTGACTTACTGCCTGAAGGTTGGCAAAAAACTAACCGTGCTTTTTTCTTGGCCAATGAGGTGGTGGTGACACCTAAGTATTTTTCGAACAAGGCCAAGGTAGATTTTTGTATCAGTGCCGCTTTGCCAGCTGCTATGACGATTGTTGAGCTTGATACCCTTGATTGTAAGTCAATCAACTGTTGTTCAAGTAAAGCCGTAGTTTTAGGTATTTTAAGTAAAACAAGTTCTGCAGGTGAGTCTACAGGGGTGAATGAATCATAAAATGTCACTGAGTCAGTGAGGTGTTCATTTTGTTGTAAATTAATCAAACAAGATTGTTTAGCCACATACGAATCACTTATCCATAATGGTTTTGCAGCAGCAAACCAACACGCTAAGGCACCAAAATCATCGTTGTAAATGCTTATGGAATGACTCTGTAAGTCTTGAAAATTTTGTTCGACATATTCGATTAAGTATTCGTCTGCAGCATCCCATGCCTGCCAACTCGGATGTTGTAAGTCTTGCGGGTACCTAACTAACTGCAAGTTTCTGTCTAAAAGCGTTAAACTGGTGTTCATTATTGTCCGAATTTGATGGGTTATGCAGCAGTCACTGTTTGAATCACAACATGATAACACGCCAATACAGCTGGATATGCCAGATGCAAACCTAAAATATTACCCTAATTTTATTCCACCAGCAGAGGCGGCAACTATAATGCAATCTCTGCAACAGACTTTAGACTGGCGACAAGAGCAAATAACCTTATATGGAAAAACCTTTGAGGTACCAAGATTACAAGCATGGTATGGCGATGAAAATGCGCGTTATCAATATTCAAATTTAAGCATGCGCCCCTTGCCATGGGATCCTTTATTAATTGCACTTAAGCAAAGATGTGAAAGCGCCAGTAACAGTCGTTTTAATTCGGTTTTAGCCAATTTATATCGCCACGGTCAAGACGGAATGGGTCGCCATGCAGACAATGAACCTGAACTGGGTCAACAACCTGTTATTGCTTCTTTAAGCTTTGGTGAAGTGCGTAATTTAGACTTCTATCACAACCACACTAAAGACAAAATTAGGCTGCCTTTGGAAAATGGCAGTCTGTTGGTCATCAGTGGTGATACTCAAAAATATTGGCAACACGGTGTAGCTAAAACCAAGAAAATCTTAGCAGCAAGGATCAATCTGACTTTCAGGTATATACACAGGGTTGAGCATGTTTAGTTTTAAATCATATAAAAATTTACGTAAAAACCAACAAAAAATATATCGTCAACAGTCAATGAGTTATGATCAAAGCCACTGATGTCTCAAAAGCAAAAGATTACGCAGCCTTTTTAAAGTTAATATTAATGCTATAAAAACAGAATATAAGTTGACCTTGGAACACATATGAAGATTCAAAATAACATTGAAAAAAAGTTACTCAGTCACTTCAATCCACAACACCTTGAAGTCATCAATGAAAGTGCGATGCATAATGTGCCGGCAGGATCAGAGAGCCATTTTAAAGTAGTGATTGTTACGCCTACTTTCAGCGGCGAACGCCTGATAAAACGCCACAGAGCGGTTAATTCAGTGCTTAAAGAAGAGTTAGCTAACGACATTCATGCTCTAGCCTTACATACCTATACTCAGGAAGAATGGCAGACTCAATTTGGCGAATTTCCCAAATCACCTAATTGTTTAGGCGGCAGTAAAGAAGAAAGTAAAAAGGCGTCGTAATGACGCCTTTGTATGCATAGCACTATAACCGTCGTTAACGTGCAAATAGTACTTTCAGATACTTAGAACTTATAAGTAGCCTGAACGTAAGCAAACCTACCTTGTGCGTTATGCGTTCCAGACGCGTAACCCGTCCATGAACTGTAACTATAAGGTGGCTCTTCGTTAAACAAGTTGGTCACACCTAATGTCAGAGTGGTATTTTCTATACCCGCATAGTTAACTGTAGTATCAACCGTTATCATCGCATCGATATCTGGCGCTATAGTCCCGTCTGTTCGAGTCCGCACAGGAGCATCTTCTTCAAACTCGCCAATATAGTTAATGGCAAAGTTTGCACTCCAGTCTGCTTTTACCCAAGAAGCTGAGGTTATCCAACGAACTTTCGGTTGTTCAAAACTCCCTTCCTCTGCAAATAAACGGCCACCAGTGCGAGTATCTTCATAGTTCAATACGTAGTTTAGAACGTAATTAAATTTGAAGTCACCCATGTCAGATGACATTTTGTAACCTAAATCAAGATCTAATCCAGATGTTTCAAGATCGAATAAATTCTCAAAACGGTCAAATATAACCTCTACTTGCCCTGGATCGCCGGGTACACCTGTATTCAAACGCTGCACAACCGCCGGATTATTCCCTTGAGTGGTAAATACGAATTGAGTGTCTTTACCGATTACATTTTCTATATCGTAGCTATAATAATCTATAGAAAAATCTATATCTTCTGTGACTTCATAAATAACACCTAAGTTATAACTCTTAGACTCTTCTGGTCCTAAATCAGGGTTACCAGCCAATTGTGCCGTGTATTCAAAAAGTTCGCAGGCTTGGTCAACATTACCTATAGCATCACATCGCACTGTATCAACTAAACTCGGAGATTCGTCTGTAACACCTAAACCAATCTGGCTTAAAGATGGCGCGCGAAAAGCGGTGCCAAAAGAGCCTCGTACCGATAGTTCATCAGTAGGGGTCCAAATAAAGGCCACTTTAGGATCGGTAGTAGTGCCAAAATCACTGTAGTCTTCGTGACGCACTGCTATCTGAACATTAAATGTTTCAGTCACTGGGATCGCCAGTTCAGCAAATATAGAAGTGTTGTCACGGGCTCCATTTGCCTGTGTTGCTTCTGTTCCGAAAACATCACCACGAAGGAACTGATCATCCGGGTTATCACTGATGGTTTCTTCACGATACTCGGCACCTACAGCCAACATAAGTTCGCCTGCTGACATATCCATGATAGGACCAGATATTTTGCCATCAAAAGACTTGCTAGAAGACTTACCATAGCGGGTAGTTTGGGTTTCTATAAAATCAAGAGCCTCTTGACTGTTCGAAGAAGGCTCAAAGGGGTTCCATAAACCACTATCAATGGCTTCTTGAGTTCGACGAGAGTTTGGAAAACCATTTACGCCACGTTCAATCGAGTCACTTTTTATATAACTGTAAGCCGTTTCCCAATCCCAACCAGCAACTTCACCTTGAAAGCCGAAAACACTGCGATAATAATCTGAATCAACGCGTTTTTCACGGTTACCAATTTCAACTAAACGACGACGCATAGTCAAATCTTGCTGGTAAAATTGACTTGTAGAATCATTAGCAAAAGGATGATTTACATTATCAGCGGACATAAACAACTCATTAAAACTTGGGCTGGCTGCCCCTCTAATAGTAGTTTTTGAATTTTGTCCGTTTAGCTCAATAAACGCTCTCAGCGTATCATTAATTTCAAAATTACCCATGTACATGAAACTAACACGTTCAGATGCAGGCACTGTGGAGCCCATTGGTGCATAATCATAACGACACAAAGTGCCTACAATGTCTTCTGCAGGACACACATCATTGCCAAAAGTATCAGGTACACGAATAGAGTTATTTGAGGCAAGTGCGATAGTACCTGGGAAACCTGACGAGCTTCTTTGGTCTGCGGCGTAAGGGTCATTGGGTCTTAAAGCACTTTGGTTAGAAGAGCTAGTATAAAATCTGTCGGCATTAAGTATTTCTTCGCGATCAAAATAATCCAATACAAAGGTATGATTGGATTTGTCTGAACTGCTACCAAACAAGAGACTAGTATTGGTCTCTTTCCCGCCGCCATCAGCGGTATCACCAAGCTTTGCAGACACTTCCAAACCATCATAATCATCTTTCAATATGATATTGATAACGCCTGCAATTGCGTCAGAACCATAGGTAGCTGAAGCACCATCCTTCAATATATCTACCCGTTTAATGGCAGCTAATGGAATATTATTGATATCAACAAAGGCAGTTTCTATTTCGTTTGCAAAAGGGGAAACAGAAATACGACGCCCATTCACAAGGATAAGCGTAGAATCTGCACCTAATCCTCGTAATGATACGCTTGAACCACCGTTACCTGTTCCATCGCTACTGTTACCTTGAGTAGAAAAAGTACCTTGTCCAGCGGCTGGTAGTTTAGTGAACAAGCCGATTAAATCGGTTACACCTGATTTAGCAATGTCTTCGGAGGATAGGGAAGTAATAGGTGAAGGGCCTTCCATATCGGTTCTTTTAATATGTGAACCTGTAACTTGTATACGTTCAACCGAGCTGATTTCATCTGACTGTGCTTGTACAGCCATGCTGCTCGAAATGGCAGTGGCTAATAATGTGAGTTTTAATATGCTGTGTTTCATAGTTATCTCTGATAGATTTTTTATTTTAATCAGGAATTGAAGTAAACTTTTGACTACAACTTCAATTCCCTTGAAATTTCGTCATCAAATTTATATTGCTGACAGTGTTATCCTTCGTTAGTGAAAGTATTAAAGAAATTTTAAGCGACCAAAAAAACACTCGAGATTGTAAGCAAATGTTGATTTCGAACAATAGATAGGCTGAATAACTTTTTGAGTGTTTCTTATTGAAACATTCACCACCGACTCACGCCCTTAAACGCGGTTTAGCCAACATTGCGGAAGGAAAGGAATAAGAAAAATAAAATATGCACCCGTTTTTAGACAATTTTTGCCTGCAGTGGATTGATTCACTGAATGATTTTTTATGCAAGTTGGTCAGTTGGTTCACACTGTTTATGGTTTTACTGACATTTTTAATTGTTGTGCTCAGATATGGTTTTAATCTGGGTTGGATAGCCATGCAAGAGTCGGTAATGTACCTACACGGCATAGTTTTTTTATTAGGTGCTGCCCACACTTTACGTGTAAATGAACATGTAAGAGTCGATATTTTTTATCGTCGTTTTAGCCCAAAGAAACAAGCAAAAGTAGACATCTTTGGTAGCATTTTTCTGCTTATGCCAGTGAATATTTTTATCTTCATGGTGAGTTTCGACTATGTCATGCGAGCCTGGCGGGTTTTGGAAGCGTCGCAAGAAGCCGGGGGACTCCCTGCCGTTTTTCTATTAAAAAGCTTAATTTTGATATTTTCTTTTACCATGTTGTTGCAAGGCATCGCTGAGGTAATTCGTAATGTTACAAAGTTATCTTTAGATAAACAATCATCAAAAGCAGGGAGTAAGTAATGGAATATATCTCACTATTGATGTTTTTAGCCGTGTGTTTGGTGTTGTTATTAGGTTATCCCGTTGCCTATTCACTGGCAGGTACTGCTCTTATTTTTGCTGGTGTAGGCGCTTTTTTTGGTGTATTCGACACCTCTTACTTGCAGGCAGTACCCAGCCGTTTATTTGGCATCGTTTCTAACCAGACGTTAATTGCTGTGCCGCTATTTGTTTTTATGGGGGTGATGTTAGAAAAATCTCGGGTAGCGGAAGACCTGCTGCTCGCCATGGAACAGGTTCTCGGTAGATTACAATCAGGGCTGGCTGTTTCTGTGGTGTTAGTGGGCATGTTGTTAGCCGCCAGTACCGGTATTGTGGGTGCCACAGTAGTCACAATGGGCTTACTGTCTTTACCAACGATGCTGAAGAAAGGTTATTCACCCTCTTTTGCTTGTGGGGCAATATGTGCCACCGGCACCTTAGGTCAAATCATTCCCCCGTCTATTGCTTTGGTTTTATTAGGCGATGTGTTGTCTAGTGCGTTTCAGCAAGCCCAATTAAATATGGGCATATTTTCACCACGGTCTGTATCAGTCGGTGATTTGTTTGTAGGCGCTTTAGTTCCAGGTTTTATGCTCGTAGGCATGTATTTAATATATGTTTTAATTTTTGCTGGTAGGCAGATTGCCCCGTCGCTCGAACAAAGCGAACAAACACCCATTTCTGTTAGTGCGTTGTTTAAGGCGCTGTTTCCGCCACTGATATTAATTTTTATGGTGCTTGGATCAATTTTGGCAGGCTTTGCTACACCCACCGAAGCTGCAGGCGTAGGTGCTGCAGGCTCATTGCTGCTGGCGCTTATCAACAAACAGCTTAATCTGCAAAAATTGCAAGATGTCATGATGTCGACCACCAAAGTCACGTCCATGGTGTTTTTAATTCTGATTGGTGCGTCAATTTTTTCATTGGTGTTTCGTGGTTTTGGCGGTGAAGAGTTAATAGAAGAATTATTTGCCAGCTTACCCGGTGGTGTATTTGCTTCTGTGTTATTGGTGATGGTAGTAATATTTTTACTTGGCTTTATTTTAGATTTTATCGAAATTACCTTTGTCGTTGTGCCTTTAGTTGCCCCAGTATTATTGGCAATGGGTGTTGACCCTATATGGCTTGGGATCATGATAGCCGTTAACTTACAAACCTCATTTTTAACACCACCATTTGGATTTGCTTTGTTCTATTTACGCGGTGTCGCGCCGCCAGAAGTGAAGACCTCGCATATTTACCGAGGTGTTTTACCCTTTATTCTTATTCAACTATTGTTGTTAACCTGTTTGGCAATTTGGCCAAATCTGGTAACTTGGTTGCCATCTTTGCTCTAGTCTGTTTTATTGAGAATTTATTATATGAAATTGTTTCAATTATTTGTTTTAGCTACGTTTAGCATGTTGCTAATATCCTGTGGCGAGCAATCCTCTCAGGTGCCCAGTACCCAAGTCGAACAGCAAACCTATGAATGGAAACTGGTGACATCTTGGCCAAAAAACTTTCCTGGGTTGGGTAAAGGGCCTGAAACCTTTGCCAAGTATGTTGAACGTATGTCTAACGGTAGGCTTAAAATTAAAGTATTTGGCGCAGGTCAAATGGTGCCAGGTTTTGAAGTGTTTGATACGGTTTCTAGTGGTGCAGCTGAAATGGGCCATGCGGGTTCATATTATTGGAAAGGAAAAGCGCCCGCCTCTCAAATTTTTACTGCGATCCCTTTTGGCATGAATGCTACCGAAATGAATGCTTGGTTGCATTACGGAGGTGGTCTGGAACTCTGGCGTGAAGTATATGAACCGTTTAATTTGATCCCTTTTGCCGGGGGCAATTCTGGTGTACAAATGGCGGGTTGGTTTAAAAAAGAAATTAACAGTGTTGATGACCTTAAGGGTCTCAAAATGCGCATTCCTGGTTTAGGCGGCGAAGTGCTTAAAAAGCTGGGAGGCATCCCTGTCGCTCTCACCGGTGGTGAACTATTTACGTCATTACAATCTGGTGCCATTGACGCCACTGAATGGGTTGGTCCTTACAACGATTTAGCTTTTGGTTTATACAAAGCTGCCAAATATTATTATTACTCTGGTTGGCATGAACCCAGCGCAACCTTAGAGTTTACTGTTAACAAACAAGCATTCGAAGCACTACCAGATGATTTACAAGGCATCATTGAAGTGGCAACTCGTGCGGTCAATCAAGATATGTGGGATGAGTACACCGCGGCAAACAATGCATCAATGCAGGCCTTAGTTGAAACACATGGGGTTGATATGCGTCCTTTGCCGGCAGATGTCATGTTAGCATTAAGAAAAGCTTCGGTTGAGGTGTTACAAGAACAGTCAGACGCCGACCCATTGTTCAAAAAAGTGTATAAGTCTTATTCTGATTTTCAAACCAATGTGATGAAATATCACCATATATCTGAGTTTGAATATTATAAAAATCGTGCTGGCAATAACCATTAACTTGCGTTTTATTAAGGGTAACATCAGCTATTTTTGAGTATTGAACAATAAACAAAGGTAAATCACCGCATCTTTCTCAGCTGTTCAGATGTGTTTAAGCGTTGACTAGCATTACAATGCGTTAAATTTTTAAATAGGACGTTTATATGATTGTTAAGCCCAAAATTCGCGGCTTTATCTGTACTAACGCTCACCCAGTCGGGTGTGCGACTAGTGTTCAACAACAAATTGATTATGTTAAAGCTCAGGGAACATTAAATAATGCCCCTAAAAACGTGTTGGTTCTTGGTAGTTCTACTGGTTATGGAATGGCTTCAAGGATCACCGCTGCATTTGCTGGTGGTGCCAATACTTTGGGTGTGTGTTTTGAAAAACCACCTACAGAACGTAAAACAGGTACCGCTGGGTGGTATAACACCGCGGGGTTTCATGCAAAAGCATCTGCCGCTGGGTTGTATGCAAAAACCCTAAACGGTGATGCCTTTTCAAAAGAGATAAAACAACAAGTTATCGATACTTTGAAGGCTGATATGGGCAAAGTAGACTTGGTTATTTATAGCCTAGCCTCACCAAGAAGAACGGATCCTGAAACAGGGGAAGTGTATAAATCAACCTTAAAACCTGTTGGCCAGTCTTATAAAACTAAAACCTACGATACCGACAAAAATCTAATTCATGAGATAGCATTAGAACCTGCCAATGAAGATGAAATTCAACAAACCATCAAAGTCATGGGCGGCGAAGACTGGGAGTTATGGTTACAGGCATTAGGCGAAGCAGACTTATTGGCAGATAATTGCAAAACCACCGCGTACACTTATGTAGGTAAAGAGTTAACGTGGCCAATATACGGGCAAGCAACAATTGGTAAGGCGAAAGAAGATTTAGACAGAGCAGCCGCTTCAATCGTAAAAACTCAGGCGGATAAAAACGTACAAGCCTATGTCTCTTCTTTAAAAGCCTTAGTAACACAAGCGAGTTCGGCTATTCCCGTTATGCCCTTGTATATCTCACTGATATATAAAGTGATGAAAGAAGAAGGCACACATCAAGGTTGTATCGAACAAATTTACGATTTGTTTACTGACAAATTGACTCAAGCTCTACCAGAAGTGGATGAGCTGGGTCGATTGTATATGAATACCAAAGAAACCAACGATATCACTCAGGCCAAAATCAAATCCTTGTGGGATCAAGTCACTCAAGAAAATTTTCACGAATTAAGTGACTATGCTGGTTATCATCACGAGTTTTTGAGACTGTTTGGTTTTGACATAGCGGGAGTCGATTACGATGCTGAAGTTGACACTTTGATCGATTGGTAATTTTGAACGATTGGTAAATAGTATGTTAAAAAACCATTAAAATTTGAACCGCCCAATTTTGGCGGTTTTTTATTTCTATAAATTAGTCTACCTTTGAAAGAGCCAAAACAACTCAAAACAGGCAAAAACCACAAATTAAATGTGTTTAAACAACAATTTGCGTGGAAGAAATACACAGGTTAATGCTAAAATTCCATGGCAAGGAATAGGCGGATTTTATAATTGTGTAAATTTTGGCAAACACATTAATTTTTGTGGAAATTCGGATACTTCTATACTTGCTGCAAAAAATTGTTTGTAGATTATTAATAAGTCATTAATTGACGATACTCACCACCATTAGGTTTTTGTTCACATAAATACACTGTATGAACGGCTGTGCTAGAGAGTCTAATGGTGCTGTGTATTAATTTAGAGTAGTGCTATTGCGTATGATAAAAATTACGAAAGGGTTAGATCTTCCTATTCAGGGAGCGCCACAACAAAAAATTCAAGATGGAAACTCTGTCACTAGAGTCGCTATTTTGGGTGAAGAGTATATTGGCATGCGTCCAACCATGCATGTGCAAGAAGGGGATAAAGTGAAGAAGGGTCAGATGCTTTTTGAAGATAAAAAGAATCCTGGCGTCAAATTCACCGCTCCTGCTGCCGGTAATGTGATTGCCGTAAACCGTGGCTCAAAACGTGTTTTGCAATCAGTTGTGATCCAGATAGAAGGTGATGAAAGTGAAGTATTTGTTAAATATAGCAGTGCCGAACTCGCATCATTGGATGCAGCTAAAGTACAAGAAAATTTAGTCAATTCAGGCATGTGGACAGCTTTTAGAACACGTCCTTATAGCAAGTCCCCTGCACTTGATACCAAGCCTAATTCGATTTTTGTTAGTGTAATGGACACCAATCCACTGGCTGGGGACCCGCAGATAATCATTGCCCTGCGTAGTGAAGACTTTATCAACGGTTTGCAGGTCATTGGCTGCTTAACCGATGGCAAAGTATTTGTTAACAAAGCGGCTGGTGCGGACATTGACACAGGTAATGCCTCCATAGAAGTGAACGAGTTTGCTGGTGTTCACCCTGCTGGCTTAGTGGGCACTCACATTCATCACTTAGATGCGGTAGGCCAAGGCAAAAAAGTGTGGCATGTAGGTTATCAAGATGTAATGGCAATCGGTAGTTTATTCACAACCGGTGAATTAGATAACCGTAAAGTCATTTCTTTAGGTGGCCCTGAAGCAAAAAATCCCCGCCTGGTGCGCACATTATTAGGCGCAGATATTACCGAACTCACTGCAAATGAAGCCAATGCCGGCGAAATGCGCGTCTTATCTGGCTCAGTGTTGCACGGTAATCATGCTCATGGCGTTCACGGTTATCTAGGGCGATTCCATAACCAAGTGTCTATTTTACGTGAAGGCCGTGAAAAAGAGTTATTTGGCTGGATTAAACCGGGTGTTAACCAACACTCAGTGACCCGTGCTTACTTTGGACATTTTAGTCCGAAGAAACTATTCGGTATGACCACCACGACTAATGGTTCTGATCGTTCTATGGTTCCAATCGGTAACTATGAACGTATTATGCCGCTAGATATTCTGCCTACTCTATTGCTAAGAGACATGATTTCTGGTGATACAGATGGCGCCCAAAGCCTGGGATGTTTGGAACTAGACGAAGAAGATTTAGCATTATGTACTTATGTTTGCCCTGGCAAATATAACTATGGGCCGATCCTGCGTGAATGTTTAGATGAGATTGAGAAAGAGGGTTAATTATGGGTTTAAAAGTATTTTTAGAGAAAATCGAACCTGATTTTGAAGCAGGTGGAAAATATGAAAAATGGTATGCCCTATATGAAGCGGCTGCGACCATTTTTTATACGCCGGGAACCGTCACTAAGGCGAATACCCACGTAAAAGACAGTATCGATTTAAAACGTATTATGATTTTTGTGTGGATGGCGACATTCCCAGCCATGTTTTATGGCATGTTTAATATTGGCCAACAAGCACAGATGGCTATTGTTTCAGAGGGCGCAATGTGGACTGATACAGCGACTGCATTCTGGCAAGCAGGTCTGTATGAAATGCTAGGCGGTCAACTTGATGCTAGCACTAGCTGGATTGGCCTAATGTTATATGGCGCGTGCTTCTTTGTGCCTGTTTACGCCACTGTATTCGCCGTTGGTGGATTCTGGGAAGTGTTATTTGCATCTGTACGTAAACATGAAATTAACGAAGGTTTTTTTGTTACTTCAGTTTTATTCTCGCTTACTTTGCCCGCCACAATCCCTCTATGGCAGGCGGCTTTAGGTATTACTTTCGGTATTGTTATCGCTAAAGAAATATTTGGTGGTACTGGTCGTAATTTCTTAAACCCAGCATTGTCTGGTCGAGCATTTTTATATTTTGCTTACCCTGCACAAATTTCAGGTGATGCTATTTGGACAGCTGCAGATGGATACACAGGTGCAACTTGGTTAAGTCAAGCGGCAAATGGTTCGATAACAGACTGGAGTCTTAATGCGGATTGGTTTAATGCTTTCTTAGGAAATATTCCCGGCTCTATGGGCGAAGTGTCTGCGCTAGCAATTTTGATTGGCGGGTTGTTTATCATTTATATGAGGATAGCCTCATGGCGAATTGTATTAGGTGTAGCAATAGGTGTGTTCTTGTTCTCCAGCTTATTAAATATAGTCGGTAGTGCAACCAATCCGATGTTTGCTATGCCTTGGTATTGGCATATGGTGATTGGAGGTATGGCCTTTGGTATGTTCTTTATGGCAACCGACCCTGTGTCGGCAGCTTTTACTAATCAAGGGAAATGGGCTTACGGTATTTTGATTGGTTGTATGACTGTTATGATACGTGTCATAAATCCGGCTTTCCCAGAAGGTATTATGTTAGCAATATTGTTCGCTAACTTATGGGCACCTTTATTCGATTATTTTGTTGCCCAAAGCAATATAAAACGGAGGATCGCACGTGTCGGCTAAAAAAGAAACGCTAGGTAAAACAGTAGGTGTCGTAGTTGCAGTATGTTTAGTTTGCTCAATTATTGTATCGAGTGCAGCCGTTGGCTTGCGTGACTTACAAGAAACTAATGCAGCAATAGACAAACAATCTAATATTGTAGAAGCAGCAGGGTTATTTGATTTGGCTGCTGGTGATATCTCTGGAACGTTTAATAAGTATATTGAAGAACGCTTTATTAACCTTGAAACAGGCGAGTATGTAGATGAGCCCAAAGATGGCTACAACATGTACAAAGAAGCCAAAAATCCTAAGTTTTCAGTTGAAGTGACGAACAGTAACGTAGGATTTAAACAGCGGGCCAGTATTGCTAATATTTATTTAGTAAAAAATGATGTCGGTGAAGTGACTCGATTGGTACTACCGGTTCATGGTAGTGGCCTCTGGGACTTAATGTATGGGCTCTTAGCGATTGATGCTGATGGAAACACCGTGCGTGAACTGATTTATTACCAACACAAGGAAACGCCAGGTTTGGGTGGTGAAATACAAAACCCTAGCTGGAAAGCCAAGTGGGACGGTAAAAAGCTGTTTGATGATGGAAAAGTAGCTATTGAAGTTAATAAAGGTGACAACTCAAGCGACAAATATGCGGTTGATGCACTTTCAGGCGCTACGCTAACCAGTAACGGTGTACAAAACACATTGACTTACTGGGCGGGCAAGAATGGCTTCGGGCCATATCTTAAAAACCAAACTTGGAAATCGTAAGGGATCCACACAATGGCTGAAATTAAAGAAATGAAAAAGGTATTGTTCGGGCCTGTTTTGAACAATAACCCAATAGCATTGCAAGTACTGGGCGTATGCTCGGCATTGGCAATCACTACCAAATTAGAAACTGCATTGGTTATGTCGTTAGCATTAACCACAGTAACAGCTTTTTCTAATTTGTTTATCTCACTTATCCGTCATCATATACCTTCGAGTGTACGGATAATTATTCAAATGACGATTATTGCTTCTTTGGTCATAGTAGTTGACCAAATATTAAAAGCTTACTCATATGAGATATCCAAACAGCTTTCGGTGTTTGTTGGTTTGATTATTACTAACTGTATCGTTATGGGACGAGCAGAAGCCTACGCCATGAAGAGTCCGCCGTTTATGTCTTTTCTCGATGGTCTTGGCAACGGCATAGGCTATTCAGTAGTGTTAATAATCATTGGTACGATCAAAGAATTATTTGGCTTTGGTACATTACTAGGTTTTGAAATCTTACCTTTGATTCAAAACGGAGGCTGGTATCAAGGTAATGGTTTATTAATATTACCTTTCAGCTCATTCTTTTTGATTGGTGGCCTTATCTGGGCAATTCGTACTATTCGTCCAGCACAAGTTGAGCCAAAGGGATAACTCATGGAACATTATATTAGTATTTTTGTTAAGTCTGTTTTTGTTGAAAACATGGCATTGTCATTATTCTTAGGCATGTGTACATTTTTGGCAGTATCCAAAAAAGTTAAAACAGCCATGGGTTTAGGTGTAGCAGTAATCGTCGTTTTAGGGATTTCGGTGCCTGTTAACCAGGTCATATATGTAAATATTTTAGCGCCAGGAGCGATGGGTTGGGCTGGTTTTCCAGAGGCAGACTTGAGCTTTTTGAGCTTTTTGACTTTTATTGGCGTAATAGCTGCGTTAGTACAAATATTGGAAATGAACTTAGATAAGTTTTTCCCTGCGCTATATAACGCACTCGGGATATTCTTACCTCTTATCACAGTAAACTGTGCGATTTTTGGTGGTGTTGCATTTGCGATACAACGTGAATACAACTTCAGTGAAAGTATTGTTTACGGTGTAGGAAGTGGTTTAGGTTGGGCAATTGCGATCACTCTGCTTGCCGCGGTGCGTGAAAAGCTGAAATATGCAGATATGCCAGAAGGTATAAGGGGTTTAGGTTCAGTGTTTATGATCACTGGACTGATGGCGCTTGGTTTCCAATCGTTTACAGGCATTGCACTTTAAACGGCTCTTTGAGGAATAGTTAAATGAATCCGAATGAAATTTATCTTGGCGTAGGCATGTTTATTATTATCGTTTTGGCGCTAGTGTTTATTATTATGTTTGCTAAATCTAAATTGGTACCAGAAGGTGAGATAACCATTACCATTAATGGTGGGGCTGAACCGTCCATCACAGCTCAGCCCGGTGACAAACTTCTAGGTGCCTTGGCTAATGCTGGTATCTTTGTTTCTTCTGCTTGTGGCGGTGGGGGCACTTGTGGTCAATGTCGTGTTGATATTAAAGCCGGTGGCGGAGAGCTTTTACCTACTGAAGTAGACCATATTAGTAAAAAAGATGCTAAACAAGGTTGCCGATTATCTTGTCAGGTGTCTATTAAAGAGAATATGGACATTGAGCTAGAAGAAGAAATTTTTGGTATCAAAAAGTGGGACTGTGAAGTTATCTCGAATGACAACAAAGCCACTTTTATCAAAGAACTTGTATTGAAAATACCGGGTGGTGAAAGTGTGCCTTTCCGGGCGGGTGGTTATATTCAAATTGAAGCGCCGCCTCATCATGTTAAGTACAAAGACTTTGATGTGCCTGAAGAATATCGTGGCGATTGGGAGCGTTTTGGTTTCTTCAATATCGAATCTAAAGTAGAAGACGAAACTATCCGTGCTTATTCAATGGCTAACTACCCTGAAGAAGAAGGTATTATTATGTTGAATGTGCGAGTTGCATCGCCGCCACCTAATAACTTAACTTTACCTGCAGGTAAAATGTCATCTTACATCTGGAGTTTGAAAGAAGGGGATAAAGCCACTATCTCAGGTCCATTTGGTGAGTTCTACGCCAAAGAAAGCGCTGCTGAAATGGTCTTTGTTGGTGGTGGTGCAGGTATGGCTCCCATGCGTTCACATATCTTTGACCAGCTTCGTAGATTACATTCCACACGGCCCATTACTTTTTGGTACGGTGCCCGTTCTTTACGTGAAATGTTTTACGTAGAAGATTTTGATATGTTACAAAAAGAAAATGAAAACTTTAAATGGCATGTTGCGTTATCTGATCCTCAACCCGAAGATAACTGGGAAGGTGACACAGGTTTTATTCACAATGTATTGCTGGAGAACTATCTAAAAGATCATCCCGCACCTGAAGATTGTGAATTTTATATGTGTGGTCCACCCATGATGAACGCAGCTGTCATTAATATGCTCAAAGAGTTAGGTGTGGAAGACGAAAACATCATGTTGGATGATTTCGGCGGTTAACTTAAAACACTTATTTAGTGAAAAATTCAAAGGGGCTTTATGCCCCTTTTCTTATAGACTGAATAAACAGAGTAATTTATGCAGACATTCTTAAAAGTCCAATTTTTGATTTTACTTGTTGCAACAACCTTTACCTCATGTACCCCACCTCAAATAACTGAAACACATTTATATGGCCCGACCATGGGTACCACTTACAATGTTAAATTTGTGCCCGTAGGAGGGGTAAGCGAACAAGAATTAAAGCAACAAGTTGAGCGAGTCTTAGTTGATATCAACCAATTAATGTCAACTTACATTCAAGACTCGGAGTTAAGTCAATTTAATCAGTGGAACAGTATTGAACCTTTTGATATGTCACCACAAACAATTGATGTATTAAATGAGGCAAAACGTTTAGGTGATATGAGCGCTGGATTGTTAGATGTGACTATAGGCCCTTTGGTCAATCTTTGGGGTTTTGGCCCACAGAGCCGCCCAAAAAAAATTCCAACAGAGGAGCTTATAAAAGCGACAAAACAACTAGTGGGGTTAGAGAAACTGACAGTAGGGACAACATGGGCCAGTAAGAGCAACCCAAATCTATATGTAGACTTGTCGACCATTGCTAAAGGTTACGCTGTAGACCAGATAGCAGAACTTTTGCAAACACACAAAATCAACAATTTTCTAGTGGAAATAGGGGGTGAAATGCGCGTGTCAGGGATAAAAGCTTCGGGTAAGACCTGGATAATTGCGATTGAAAAGCCAGAAGCCGAACGGCGCTCAGTACAAGAATTTATTAGTATTGGTAATAATGCGGTGGCAACCTCTGGAGATTATCGTATTTATTACGAGCAAAACGGTGTACGTTATTCTCATCTGATTAACCCAAGAACTGGATACCCAATTTCCCACAATGTAGTGTCTGTCACTGTGATTCACCCTTCGTCAATGACCGCAGATGGTTTGGCGACAGCGTTTATTGTTATGGGCAAAGAAAAAGCATTAGCATTAGCAGAAACGTACGATATTGCTGTATTGCTGATTACTAAAGAAAAAGACCATTTTACCGAGTATACTAGTACCAAATTTGAACAGCTTGTTACTGTTCTTTGAAACAACTTTCGTTACCTATTTAGTTTATTTGGAGTCAGATTTTGAGTACCTTTATTCTCGCGTTTATATTTTTCTTAGTAGTTGTAGTGGCTATGTCTGTGGGTTACATATTCCAGCAGAAGACTATTTCAGGTAGTTGTGGTGGATTAGGCGCCTTAGGTATTGATAAGGCTTGTGATTGTCCAGAGCCATGCGATCGCAAGAAAATGCGCTTGGAAAAAGAACAAGCTCGGCAAACTAAGCTGAACGAATGGAAAAAAGACCAGATTCTATAATTGCAAACTAATCAATCAAAAAACGCCAGCTAGTCTGGCGTTTTTTGATTGATATATTCTAAAATTACGGCAAAATACTGACTTTATATACAGTTAATTGAACAGGTCTATTTTTTGCGCAAGATTATCCACATCGATATGGACTGTTATTACGCAGCCGTTGAAATGCGCGACAATCCAGAATATCGAAATGTGCCCCTAGCCATAGGCGGTAGCTCAGACAGACGGGGGGTAATATCGACCTGCAATTACCAAGCTAGAAAATTTGGTGTGCGTTCGGCAATGGCCACCGCACATGCTCTAAAACTATGCCCAGATCTGGTATTAGCCCGGGGAAGAATGGCCTTATACAGTGAAATTTCACAACAAATCCGTGAAATATTCAGCCGTTATACAGACAAAATAGAACCACTCTCATTAGATGAAGCTTATTTGGATGTCTCTGACTGTACTTTGTTTTCAGGCAGTGCCACCTTAATCGCCGAAGATATCAGAAGTGCTATTTTTACTGAAACCCGACTCACAGCATCTGCGGGAGTTGCACCATGTAAGTTTGTCGCAAAAATTGCCAGCGATGAAAATAAACCCAATGGTATCTGCGTTATCACCCCAGACACATTAGACAATTTTGTTATTGGATTACCCCTTGGGAAAATCCCAGGCGTTGGGAAAGTTACATTAGGCAAATTAAACAATATAGGTCTTTACACTTGTGCTGATGTGCGAACGTTCCCCTTTGAGGACTTAATCAAACGTTTTGGCAAGTTTGGTTCAGTGATATGGGATCGCAGTCATGGACGAGATGATAGAAACTTAAGTATAGGAAGACAACGAAAATCTGTAGGGGTCGAACGAACTATGGCACAGGATATTCGTTCTAAAGAAGATTGCATAAAAATGATCGACAGTCTTTTTCCATTGTTGGAAAAACGTTTAGCCAAATCAGCAGCCAAAATTCAAAGTCAGGGCATCAAACTGAAGTTCAGTGATTTTCAACAGACAACCGTTGAACATAAATGCCAGCTATTAGATAAAGCGTACTTTCTTGAGTTGTTAGTTGAAGGCCTTTCACGCCAAGCCAATAGAGGCATAAGATTAGTTGGTTTACACGTAGGCTTGGCAGATTCAGAACAAAGTAACCAACTAACGTTTTCTTTTGGTAAAGAAAATCTTAACTGAAGTTATTTATTTACTACCCCAAATTGTTGCCACGGCTCGTTCATTTCCCAAACAGCCCACCACTAGACAAACTAGGCTGGCAGTAAAAAATACAACTAATGGTATAAATGCACCCGATTGTGCAGTATTCAAAGCCGCCCAAAGAGACACTAACGATAATATAATAAATAAAAAACCCGCGCCTATAAGAGCAGTTCGGTGAGATTTCCGATAAGCAAATTCACCCTCACCAGCTTCAAAATATTTTAATATTGGAGAAAACAATCGTCTTAATCCCATTTTCATTGTTGCGCCCTTTATCAATAGAGAGTTGTTGCCATTCACCTAAAATCGGATGACATCAACGCCTAAACATCATTTTTAACAGACATCGATTGTATGCCGCTATTTACGATATTAACAATCAATGAGATGGTAGTCATTAATTGACTCAAAAACAGGACTAAGCTGTGCTAAAAATGCCCGCTAATGTGTGGTTATTAACCTTAATCCAAGCTCTAGCAATGAGTGCTGGCACTATGTTAGTGCTTGCTGGAGGTGTTTTAGGCGCTCAGCTTACCCCTGATCCCCAATGGTCAACGTTGCCCTTAGCCATGAGCATTGTTGGTACAGCTTGTGGCGTAGTCCCTATTACCCGTCTAATGCAACACTTTGGCAGGAAGCCAGTTTTCATAGTTGCGACCATTCTTGGTGCGCTTATTAGTTTAATGGCCGCTGTGAGTATCACTCATAGTAGTTTTTGGGGATTGGTTATCTGTGCCTTTTTATTGGGTATGGTGATGTCTGCTATACAACAAATCCGTTTTGCGGCGATGGAGTCCGTCAGTGTTGAGCTGATCCCTAAAGCCGCCTCTACTGTATTATTGGGCGGTTTAGTTGCGGCTATATTAGGGCCGGAGTTAGTGACGTTTGGTCAGGTTTTTATCGATCATGTCTTTGTGGGTGGATTTTATTTAACCGCGTTCTTATTGATGTTGTGCAGTTTGCTGTTTACCTGGATTGATAACACACATGTTGCCACAATAAAGTCGGCTGAAACCAGTCGAAAATTAAGTGTGATAGCAAGCCAACCCGTCTTTATTTTGGCTGTTTCAGCCTCGGTAGTAGGTTATGCATTAATGAGCTTCATTATGACCGCCACACCTGTGCATATGCACGTGCATGAAGCCTATTCTCTACAAGATACAAAATGGGTGATTCAAAGCCATATATTCGCGATGTTTTTCCCATCTTTATTTAGTGGATGGCTGATCAGTAAATTAGGTACCTCTAAGATCATCTCCTTAGGATTATGTGCATATGTCGCTACCATCCTAATCGCTTTGACCGGCGGTGAATGGTTAAATTATTGGGTGCATTAGTATTATTAGGTATTGGCTGGAATTTTCTGTTTGTTGGCGGTACGGTTTTGCTAGCGCGAAGTTATCAGCCTAGTGAAAGATTTAAAGTACAAGGTCTAAACGAATTTTTAGTGTTTGGATGTCAAGCTACCGCGGCCTTAAGTGCAGGTGTATTTCTCAATCTAATTGGTTGGCGTGGTTTATTGTTTGCCAGCTTTATTATCATCGCAGTGCAATTGATAGTAATTTTATGGCAACAGTTCAGGAAAAAACAGCTTGTAACACATTAATTTTTAGCCTTCAAAAAGAGGAATATATATGTCATTGGAAATAGGACGTTACCGCCATTATAAAGGTAATGAATACGAAATCATTGGTGTTGCCAAACACTCAGAAGATGAATCTGAACTCGTGGTGTATAAGCCACTTTATGGCGAACAAAGATTATGGGTTAGGCCTTTGCGAATGTTTATTGAAACAGTGCAGGTTGATGGCGAAACAAAACCAAGATTTGAATATATTAGCTGATCATTAAAATCAGCCAATATCATTTTTATCTCAAAAGAATAACACTGGGCGTTTAAGCGAAAAATAATACCGTGGCTGTCCATAATGTCGCTGCCAGTGCGGCGGCATAAGTAGCAGGCACAATCTGTGATTTCACATGATCCATTAAATCGCAACCTGTGGTCATAGAACTCAAAATAGTGGTGTCAGATATGGGTGAACATTGGTCACCATATACACTGCCATTCAAAATAGTAGCGAAACACACCATCATAAACATTTCTGGGTTGTCTACACCTTGGGTCTGAGCAATAGTCCAAGCTAAAGGCAAACCTAAAGGGAAAGCAATGGCATAAGTGCCCCAACTGGTGCCTGTTGAAAAGGCGATAAGCATCGTCATTAGTTGCAATATCACGGGTAAAGCCCAAAAGGGAATATGTTCACCTAAGGATTCAACCAAATAAATGCCCCCACCTAATTGTTTACTAAGCACACCTATAGTCAAAGCAAACATCAATATGACCGAAGCCACCACCACTCCTTTTAAACCATTGCCAAAGCCGTCTAACACTTCTTTGAGTGTCATTCCTTTTGCCAACGCCATAAAAATAGACAGGAACAACGCCCCTGAAAATGCCCAGTGAATTTGTGGTGAACCTGTCACAAAGTAAGAACCAATAGCGATAATAATCAAACTCACCAAAGGTAGAATAAACTCTAACCTATGGGCTTTATACCCATCAGGTACTTGGCTTTGGTGTAATTCTTTAGCACTAATTGGTGAGGCGTTAGGCCCGTCTAATTCGCCTGTTTGATTCACACGCTGTATGGCTTTTTTCAACGGGGTACCACTAAAGGTGGTCACATTCAGACTCAGCAACAAAGTGCCAAGCACAGCAAAGATGGCATAAAAACTAAAAGGAATACTGGCAAAAAAGAACGCAACTCTGTCACTTTCTGTGGCCAAAAAAGCCACTCCTGGAATAAACAAAAATGCTTGCACATAAGCAGGCCAAGCGTTAAATGCAATGATGGATGCAATAGGTGACGCTGTAGAGTCCACAATATAACTCAACTCCTCATGGCTCACTCCTGCCTTGTCTGCAATAGGTTTGACCGTTGTGCCCACTAACACGGTACTCATGGTACCCCCTTGGAAAAATACTAAACCCAAAAACCAAGTGATGACCTTAGCTGAACGTGAACCTTTTACATAATGTTGACTCATATGGTCGGCAAAAGCCTGGGCCGCACCTGTTTTTGCCCACATGCCCATTAAGCCTCCCAATAGCCATAAATATAAAATCAAAATGGATGCTGCGCTGGATGTACCTACATTCGGAATAAATACTTCATGGGTGATATCGAACCGCCCTAACATCACTGCACCAACAACTATTCCACCAAACAAGGCAACCAAAGGCTCGCGCGTTATTAAGCACAATACAATGGCAACTAACGCGGGTAATAATGACCACATACCAAAATGAAAATCCGCTTTAATTAATACCACCTCATCAGGGCTATTTTTAACGACCCACTGCTGTGAGATAGAGGGTTTGTTTTGTTGGTTATTTAATATTGATTGTCTTAACGGCGACTCAGCATAAGGCACAAGATCTTTAATCAACACTTCTTGACCACTTGAACTGAATGCCAACTGTCCCAGCTCGTTGCTATATGTTTGATATTGCAACTGAGTTTCCACCCAAGTAGGGCTTACCTTAAAATTAATGAAAAATGCAGTCGCCAAACTAAGCACAAAGAAAATAAAGCTGATACGTTTTGTAAATTCAAACATAGGGTTATCTTAAAGATCTTATATGTCGCATAGTTTGTATCTACTTACTATAAACGTCTAGATTTACTTTTTATTTACTGAGGAACAACATTTATGCGCTCTAAATTTTTTTTGTTTACTGTGATAACCAGCCTTTTTTCTTCGAGTTCTGCCATTTCCCAAGACAGGTTTGCTAATGTGGAAATCGCCAGTCAACATGTGAGTGGTTCAGTACATATGTTAGAGGGAATGGGTGGCAATATTGGCGTATCAGCCGGTGCTGAAG
>Ga0209119_1001165_pt1 | contig 26311 bp, 24 predicted proteins | sample COG_03_FD_184747 | JGI IMG/M metagenome (GOLD analysis project Ga0209119, IMG submission 184747) | Pelagic Microbial community sample from North Sea - COGITO 998_met_03 (SPAdes) (version 2) | ecosystem: Environmental > Aquatic > Marine > Neritic zone/Coastal water | place: Helgoland, sampling...
TGATAGCCAATTCTTTTTCGTCAGTTTTTAAGATGTAATCACCTGCAAACTTTTTAATCCGTTTTATTTCAATTAGATTTAGCTTTTTTCCAAACGGTCCATTCACTTTAATAATTCCGTTTTCAATGGTCAAATAGTTGTAATTCTTTTGGTAAAAGTACATACCTAGATACATAATAGAAATAACAATCCATCCATAATCAGTCCAATTTGGTTCCTCTTTCCCAAACACTCCGATAAAGAACCAAAGTAACCAAAATAACCCAAAAATCAAATTCACATTTAGGTGTCTTTTTTTATATTGTATTCTCATTTTCATAATTAATTATTTTTATGAATGCTAATTGGAGTTTTTCCAAATAGCCCAGCTTTAAAGTTTTTCCAATCTGAAAAAATTGCCATAGCAACAATAACTATTAATAGTGAGAATCCCTTTTTTAAATATTCTTTTGTCATTGGTTGTATTTTTATTTTTATTAGTTTAAAGTCTTATTTATAATGATTTAAATAGTTGAGAAAATTATTACCATCATCTGTCAACATTAACATGTCTTCATTACTAGCAGTAGTGTTTTATATACATTATTCTCTGTAGTTTATTGCTTTTCTAACTTCACTTTAATCAAATTATAATACAGGGTTGTAGTAGCTTCAAAACCAGAATCAGTACCAACTACTAACCATAATTCACCTGAACTATCTGCGGAAACGGTAAGAATATTATTAGCCACTAAGTTTTTTAGAGTATATTCATTTTGATTAGTATCATTAGAAAAATCTCCGACAACAACCATATCTGAACCACTATTAGTTTGATTGTTTTTGTCAATGTTCATTTGATAAAATCCTGATTGATTGACTTTCTCGGGCTTAATTATTGTTGCACCTGCTTTTATTGTAACCCCTTCTCCTGGGGATCCTCCAACTCCAACTTGTCCATCTGCAACATCACTTGCAAACTCAATTTCAAAAGAAACTTTATAATCGGTATTTGGCTCAAGTCCATTCAATTGTTTTCTAATAAACATAAATAAATCGTCCGAATGATTATTTCCTGATTGTTTTAGTGCACCTGAGTTTGTATTTAAAGGTATTGGTAAATTGGACAGTTCATAGCTCAATTCATAAAAATCCTCTTCACCAACAGGGTAATCTGCAAAGTCTCCCTCCCAAGATTGGGTGTTATTTTGAAAATCAAAAGTTAATTCTACGAATTCAGGATTAGTAGTATCATTCTCATCATCGCTGCAATTTGAAAATAATAATGTAATTAGGGTAATAAATAAAACAAATTTTAGTCTCATAATTGATTTTTTTAGGGTTATAATTTTAATTTTTCAATAATTGTGCCAAATTATTCAATAGGATTTATCAAGTTTCAAACAACTGTTTGTATCCAAAAAAAAGCTTTTAATTGAAGTAAATATGATAAAAATAAATCGCCAAAACAATCCCTATAAATGGGTAAATTTACACCTCCATATTTATGGGGAGACCCCTTCATATCTACAAAAAACACCTTGACTATTCTTTTATTTAGTAAAATTATTGAGTACATTTAAAGAAAAAAATGCTAGAAAAAGTATATGGTTCTGCCGTCTTTGGCATAGAAGCTACCACCATAACAGTAGAAGTAAATATAGACAAAGGAATAGGCTATCATTTGGTGGGTTTGCCAGACAATGCAGTACGTGAGAGCAGTTACCGTATTTCTGCAGCCCTTAACAACAATAATTTCAGATTACCCGGAAAGAAAATAACCATTAACATGGCACCTGCAGACCTCCGCAAAGAAGGAGCTGCCTATGATTTAACACTAGCCATGGGTATTTTAGCGGCCTCCAAGCAAATAGCTTTTACAGATTTAGCACAGTATATGATCATGGGAGAATTGTCTTTAGATGGCAATGTACAACCTATAAAAGGAGCTTTACCTATTGCTATTAAAGCTAAAGAAGAAGGGTTTACATCCTTTATTCTTCCTCAAAAAAATGCTAGAGAAGCAGCCATTGTTGAAGGCTTAGAGGTATTGGGTGTAGACAACATTATGGAAGTTATTGAGCATTTTAATGGTAAAAAAAAGATAGCACCCACCAAAGTAGATACCAAAGCTGAGTTTTATAAAAATTTAGCGCTCCCTGAGTTTGACTTTTCTGACGTAAAAGGGCAAGAATCTATTAAGCGGTGCATGGAAATTGCCGCTGCTGGAGGGCATAATATTATTCTTATTGGCCCTCCTGGGTCTGGTAAAACCATGTTGGCAAAAAGATTGCCTTCTATTTTACCACCCATGTCTTTAGAGGAAGCCCTTGAAACTACCAAAATTCATTCTGTAGTGGGTAAAACAAAAGATCACGGTTTATTATATGAACGGCCATTTAGAGCCCCACACCATACCATATCTGATGTAGCTTTGGTTGGTGGCGGACAATACCCACAACCTGGAGAGATCTCTTTATCTCATAATGGAGTGCTGTTTTTAGATGAACTCCCAGAATTTAAGCGTACGGTTTTAGAAGTAATGAGGCAACCCCTAGAAGATAGAGAGGTAACCATCTCTAGAGCGCGTTTTACGGTTACCTATCCTAGCAGTTTTATGTTGGTGGCCAGTATGAATCCTAGCCCTTCTGGTTTTTTTAATGATGGAAACAACCCCTTGGCAAGCTCACCTCAGGAAATGCAGCGCTATTTAGGAAGAATTTCCGGACCACTATTAGATAGAATAGACATTCATATAGAGGTAACCCCAGTTCCTTTTGATAAACTCTCAGAAGAACGTAAAGGAGAATCTTCGGTAGCTATTAGAAAACGAGTTACTGGGGCAAGAGAATTGCAAACACAGCGTTTTAAAGAGTTCAAAAATGTGCACTATAATGCACAAATGAACGTAAAACACATCCGTGAATTTTGTAAGCTATCTGCAGATAGTTTGTCTTTATTAAAAACAGCCATGGAAAAATTAAATCTTTCAGCTAGAGCCTACGATAGAATTTTAAAAGTATCTAGAACCATTGCAGATTTAGATGCTTCAGAAGACATTACACCATCACACATAGCAGAAGCTATACAATACCGAAGTTTAGACAGAGAGGGTTGGTTGGGTTAAAAAATAACTGGAATTACAAATATGTAATACAAAATAAGCAAGCCTACAGCTAGGAGATTTAGAAGCACTCCTGCCCGAACCATTTCACTCACTTTTACATAACCACTGGCAAATACGATGGCATTTGGCGGTGTGGCCATGGGCAGCATAAAGGCACAACTTGAGGCCATGGTTACAGGTATAAGTACATTTAATATTGGAATGTTTAACCCAATAGCAATACCAGCAACCACTGGAGCCAACACAGCTACCAATGCAACGTTGCTCATAAGCTCTGTCATAAACAACATTAAAACAATGAGTAAACACACCACAATTAAGGGGCTAAAGCCACCGTTTTGAATACTTGCTGTAATCACAGCTACCAAACCACTAGTAGCCATTCCTTTGGCTAAGGCTAAACCTCCCCCAAACAGTAATAAAATACCCCAAGCCAGCTTACTGGTGTCATTCCAATGCAATATAAAATTTCCTTTTGTAAAGCTTAACGGAATTGCAAATAAGGAAACTGCCCCTACCAAACTAATAATGGTATCTGATAGTTGAAGGCCTGGAAAAATATAATTAATAAGGGTTCTAGATATCCATAAAAGAACAGTGACTCCAAAAACAGTAAGCACTCTTTTCTCTTCTTTAGAAATGGCTCCTAAACTTTTTAATTCGGTAGAAATTACATTTGCTGAAGCCGAAAACTGAATATCATTACAAGGAAACATAACTTTGACCAACACCACATAACACAAGCTTACCATCATTACAGAAAACGGCAATCCCATGGTCATCCATTTTAAAAAAGAGATTTGTGTGTTATATTCACTTTCTAACAAACCTATTAATACAGAATTTGGTGGTGTTCCAATTACCGTAGCAATTCCGCCTGCATTGGCAGAAAAAGCAATACCAAGCATCACACTTAAGGCAAAATTTTTGTCTCCTTTGGTAAATCCGTCTGGGTCATCTATGAGTAATTTAATCACAGAAATGGCTATGGGTAACATTACAACAGTACTTGCTGTATTGCTAATCCACATACTCATAAATGCGGTAGCAATCATAAACCCAAGAACAACTTTATTGGGGGTTGTACCAGTCATTTTTATAATGGTGAGCGCAATTCTCTTATGAAGATTTACTTTCTCTAAAGCTAATGCAAGGATAAATCCACCAAAGAATAAAAAGATAATAGGACTTCCATAATTGCCCCCTACATCTGCAATAGGCATTACTTTTAATAATGGAAATAAAATAAGAGGTAACAACGCAGTAACTGCAATATGTACTGCCTCAGTAATCCACCAAATTACCATCCAAATAGCAACAGCAATTACGGCATCTCCGGTTTCAGAAACCAAATGAAATGGAAGATTTAGAACTACAAAAAATAATATGGGAGCTAAGAGTAAGCCTATCTTTTTTGAAAACGCCATAAATAGTATTTAATGCTAAAGATAAAAAACCTCTTAATATTGAGAGGTTTTTTTATGTAAAAGAATACATGCTTTAGTGATTATAGCGTTAAATTATAACTGAGTTTATTGTTTTAGAGGAATACAAATTGAAAAAATAGATTATAATTCTAAAGATACTAATGATACAATTGAAATGACAACATAGTACAAAACCTACTTATAATGAGTAAAATTTAAGATAATTAGATAAAAAATTATTAAATATGACAATTATTTAAAAATATAATTTTTGTCGCTATAATAAATATCGAGTATTATTGTGCAGTTAAATCAAATTTACATGACTCATATTACATACATAATAGGATTTATTGCGCTGATTGCCAACAGCTTTTCAATTCATAAGATATATGATGATAAGATATTTTACAATTTTGTTTCCTACGAAAATGAATTGTATGTAAGCACAAGTAATGGGATTCACAAAATTGATGAAACTGGTGATGATTTAATTCTTTTTGATGCATCTATTTCGGGTCCAATAAATTCAATTTTTGAAAAAAATAATAATTTTAAAATTAAATTCATTGAATCACCAAATGTGTATCCTAAGCTTTACACAGAAGCAATAACAGATTTTGCATACCTAGACAACAACCTTTATGTTATAGCAAGAGGGAAATTATTAATTTACAATAACCTTAAATATTCATTTAAACCTCGAGGAAGCGTAAGATCTATTACTAAAAATGCAATTGGCACCTATGGTGGCGTTTACATTAATGGCAAAAAGTTAAGTAAAATCACCTATACAGACGGACAAATTAGAGAATTTGATAGTATTACATTTGTATGTTATAATGGTTTGTTAAGTTATAAAGACAATATAGAAACTAAGTTATACAACAACGATAATTCTATAAGAACTAAAGGTGAATATGGAGCAATATCCGACATATATCCTTTAAATAATTCTAAATATTTAGTTATTTCAGATCGAGGGATTTACAAATATGATTATAATGGAAATATTTTTGAGTTAATTTATGAGAGTCAAAATAAAATTATTCCACTTAGAAATAAGATAGTTTCCAGAATTAAAGATCGAGGAGAATTTAACTTTGTAGACAATAACAGGTATATATCCTTAAATGTAAATGACTATAGTATAGACATAATTGAGGATGATATCAAATTCGAGATTAAAGATATTTTAGAGAGCGATCTTAATGGTAATTATTTTTATGCAATTTCAAAAAATAATTTATTATTAAGTTTAAAGAGAACAAAAGAAGGTCTAACAGTTGTAAATCAAAACCTCATTGAGTCAACAGCACACACAATTTCAGATTATGAAAATTTGATATTTTTATCTGGGGATAAAGGATTAAGTATTTTTGAAAAAACAAAACAAAAAATATTTCATAATTATATTGTAGATGAGTTTAATAGAAGTGCAATTTATAAAGAAAGCAATAAGATAAGTTTTGGCAGCATTCATGGCGTTTACACTATAGATGATATTAAGGATTTCGAGAAAAACTTAATCTTCAAAGATTTTAAAATCAAGAATAATAGAAACTATCTTTATTTTGGCGTTGTCTTGTCTATACTTATTTTGATCATAATCATTAAAGTTTTAAACAAAAAAAATATTACAGACGAACAATTGATATTTAGTATAAAACGTTTTATACGTAAAAACTTAAGTAGTGTAACTTTAAAAATGTTAGAAATTGAATTTAACCTAGACTACAATGAAATTAATAGTTTAAATAAGAATTTCAAACCTGCTAAATACATAAAAAAAGAAAGGCTAGAGATAACAAAAAAAATGCTTAACGATAGAAAATCAATATCTGAAATTTCAGAAAAAACTGGATACTCAGAAACATACCTCCTTAAGAATAAGTACAAATTTTTAAAATAAAATATTCTATCAAATATATTTATCCTCAGCAACTTATTTCCCAATACAATCGGGATGTATAGATCAGATTCTTTTCAAGGACGTATTATAAATGACCATAGGTAAAAAAGATGTTTTATTTTAAAATAGATGTTTTATTTTAAAAAAAAATATTTATCCCTACATAAAAATAATTGTAATTATGCATTATAATTAATAATAATTCCCTCAATTGTTATATTCAAATACATACATACGTTTTATATTTTTATTTTTCATTTTGACTAGCTGTTCAAATAGCAAAGTCTTATTTAAAAATATTCCTGATGATATAAAGTTAAAAATTCCTGAAGCTGTGATAACTTATGGGGATTTAATTGATGTTAATATTTCTTCTTTAAACAATCAAAGTACTTCAATTTTTTCACCAACAACATTAGGTAAAACAGGAACAATACGGAATGCGGAGGCTAGGAAATTAGATGGATACTTGGTAGACAGTTCAGGTCATATAGATCTACCAATTCTTGGAAAAATAAAAGCCTATGGATTAACTTGTACTCTACTTTCTGAAGCTATTAAAATAAAATTGAAGGAATATACTCAAAATCCAAATGTTAGGACTAAAATTCTGAATTTTAGAGTTTCAATTTTAGGAGAAGTTGCAAGGCCAGGAACATTTGAAGTGATAAATCAAAATATTTCTTTTACAGAACTAATCAGTAGAGCTGGAGACTTTAAAAAAAATGCAGATCCAACTAAAGTCATGATCATTAGAAATTCTAATAATGAAATTGAAACTCAATATGTAGACTTAACCTCTCAAGAGTTTTTTACCTCAGCATATTATTTCTTAAAACAAAACGATAAAATTTACGTAAGACCAGACAAGGCCTCATTAGCATTTGATTTTGGGGTTTTAAGAAATGCTGGAGTGCTATCATTGTTAACATCTATAATTGTATTAATTGTAAGGTAATGCAGGTAGAGAACGGACATACTCCAGAAGATCAAACAGATCTTATTGAAATCATATTTACTGTTTTATCTCATAGGTGGTTAATTGCTTCATCTTTAATCCTATTTACGATTACAGGATTTGTCTATAATTATTATCATCATGATATATTTAAAACGTATGCAACATTATTAGTTAGTGAAGATCAATCTGACCCCTCCTCTTTTATCAATAATAATGAATATCAATTTCTTTATAATAATAATCTAAAAAGTCAAGATCAAGTTTCAATTTTTAAATCAACACTGATATTAAACCAAGTAATAGAAAAATTTGGACTTAATTATAGGTATTTTAAAAAAAACAGATGGAAGGCTAATAGACTTTTAACAAAAGAATCTTTGCCCTTTGAATTTGTTTTTAAACAAACCATATCTGAAAATAAATGTAGTATTAGTTATGATAAAGAAAATGTTATCATTAAAATAAATGATAATACATTTTCATTTTCAAAAAGGGAAAGTGAGTTTGAAAATTCATTATTTTTTTACAAACCAAAATTTATTAATTATGTAGGGAGAGACACTTACATAATAAAACAATTTAGCAAGGTAAATACCGTGAATGGTATAAAATCAAATTACGTAATAAGTGAACCTAAAAAATCAAATACTTATGGAATTTCATATGCTGGTCCAAATAAAGAGTTAAATTCAAAAATTTTGAGAGGGATTGTAAATGGAATTAAAGAACACAATCTAAGAGAGAAAAAAAATGTTTACAAACTATCCATCAATTTTATTGATTCAAGAATTTCTAAATTAAAAATAAAAATTGATTCTTTGAATTCTATAATTTCTGATTTTAAGATTTCAAATGGTGTTTACATGCCTGCAGCTCAAACAAATTCAGTTTTGAAAAATTTAAATGAAATTGAGCAAAAAATATTTAAAAACAAATTACAAAGTGAACTGTCTGTTACATTATTAAATGAAGTAGAAAAACAAAATTCTTTTGAGCTTTTACCCACCGATATTGGTATTGAAAATAAAAATATTAATGAGATGGTTTCTCAGTTTAATACAATTATTTTAGAAAAAAATAATTTACTTGTTGAGGCTACAGAAAAAAACCCCTTAGTAATTCAATCACAAAACCAACTCATAGACCTACGATCAAATATTCTAAATAGTTTAAATATCTATATTAATAAACTAAAAATGAAATTAAATAGATATGAAGATTATAAACAAAATAGCAATTCATTAGTAGGTGTTATTCCATTGAGAGAATCTGAATTAAGCAATTTAGATAGAGACCTCTTACTTTTAAATAATTTATATTCATATTTATCACAAAAAAAAGAAGAGGCATTAATTAATTTATCCTCTTTAGAGTCGAATATTAAATTAATTAATGATGTTGATTATGTATTAGAATTAAAATCTAATGAGTCAAAAACATTAGCTTATTTCTTATTTGCAGGATTATTTCTCCCTGTTGGATTTAGTCTTAGTTTGTTTTTTATTAGAACTTTTTTTATTGATATAGAATACCTAAAAGAAAAGCTCATTAATATAGATTTTTTAGGTGTTATCAAATTTTCAAAAGATAAACTATCGAATGAGAATAAAGCATTGCATAACGAGCTTTTGAAAAGAATTTATCATAATTTGAATTTGATGATTCCAAAATCAAACAAAGGGAAGACAATTATGATTACCTCTTGTATTAAGAACGAGGGAAAAACACACACCGCATTCAATCTTTCAACTTTTTTAGCCAGTACAAATAAAAAAGTTATTCTTATTGGAACAGATGTGCGAAATCCTGATTTGTCAAAATTATTTGATTACACTAAAATTCAACATAAGGGATTAACAGACATAATTAGAGATAATTCAACTAATATTGAAGAACTTTTTGAAGAGTATAAAATGACCAATAATCAACTCGATACTCTTTTTGTTGGAACAGAAACTAATACTAAAATAAACATTTACAATAGTGGAAAATTTGATGATTTAATTTCTTACCTCCAGAAAAAATATGATTATGTAATTTTTGATACTGCACCTGTCCTATTTATGGTTGATTCATTGGAGCTGTTAAAAAAATCAGATTATATTATTCATGTGTTTAGAAAAAACTTTTCATCTAAAAAAGTAGCAAACTATGTAGTGGATTACAAGAAGAAATATAACTTAAAAAACGTAGGATATATAATTACTGATGACTCTAAGCCAGATAAGCTAATTGACAAATATGGATATGGGTATGGATATGGATATGGATATGGATATGGATATGGGGTTAATTAAATCACAAAGGGATTGTTACTGTCAAAAGATAAAAAAACCTCTCAATATTGAGAGGTTTTTTTATCTAAAAGAATATATTCTTTAATATCTGTAGTATTCAGGTTTAAAAGGACCTGCTTGTTTTACACCAATATAATCTGCTTGATCTGAACGCAACTCTGTGAGTTCTACACCAATTTTTTCTAAATGTAATTTTGCTACTTTTTCGTCTAAATGCTTTGGCAACATGTAAACTTCATTCTTATATGCTGTAATATTTGTCCAAAGTTCTATCTGAGCCAACGTTTGATTGGTAAATGAATTACTCATTACAAAACTTGGATGCCCGGTTGCACAGCCTAAGTTTACCAAACGACCTTCAGCTAAAATAATAACGTCTTTCCCATTGATGGTGTATTTGTCTACTTGAGGCTTAATTTCAACTTTAGTATCACCATAATTATCGTTTAACCAAGCCATGTCTAGTTCATTATCAAAATGACCAATATTACACACAATGGTTTTATCTTTTAAAAATGAAAAATGAGTTCCTGTAACAATGTCTTTATTTCCTGTAGTGGTAATAATGATATCTGCATTTCCCATCACAGTTTCTAAACGTTTCACTTCAAAACCATCCATTGCAGCTTGTAAAGCACAAATAGGATCTATTTCTGTAACTGTTACAATAGAACCTGCTCCTTTAAAAGAGGCAGCAGTTCCTTTTCCTACATCTCCATAACCACATACCACAACTCTTTTACCAGCTAACATAATATCTGTAGCTCTTCTTATGGCATCTACTGCAGATTCTTTACATCCGTATTTGTTGTCAAATTTAGACTTGGTTACAGAATCATTAATATTAATAGCAGGAATTGGCAACGTCCCTGCATGCATTCTTTCATATAATCTATGAACTCCTGTTGTTGTTTCTTCAGACAATCCATTAATTCCAGAAACCAATTCTGGATAGCGATCTAACACCATATTAGTTAAATCTCCACCATCATCTAAAATCATATTTAATGGTTTTTTATCTTCTCCAAAAAATAAGGTTTGTTCTATACACCAGTCAAACTCTTCTTCATTCATTCCTTTCCAGGCATATACTTCAATTCCTGCGTCTGCAATTGCTGCTGCTGCCTGGTCTTGAGTAGAAAAAATATTACAAGAGCTCCAGGTAACTTCAGCTCCTAAAGCGATTAAAGTTTCAATTAAGACTGCTGTTTGAATGGTCATGTGTAAACAACCTGCAATTCTTGCTCCTTTTAAGGGTTGTTCATCTTTATATTCTTCTCGTAAAGACATTAACCCAGGCATTTCTGCTTCTGCTAATTCTATTTCTTTTCTTCCCCATGCTGCTAAAGAAATATCTTTAACTTTGTAGGGTACGTAAGTAGCTTTATTAGTGCTCATTATTATTGTTATATTTATCTAATTTAAGACTGCAAAGTTACATAATAACTTTTAAAACATGCCATTATATAAGACCATCCGTGTTAATGATTTTACAAAAGTTCTTATCTGGAAGATTGAAGAGTCTTTAGAGGATTTAACTAAGGGTATAGAACTCACAGAACAAAGTAAAAAAAGAGTAGACGCTATGAAATCTATTCTGCATCAACAGGGTTTTATGAGCATTAGACAGTTACTAAAACAAGCAGGATATGTAGATGCTGATGTGTTTTATGATGAATTTGGAAAGCCTCACTTAAAAGATAAAAACTATCTTTCTATTAGCCATTCTTTTACTTTTACAGCCATTATTATTTCTAAAAAAAAACCTGTAGGTATTGATGTAGAAAAACAACGAGATAAAATTGTGAAAATTGCTCATAAATTTACACCCATAGAAGAATATAACACCATTGCAAATCATGAGGCGCTGGTAAGTAAATTAACAATTGTATGGGGCGCAAAAGAATCTTTATATAAAATATATGGGAAGAAAAAATTACAATTCTTACATCATATATACATTGAAGATTTTTCATTTATAGACACCAAAACAACGGGAGTTATTAAGTATAAAGGATATGTTTCTTCTTATGATATATGTTTTTTAGAGTTTGAAGGATTCACCTGTGTTTATGCTTTTTAAAATGTTTAAAATCAATTACCTTAAAAAAATCTGTACACTTAAATTTCACCTCTAAAAAGATAAATGTATCAAGAACTTCTTATGTTTGCAAACAAATCAATTTACAGTAAAATACTACTAACAAAAATTAGAAATCAAGTATGAAAATATCAGTTGAGCTTACCTTAATGCCACTTCAACACGATTTTGAAGCCCCAATTAGTAGATTTATTAAAAGACTTCGAGGTTCTAAATTTACGGTGCTAGAAAACCCGATGAGTACTCAAATATATGGTGACTTTGATGAATTAATGCCCTACTTAACTGACGAAATAAAAACCGCTTTAGAACAGCAAGAAAATGCTGTTTTAAATTTAAAAATAGTAACCTCTGATCGCAGCAATTATGAACCAATTTTTTGATTTTTTTTTCAGTCAGTACTCTGGCTATTCGTCTGCTGATACACTATTAGAAATTAATGCTGTTATTTTTGGATTTATGTCTGTTTGGTATTCAAAACAAAATAATATTTGGGTATTTCCTACGGGTATGATTAGCACTTCTATTTTTGTGTATTTACTCTTAAAGTGGGGATTATTAGGAGATATGATGATTAATGGGTATTATTTTATAATGAGCATTTATGGCTGGTATCTCTGGACAAGAAAAGTAGACGAAACCCAAACAACACCCATATCTGTAACTTCTAAACAAGATAAAAGGAATGGAATTCTTATCTTTATAGCTACCTTATTCTTTGTGTATTTTATTTATAAAATATTTGATAAATGGACAAGTTGGGTTGCCTATATAGACACAATTACAACTGCAATTTTCTTTGTAGGAATGTGGTTAATGGCAAAAAGAAAAATAGAAAATTGGATCTTTTGGATTATTGGAGATATTATTTCGGTACCGCTATATTTTTACAAAGGGCTTACATTTACTAGTTTTCAATATTTAGGATTTACATTTATAGCAATAGCAGGATATTACGCATGGAAAAAGACCTTAGACAAGAAGACATTAATCTCGTAAAAATAGTGCTGTTTGGGCCAGAAAGTACAGGTAAAACAACACTATCTATACAACTCGCTAAGCATTATAATACGGTTTGGGTTCAAGAATACGCCAGACCCTACTTGCAAAAAGTGTGGAATCAAGAAAGAAGAACCTGTGAAGCTAAAGACATCTTACCTATTGCCTTTGGTCAGATGGCTCTAGAAAATAGGCTAGCAAAGCGAGCTGATAAAGTTCTAATTTGTGATACAGATTTATTAGAAACAAAAGTATATTCTGAAGAATATTATGGTGGATATGTAGATCCATTATTAGAAATAGGAGCTCAGGAAAGTAGTTATGATTTGTATTTTCTTACCTATATAGATACCCCATGGGAGGCAGACGATTTACGAGACAGACCAGATCAAAGGGAAGAAATGTTTCTTGCATTTAAAAAAGCTTTAGAAGACAATCACAGACCTTATATTTTATTAAAAGGAAATAAAGAAGAAAGATTTAATACTGCAACTAAAGCTATTGATAAAATTATTGAAAAGAAAAACAACTTATATTCATATTCAGAGACCTTAAATAATGAATAAAGACAGTATTTACAAAGAACTATGCTTCAAAGCAGTCAGAAGCTCAGGAGCTGGTGGGCAACATGTAAATAAAGTTTCTTCTAAAGTTGAGTTATATTTCGATCTTTCTTCATCAGAAGGATTTACTGAAAAAGAAAAAAAACTACTTCTTAAAAACCTCTCTAATAGAATTAATAAAGAAGGAATACTAAAAATATATTCTAGCGAAAGTAGAAGCCAACATACCAATAAAGAAAAAGTAACAAAAAGACTTTTTAAGATTATTGAAAAAGGACTTATTGTACCCAAAAAAAGAAAACCAATAAAAACGAGTAGAGCTCAAAAAATAAAAAGGTTAGACAATAAGACCAAGCATTCAGTAAAAAAACTACTGAGAAAAAAACCTAATTTAGAATAGGGTATTAGAAATAGAAAAATACTTGACAAAAAAAAGATAGGTGAATAACACGAATATTATTCACCTATTAATACCAAAAAATAATACTATTTTCCCCTCAAAAAATGAATAACCTATATTTTGGTTTATTTGTAATTTACTAATTCAAATACTTAAACAAATATACATAGTAAATAAAGTTCTAATTCTAAAATTAGCTTAAAAATAATAGCTTCCTAAACTAACTTCATATGGTGTTTCTAAAAAGCTATGAAAATCCCTATAAATGGCATATAATAAAATAAACTCTTTTTATATTTTTGTAAAATATATATAGCTGAACCCTACTGCAATAGACATGAATACATCAAAATTACAAGTTGAAGAAATTAGAGAAAGAATTAGAACATACCGAATAGAAAAAGGATATTCTCAAGATTATATGGCTGATATGCTAAATATAAGTCAAAATACCTACCACAAATTAGAAAAAGGATATACTAGAATTCATCTTGAAAAATTCATTGACATTGCAAAAATTCTTGAAATTGAGTTTTCTGAATTATTAAATGGCCCTGATTATGTTTATATTTTTTCTGGTCAATACAAAAAAAAACATATTAAAAAAGTTTAACCCTTAAGGAGCTCTTCTTCTGAAATTTGAAAAAAATAGTTATTTTATATACAAATCCAAAATCAATTTTTATCTTTGTAGCGTTCTCATAAAGGGGTGCTTTTTTTATAAGGCTGAGATCATACCCATTGAACCTAGAACAGGTAATGCTGTTTAGGAAAGCGAGTTAAAGAACTATTTATATGTTATTTAACAAGTGAAGAAGTAGAATACTTCAAAAACTAATTATTCAACCATAACACAAGAATAATTACCTCTTTTTATTCGTTTTAACTATTTTTAAAATGAAAAAAATTACCATTTTTTTATTCTTGTTTGTAAGTGTACTTACAAACGCACAAAAAGTAACGGTTTCAGGGAAAATCGTTAACAAAAATCAAGAAGTTTTAGCTGGAGCTACCGTTCTTGTTAAAGAAACAAATCAAGGAATTTCAACAGATTTAGATGGGAATTTCACATTTAAATTGAACAAAGGACCCTTCACCATAAAGGTCTCCTTCATTGGGTTTAAGACCATTGAAAAAAATGTTTATGTAGATAAAGACAAAGCGTTTACCATAGTTCTTTATGAAGATGACAATGTCTTAGATGAAGTATTAGTCTCAGCAGTAAGAGCTACTTCTAGTATTCCTGTCACCTACTCCAACCTAAGTAAAAAGGAACTTGCTAAACGTAATTTAGGACAAGACATTCCCGTCTTATTAAACTATCTGCCTTCTGTTATCTCGTCCTCAGACGCTGGAGCAGGGGTTGGGTACACGTATTTAAATGTTAGAGGCTCTAATAGTGAGCGTATTAATGTAACTATTAATGGAATTCCGTACAACGATCCTGAAAGTCATGGAACATTTTGGGTAAACTTAGGAGATTTTGCTTCATCAACAGAAAATTTACAACTTCAACGAGGTGTTGGAACTTCTACCAATGGGTCAGGTGCTTTTGGAGCTAGTTTAAATATCTTAACAGATGCTGTCTCAGAACATGCAGGTGGTGAAATCTCCAACTCTTTTGGTTCTTATGGTACAAGAAAACATACTGTAAAATTTACTACTGGAAAAATTAATGAGCATCTTGAAGTTTCTGGAAGATTTTCTAACATCCATTCAGATGGGTATGTAGACAGAGCTTTTACCAACTTAAAATCATATTTTTTACAAGCTTCTTACCAAGATGAAAACACACTTATTAAAGCGGTCTCTTTTGGTGGAGCTGAAAGAACCTACCAAGCTTGGTATGGATTAGATCCACAACAATTGGAGGAAGACAGAAGACAAAACCCATATACCTATGAAAACGAAGTTGATGATTACAAACAAAATCATTATCAATTGCATTGGAATGAACAATTAAATAGCCATTGGTCTACGAATTTGGGTTTAAATTATACTAAAGGTGCTGGTTTTTTTGAACAATATAAAGCAGAAGAAAATGCCGATGCTCTTAATAATTTAATTGAAGATGGTAGTGATGTAATTGTGAGAAGATGGTTAGATAATAATTTTTACGTATTAAATTTTAATGCCAATTATAAAGATGAGAAGTTAAATTTTATCTCTGGAATCTCTTATAGCAAGTATACAGGTGATCATTTTGGAGAAGTAATTTGGGGAAGTAATTTAGCTTCTGGAGTATCTTTTGGTGATCGCTATTATTTTAGTGATGCTAAAAAAACAGATATGAGTATTTTTTCTAAAGCAACCTATGAAATTAATGAAAAGGTATCTACCTATCTAGATCTGCAAGGTCGTTTTGTAAGCTATAAAACAGCCGGGCTTACTTCTAATAGAAACCCTTTAGATGTAGATGCTAAATTTAACTTCTTTAATCCTAAAGCTGGGTTCATCTATAAAATAGCAGCCCAAAATAGTGTATACCTTTCTTATGCTAGAGCCAATAGAGAAGCCAATAGAAATGATTTTGAAAATGGTGTTTCTTCTCCAGAAATATTAGATGATATTGAGTTGGGATGGCGTTACAAAAGCGATCAAATTCAGTTAAACACCAATATATATTTCATGAGTTATAAAAACCAATTGGTGTTAACGGGTGCCATTGATGATGTTGGAGCACCCATTAGAGCTACTAGTGGAAAAAGTTATCGTTTAGGACTAGAAATTGATGCTGATGTTAAATTAAATGACCAATTTTCTATAAAACCTAATGCAGCATTTAGCACCAATAAAAATGAAGATTTTACAGCACCTATTAATGGAAATTTAATAAACTTAGGAAATACTCCTTTGTCTTTTTCTCCAAATGTAATTGTTGGAAATATGCTTATATACCAACCTAAAGATAACTTCCAAATATCGTTCTTGTCTAAATATGTAGGTGAACAGTTTATGAGCAACTTAAATAGTAGCGTTTCTAAATTAGATGTTTTAGACAGTTACTTCACTAGTGATTTAAATTTTGTGTACGAGATCGCAACTAAAAAGGTTTTTGATGCTATTATCATTTCTGGCTTAATCAATAATATTTTTAATACAGAATATGTAGATAGAGGGTATTATTATACCTATGATTACCCAGATGGAAATGGAAATACAATTACTGGAGATGGAGCAGGTTATTACCCCCAGGCTACAAGAAATTTCTTGGTTGGAGTTACCTTACAATTCTAATTTAGAATTATAAAAAACCGAGGCAATTGTCTCGGTTTTTTATTTAAAATTTTTCCATTTAGTAAACCCTCCTTTTAAATCATAAACTGAATCAAACCCTACAGCTATCAATTTTCTTGCAGCTTTATTACTTCTTCCTCCAACAGCACAATAGATGTATAAAGGTTTATTTTTATCAAAACTAGCACTAACTTTTGTTACAAAATTCGAATCGAAAAAGTTAATTAAAGTAGTACCTTCTATGAATCCTTGTTGATATTCTTGTGGAGTTCTTACATCTAATAGTTGTATTTCCCTTGTCGAAAGTTTGGCAAATTCTTCTTGAGAAATCAATCGTATTTTTTTAGTTTCTTGTGCACAAGAACTAAAAGAACACAACATTATAAGAATGAAAAAGAACTTTTTCATATATTATTTTGAATTAGAACAAACTGTTACTTGTGTCCTCTTAATCGTCGTTTTTTTAATTGCCCCATACCCTCCTGCAACATCAATTACCTTGCTATACCCTCTAGCTTTTAGAATTGAAGCTGCGATAACAGAACGGTAGCCTCCTGCACAATGTAAGTAAAAATCTTTATTTGTTGGAAATTCTGCAATATGGTCATTTATAAAATCTAATGGAGTACTCTGAACATTTTCAATATGTTCAGCATTATACTCTCCTGGTTTTCTTACATCAAAAACAATGGCATCTTTATGTATTTGTTGAGCCAAAAAATTAGCAGAGACAGATTGTAAAGTATCTATTTCTTTACCAGATGTTTTCCATGATTCAAAACCACCACTTAAGTACCCTAGTACATTATCAAATCCAACTCGAGACAGCCTTGTAATCGTTTCTTTTTCCATATGATCTGGAACCACTAAAAGTATAGGTTGGTTGATGTCTTTTATTAAAGCCCCTACCCAAGGTGCAAAGGTTCCTCCCAATCCAATAAATATAGATTGTGGAATAAAACCTTTAACAAATTCAAACTGATGCCGAACATCAATTATAATAGCTTCTGTTTCATTAGCCACCAACTCAAAATCATCTACAGACAGTGCTTTTGCTCCAGTTTTTATTACTTCATCAATTGATTTATAACCTTCTTTATTTAAACCAACATTTAGTGGAAAATATGCTGGTGGAGGCAACAATCCCTGAGTCACTTCTTTAATAAATTCTTCCTTAGTCATATCTTTTCTTAAAGCATAATTATACTTCTTCTGATCACCAAGTGTACCCACGGTTTCCTTACTCAGGTTTTTACCACATGCAGATCCTGCTCCATGAGCTGGATATACAATAACATCATTACCTAATGGCATAATTTTATTTCGTAAGCTGTCATATAAAGTTGCTGCTAAGTCTTCTTGACTCATACTACTTTTTTGAGCTAAATCTGGTCTTCCAACATCACCAAGAAATAAGGTGTCTCCAGTAAAAATAGCAATATCTTTTCCATTTTTATCTTTCAATAAATAGGTCGTACTTTCCATAGTATGCCCTGGTGTATGCATCGCAGTTATGGTAATATCTCCCAATGTGAAAATTTCTCCATCAGTAGCTTCATAGGAATCAAATTTGGTCTCAGCATTAGGGCCAAAAATAATTTTTGCTTTTGTTTTCTCGGCAAGGGTTACATGGCCACTCACAAAATCAGCATGAAAATGCGTCTCAAATATATAGCGAATATTTGCTTTGTTCTTAGTCGCTCTATCAATGTAATCTTGAACCTCTCTTAAAGGATCTATAATTGCAACTTCACCATTACTTTCAATGTAATAAGCACCTTGAGCTAAGCAACCTGTATAAATCTGTTCTATAATCATAATTCTATTTTTCTATCAATCATATGATTGATGAATGTAATTTGCATATTTGTTTTGATATTCTTTTTCACCAGTTTTATAATAATTAACCGCACCATTAACTCTCATATAAAAATGATCTAGAGAAATTAACTCTAGTATTTTACCTCGAAACAAATGATCTCTAACTGGACCTTTTACACCAGCAAAATAAAATAAAATACCTTTTTTACTATAAAATCTAATTCTTTCCTTTAACATTTCTACTCCAGAACTGTCAACTCTATTGATACTTTCAGCATCTAAAACAATAAGTTTTAATTCATGACCTTTTTCTTCTACCATCAACTCCAAAGTTTCAATAAAATAACTCGCATTTGCATAAAATAACTGAGCATCAAATCTAAAAACTAATACCTCAGTGTCTAAAATTACATCAGTAAAACGCTCTTTATTTCTGTAAAAATCTGAATCTGGAACTTTTCCTAACTCAGTTACATAAGGTCTAGATGTTCTAAAAATTAAAATAACTAATGAAAGACCTACACCAATCATAATTCCATACTCGATTCCAAATAATAATGTTGAAAAGAAAGTTGCAATGAGTAGCCAAAAATCTAAGTTATTTGCTTTCCATAAAAAAATTGCTTCTTTAATATTTACCAATCCAAAAACAGCTACTATAATTATAGCTGCTAAGACAGTTTTGGGCAAGTGATAAAATAATGGAGTTAGAAACAACAACGTTAAAAGTACCATAACTACAGAAACCAATGAGGCCATTCCTGTAGTTGCCCCAGATTCTTGATTGATAGCAGATCTTGAAAAACTTGATGTTGATGGATATGCTTTAAACCAAGATCCAATCATGTTACTTAACCCTAAAGCAATCAATTCTTGATTCGGTTTTATTTTATATTCATCTTGTTTTGCTTCTAATGATTTCCCTATGGATATAGTTTCCAAATATCCTACCATTACCAGAGTTAAGGCAATAGGTAGTAATTCTTTCATTTGACTAATATCAAATTCAGGGAATGAAAAAGAGGGTAATCCAGACGGAATATTTTTTACAATGGCAACATCAGAAAATTCATCTCCAAAATAGCGTATAGTTAAAATCCCAACGACTACAACAAGCAATGCATTTGGAATTTTTTTATTTATTTTTCTTAACAGAATAATTACCCCTACAGATATCAATCCAATTGCTGTTGTATGAAAATTATAATCTGTAATCGTAGACCAAATGTCTTCTAGGACATATTGAATTTGGTCACTTTGCACAAAATCTACTCCGAATAAATTTCTAAACTGATTAATCCCTATGGTTAATGCTACAGCTGAAGTAAAGCCAGAGATTACAGGTTTTGACAAGAAGTTTACAATAAACCCCAACCTAAACACACCTAATAAAAACTGAATAGTTCCAACCATAAATGCCAATAAAATGGCTATGGCTATATAACTATCTGAACCTGCTAAGGCTAATGTAGAAACCCCGGTAGCTACAATTAATGAATCCATGGCTACTGGACCTATAGCTACTTGCCTGGAAGAACCAAATATTGCGTACACTAGCTGAGGTACCAATGCACAATATAGACCATAAATTGGAGGCAAACCTGCAATTAAAGCATACGCTATTCCTTGAGGAATTAAAATAATAGAAACGGTTATTCCTGCTATAAAATCTCCTTTAAATCTGGAACTATTATAGTTTGGTAACCATTCTAAAATTGGTATTAATCCTCTTAATCTTTTCATTTGTGATAATCAAAAAAGTCTATTTAATCTTTACTAAAATTAAAACAATTCTCCTTGATTTTTGCCTTTTATTCGATTTAAATGTGTGTAAGCCAATTCAGTAACTTCTCTTCCTCTTGGAGTTCTCATAATAAAGCCCTCTTGAATTAAAAATGGTTCATAAACTTCTTCTATGGTTTCACCGTTTTCTCCCACAGCTGTGGCAAGTGTACTTATCCCTACGGGGCCACCTTTAAACTTATCTATGATGGTTGTTAAAATTTTATTATCCATTTCATCCAAACCATATGCATCTACGTTTAACGCTTTTAAAGCATATTTAGCAATTTGGATAGTGATGCTTCCGTCTCCTTTTATTTGAGCAAAATCTCGTACTCTTCGTAGTAATGCATTGGCTATTCTTGGTGTTCCTCTACTTCTTCCAGCTATTTCTATGGCAGATTCCATAGATATGGGAACATTTAAAATTTTAGCACTTCTTTGAACTATTGTTGTTAGCAATTCTTTCTTGTAATAATTTAATCGACTACTTATTCCAAAACGAGCTCTCATTGGAGCGGTTAATAATCCGGAACGTGTTGTAGCTCCAATCAATGTAAATGGCTCTAGATTAATTTGAACCGTTCTTGCATTGGGCCCAGATTCAATCATAATGTCTATTTTATAGTCTTCCATTGCAGAATATAGATACTCCTCTACAATAGGACTTAGCCTATGAATTTCATCAATAAATAAGACATCCCTTTCGTCTAGGTTAGTTAATAAGCCTGCTAAATCTCCTGGCTTATCTAATACAGGACCGGAAGTAACCTTAATCCCTACTTGTAACTCATTAGCTAATATGTGTGCAAGAGTAGTTTTCCCTAGACCAGGAGGTCCATGGAATAACGCATGATCTAAAGCTTCCTCTCTTTGATTAGCTGCTTCAACAAAAATCTTAAGGTTTTCAATAGCTTGCTCTTGACCTGTAAAATCATCAAATGAGAGTGGCCTTAATTTTTTTTCTGAGTCCAACTCCTCATTAGAGTAGTTTTCACTTTCAGGATTTAGATGTTCGTTCATATTACAAATATACTAGAAATTGAAGACTGATTTACTTCGTATTAAAAAACAAAAAACCTTTCCATGTTGGAAAGGTTTTTAATGTTATTTTATATCTCTACTAAGATGGCTCTTCACCTGGAAGTAAGGGTACAGTTTGGGATACCCAATCTTTTCCATGTAAATAATCACTATTGTCATCTTCTGGATCAACTTTTTTACTGTAATCATAAGCCCACCTATGAACTTCTGGTATTTTACCTGGCCAATTTCCATGAATATGTTCTACTGGAGTAGTCCATTCTAAAGTATTCGAATTCCATGGATTTTGACTTGATTTTTCTCCTCTATAAATGGAGATAAAGAAATTCGCTAAGAATATAATTTGACCAATACCACCAATTAAAGCAAAATAAGTAATCACTACATTAGTATCTGAAACATCATCAAACATTGGGAAAGCGGTGTTAGAATAATATCTTCTTGGAAGACCTGCTAATCCAATAAAGTGCATCGGGAAAAATACTCCATAAGCACAAATGATAGTAATCCAGAAATGCCAATATCCCATAGCTTTATTCATCAATCTACCGTACATTTTTGGGAACCAATGATAGATTCCTGCGTACATTCCAAAAATAGCAGAAACACCCATTACTAAATGGAAGTGAGCGACTACAAAATAGGTGTCATGTATATTGATATCTAAAGCAGAATCCCCTAATACCAAACCTGTTAATCCTCCAGTAACAAATGTAGAAACCAATCCAATTGAGAATAACATTCCCGGATTTAATTGAAGGTTTCCTTTCCAGAGTGTAGTGATATAATTAAAAGCTTTCACCGCAGAAGGAATAGCAATTAGTACTGTTGTAAAAGTAAATACAGATCCTAAAAATGGATTCATTCCTGAGATAAACATGTGGTGACCCCATACAATTGTAGATAAGAACGCAATAGCCATAATAGAACCAATCATAGCTCTATATCCAAAAATTGGTTTTCTTGAATGTGTTGAAATAATTTCTGAGGTAATTCCTAAGGCTGGTAATAATACAATATATACCTCTGGATGTCCTAAAAACCAAAATAAGTGTTCAAATAAAACCGGTGAACCTCCTTGATAATGGAGTACTTCACCACTTATAAATATGTCTGAAAGAAAAAAGGATGTACCAAAGCTTCTATCAAATATCAGTAATAAAGCTGCAGATAAAAGAACAGGGAAAGAAACAACACCAATAATTGCTGTAATAAAGAACGCCCACATCGTTAAAGGCAATCTTGTCATTCTCATTCCTTTTGTACGTAAATTTAAAACTGTTACGATATAATTTAATGATCCAATTAATGAAGAAGCAATAAAAATTGCCATGGAGCTTAACCATAAGGTCATTCCTAATCCAGAACCTGGAATAGCTTGTGGCAATGCACTTAATGGTGGGTAAATTGTCCATCCTGCTGATGCTGGTCCTGCTTCTACAAATAAAGAAACCACCATAATAACACTAGAGATAAAAAACAACCAATAAGAAATCATGTTTAAAAAACCTGATGCCATATCACGTGCTCCAATCTGCAATGGGATTAATAAATTTGAAAAGGTACCACTTAAACCTGCTGTTAGCACAAAGAATACCATAATGGTTCCGTGTATAGTAACCAATGCCAAATAAATATCTGGGCTCATAATACCGTCTGTTTGGTGAGGCCCTAAGAAAGCTTCTATAATGGTAAACGACTTTTCTGGCCACGCTAACTGTAGACGAAATAACATAGACATGAAAATTCCGATGACACCCATAATCATTCCTGTAATCAGAAATTGTTTTGAGATCATTTTATGATCATGACTAAAAATATATTTTGTTACAAATGTTTCTTTATGATGATGTTCTGACATAATCTAACTTTTTCTAAATTCTGTAATTAATTTATAACTTTTCTGCATAAGTAGCTTGCTCTGCTAACCACTTTTTATAATCTTCTTCTTCTTCAACAATAATTTTCATTTGCATACTATAATGAGATGCACCACAAATCTTATTACAAAGAAGTACGTAATCAAACTCATATAAGTCTTCGCCTTTATCAGAACGAATCTTATTAATTCCTCTAGTTTTGTCCATTACTTCAGACTGTTCTCTCATTTCTTCAGTCGTATACTTTGGGGTAAACGCGAACTGAGTAACCATTCCGGGAACACAATTCATCTGTGCTCTAAAGTGAGGCATATAAGCAGAGTGTAATACATCTTGAGACCTAAACTTGAACAATACTTTTTTCCCTTTGGGTAAATGTAACTCTGTCACAGGTTTATCATCTAATGATGCAGGATCAGACATATCAACTCCTATTGGATTATTAGTCTCATCTATGAAGTTTACGTTTCCTAACCCTAGTGTATTATCAGCACCTGCATATCGTGCCTGCCAAGCAAATTGCTTAGCATATACCTCAATAATAATTGGATCTTCACTTTCATCAACATACATCACTTCTGTCCATTGAAAAATTCCAAACCCAATAAGTACAATAATTACAACACCAGGAATTATTGTCCAAATCATTTCTAGCATATGATTGTCTGCATAGAATTTGGCCTTATTTGTTTTTTTACCCCTGTATTTATAGGTAAAAAAGAAGATAATAAACTGCATGATAAATTGAACAATTCCTATCATCCAGAAAGAAATGTCAAATAATAAATCGTCATTTTCTCCTTCATAAGATGCAGATTCAGGAAGCATTAAAACATTCATTCCAATTAAGCAATAAATCATTAATGCATAGATAAAAATTCCAAAAAGGATGAAATATTTTCCTTGTCTGTCATTGTCTTTATCAGTAGCAATTACACCTCTTAAATTTAAGATTCTAGTAATCTGCCAGAAACTTACTCCGATTGCAACACCTATAAAAATATAAAATAGAGCTAGCATAATTTTTTGTCTTTGTTAATTATATTGATTAATGTTGATTGTCTTCTTCTGAGTGATGTTCAATATTGAAATAATGAAAATGTTCACTCTCATGTAAAAAAGGATTTCCTTTTGGCACGGGATCAGCTTTTGCGAAAGCACTAAATACCGTATAAATAAATATACCAATAAAGAAAAACGTTGCTCCAATTTCTGGAATACCAAAACTCCAACTTCCTCCAACAGTACCTGGCATAATCATGATAAATAAATCTACATAATGACCTGCTAAGATCACTAAACCACCAATGATAACAAACCAAGGTCTACTTTTAAAGTCACTATTAATTAATAGTAGTATTGGGAAAACAAAGTTCATTACTAACATCGATAAAAACAATGTTTTATACTCTGTAAATCTCAACACAAAATAGGTTGTCTCCTCTGGGATATCTGCATACCATATTAGCATGAACTGAGCAAACCATAAATACGTCCAGAAAACTGAAAACCCAAACATGAATTTTGCCAAATCATGAATATGACTATCATTTACTTTTGGTAAATATCCTTTTGAACGAAGGTAAATAGTTACAAAAGCAATTACAGTAATCGCACTTACTAATAAGGTAGCTAAGACATACCATCCAAATAATGTGGAGAACCAATGAGGATCAAGTCCCATAATCCAATCCCAAACTGCCATAGATTCTGTAATCATAAATAAAAACAGGAATACTACAGACATGTTATAGTTTTTCTTATATAATTTATATCCGTCGTTAACAGTATCTTCTTTAATAGAGTTTCTTCTGATTAACATTCTATATGCATTCCAAACTAATAAGTAAAATACACTTCTGATAACCCACCATGGTACATTCAACCAAGCTCTTTTCCCATATACAATAGGATCAAAATTTTCACTTGTTTTATCAAAAACACCCTCACCCATCCATGCAAATAAATGATTACCATGCATTGCTGTTAACACTATGACAACAAGCATAATAATGGAGGTAGGAACTAAGTTAGCAGTAATAGCTTCCATAACTCTAAACAATACGATAGACCACCCAGCTTGTGCAACTCTTTGAATTGCGTAGAATGCTAAGACTAATAATGATATCCCTAAAAAGAAAAGTAATGCTACATATACTGCAGACCAAGGTCTATTTTGTAATTGATGAAAAACATGTTCTGCATGAGCATCATCATGATTTCCTCCATGAGCTTCATTTACAGAATGGTCATCAGATTGATGTGAATCTTTGGTCACCTCATCATGATTTTCTTCATGAACATCATCAGTAGAATGTGTCCCTGAAGAATGTTTTTCATTTGAATGCGATTGTGATGAATGCTCCTCATTTGAAGCAGTTCCATGCGAAGCTTCAGCACCATGACCATCTCCATGATCAGCACTTGAAACCATTTCCATAGCTTCTTCTACCGTGGATGGCGCATTATAAAAACCAATACCTATACCCAATACCCCTAAAACAATAAGAGCTATTGAGAACATTTTTAATTTACCTGAGAATTGATACATATCTTTCGTATTCTTCTTTTGTACTTATTTCAATAAATCATTACGCAGCTTTCCGACATATTGTACTATTTGCCAGCGCTCGTCATGAGTAATTTGTGATGCATGAGAACCCATTAGGTTTTTACCATGCATAATTACATGATAAATGCTTCCCTCTGTAATATCTCTGTCTTTATAACTTGGAATCCCAATAAACTTTTCAGCTTGAGACAAATAACCATTACCATCTC
>Ga0209119_1001167_pt1 | contig 26277 bp, 27 predicted proteins | sample COG_03_FD_184747 | JGI IMG/M metagenome (GOLD analysis project Ga0209119, IMG submission 184747) | Pelagic Microbial community sample from North Sea - COGITO 998_met_03 (SPAdes) (version 2) | ecosystem: Environmental > Aquatic > Marine > Neritic zone/Coastal water | place: Helgoland, sampling...
AGTGGCGTCGACGACGTACCAACTGTGCTTCGCTGTTTCTTTTTTGGCTGATATTGTTTTCATGGATAAACCGTTATGTTGGAAAAACACACCTGGCTCAACCAGGATTTCGCGAGGGCGCATGTTACCCAACCTCGCAACTCCGTGCAACACAAATCCACGGGGAAAACCTCGTCAAAACCGGCAATCGTAGATACTACGCTAAATTGAGGCATCATCACGGATGATGCTCACGCGCCAGATACTCCTCCGACTGCATTTCCTGCAAGCGGCTTTGGGTACGCTGGAACTCGAAAACTAACCGCTCACCCTGGTAAAGCTCAAGTACTGATACTGCCGCAGACAAGATTAATTTTACATTGTGATCATAGAACTCATCCACCAGGCTGATGAATCTGCGGGCGGCATCTTCACGGTGCACAGTGAACTGCGGTACATTACTCACGAGCACCGTTTGGTATAGCATCGCTAACTCGATATAGTCATTTTGACTTCTCGGTCCTTCGCACAAAGCACTGAACTCAAACCACACCACACCATCGCCGCAGTAACGAGTCGGTATGTGCCGCCCCTCGATCTCAAGCAACATAGCAGACTCGCCCATATCGGGCGACAGCGCCTTAAAACTCCGCGCCAGCCCTTCATCCGCCTGCGCATCCAGCGGCGCATGATAGATTTCCGCATCTTGGAGTACCCGCAAGCGATAATCGACGCCGCCATCAACATTCAAAATTGTCGTGTTCGCATCAAGCAGCGCAATCGCGGGTAGAAATTTGCTCCGCTGCAGGCCGTCACGGTAAAGATTCACCGGCGCCACGTTGGATGTCGCAACCAACACCACACCCTGCTCGAACAGCGCGTCCAGCAAACCAGCCAATATCATCGCATCGGTGATGTCCGAGACAAAAAATTCGTCAAAACACAGAACACGGCACTGTTGGGCAAAATCTCGGGCGATTTTGCGCAGCGGGTTCGGCTCACCTTGCAGCAGGTGCAGTTGCTGGTGAACATGGCGCATAAACCGATGGAAGTGCATCCGCCGCTTCTCGGCAAAAGGTAACGCCTCATAAAACAGATCCATCAGATAGGTCTTGCCGCGCCCAACACCACCCCAGAAGTACAAACCCTTAATCAAGTCCTGCGGCCTGTGTCGCGTCTGTAGACCCAGCAGACGCCCGAGCCAACCTGCTTCCGAGATATTGGACTTCGGTTTTAATGCCGTCAGCGCATCATACAATCGCTGCAGGTGCTCCACTGCCTCAAGCTGGGCACTGTCAGACTGGATCTCGCCGCTGGCTACGACGGCCAGATAGGTTTTGGCAGGTCCCTGGAGTCTCATATCCACCGATACTAACCCTGAACCCGAAACTCGGCTGACCGCGCATGTGCTTCCAAGCCCTCCTCTGCGGCAAGAATAGCCGCGTCACGACTCAAGCTCACCGCGCCCGCAGCAGAACACCGAATCACTGAACTGCGCACCTGGAAGTCATAAACGCCCAAGGCGGAAGCAAACCTGGCGGTGCCACTGGTAGGCAACACATGACTCGGCCCGGCACTATAGTCGCCAACGACCTCGGCGCTGTGCTTGCCGATGAAAATAGCACCAGCATGTTTAATTCTAGGTAAAAACTCATCGGCGTTCTGCAGTGCAAGCTCTAGATGCTCGGGTGCGATTTTATTGACGATAGCAGCAATTTCATCGTCATTCTGGGCCAAAATCAAGGCGCCACGATCACTAATCGACCGCCGGATAATCCCTTCGCGAGCCATGCCAGGCAGTCTCTCCGCAATCAATTCCGTCACCCGCTCAAGCAAGATTTCATCCGTTGAAATCAACACCGCCTGCGCCAACTCATCATGCTCAGCCTGAGCAAACATATCCATCACCAGCCATTCAGGGTCAACCCCGGCATCAGCGACGATGACCACCTCTGAGGGGCCGGCAATCATATCGATACCCACATCGCCGAAGACCATCTCCTTCGCGGTAGCGACATAGATGTTACCTGGCCCAACAATTTTATCGACCTTGGGAACAGACTCTGTACCATAGGCCAACGCCGCAATCGCTTGCGCACCACCAACGGTGAACAACCGATCAACACCACACAGATAGGCAGCCGCAAGCAATAACTCGCTGACTTGCCCATCTGGCGTCGGAACAACCAGAATAACTTCGCTGACACCCGCTACTTTCGCCGGAATAACCGTCATGATCACCGAGGACGGGTAAGCCGCCTTGCCACCAGGAACATAAACACCCACGCGCTCCATAGCCCTGACAATCTGCCCGAGTTGGTTACCCTCGCTATCGGTGTAGCCCCAGTCTTGATGTCCGCCACCGGCTCGCTTCTGCTCTTCGTGATAAAACCGGACACGCTCAATCGAAGCTTCTAGCGCAGCTCTCACCAAAGCGTCAATACTCTGCAGGGCCGCCACCATTGTTTCTCGACTGACCTCAAGTTCCACCGCCGAGGTGACCGGCAGGCGGTCCAGCTTGATGGTCAACGCCAGCAATGCAGCATCACCCTCCCGTCGAACGTCATTGACGATTTGCCGCACAACCGGGTAAACACTCTGATGGTTTTCAGCCTGAATGCCGAGCAGCGCATCCAATGCGCCAGGAAACCCAGGATCGAGAGTATTGAGTTGTTTAATCAGTTTCATAGAATATATCTGCCGCGCCTAACAACCCGAAGGCTGGCTAGGGGCCCTGTTAATTAGCCTACGACGCCACGCAATTGTTCAATCAACTGATGAATAGTCGAATATTTCATTTTCATGGCCGTCTTGTTGACGATCAGCCGCGTACTCACGTCAGCAATGTGCTCCATCGCCACCAGACCATTCGCTTTCAGGGTGTTGCCCGTCTCAACGATGTCGACGATTCGGTGCGCAAGACCCGTGACTGGCGCCAATTCCATCGCCCCATAAAGCTTGATGATATCGACCTGAACGCCCTGTTCCGCATAGTACTGCTTAGCCGTTTTGACAAATTTTGTTGCGATTCTCAACCGGCCCGGGAGTGGCAGCTCGTCCTTCAAACCCGCCACCATGATACGGCAGCGACCCAATTTGAGATCAAGGGGTTGATAGTATCCCTGCTCACCATGCTCCAGCAGGACATCTCTACCGGCCATACCCAGATCAGCAATGCCGTGCTCCACGTACGTGGCAACATCAGAGCCACGCAACAATAACAACTCAACGTTGGGGTTCTTGGTCGTGAACACTAGCTTCCGCGAAGTCAACATATCATCGTGCGGCTCTATGCCGATCTGAGCGAGCAGCGCCAACTGCTGCCCAACAATGCGGTCGCCTTTAGTCACTGCAATAGTAATTCGATCCTGCATGAGCTGCCCTAGCGAGACTGAATTCTTTCGATGTCAGCGCCCAATGTGCGCAGCTTTTCTTCGACTTGTTCATAACCACGATCGATATGGTAAATACGATCGATCACCGTATCACCTTCCGCGATCAAGCCGGCGATCACCAGACTGACCGAGGCTCGCAAGTCATTCGCCATGACTGGCGCGGCTTTTAGGGATTCAACACCGGTGACGATGGCGATGGTGTTATTGCCCTCCAGCCGAATATTCGCGCCCATACGATTCATCTCATGGACGTGCATAAAGCGATTTTCAAAGATTGTTTCCTTGACGGTCGCGACGCCATCGGCAATACAGTTCATCGCCAGTATCTGCGCCTGCAAATCTGTTGGGAATGCCGGATAAGGTGCTGTCACTAAGCTCACCGCTTTCGGTCGTCGACCCTTCATGTCCAGCAGAACCCAGTCCGGGCCTACTTCGATATCTGCACCTGCCTCGCGCAGCTTGCTCAGCACCGCGTCCAGATGCGACGGGATAACATCTCGCATCTTGACCTTACCGCCGGTCGCCGCCGCCGCGATCAAATAGGTCGCCGCTTCAACACGATCGGCAATCACTCGGTGGTGACAGCCATGCAGAGCCTTCACACCCTGAATCGTAATGGTCTCTGTTCCCTGACCCGTGATCTGCGCACCCATGGCATTCAAGAAATCGGCCAGATCAATAATCTCCGGCTCTTGAGCGCAATTTTCAAGCACCGTCGTACCCTCAGCCAAGGTCGCCGCCATAAGGATATGCTCGGTGCCACCAACGGTGCTGAAATCGAACCTAAATCGCGCACCCTTAAGCCGGCCATCCACAGAGGCTTTGACGTAGCCCTCATCCATCTCAATGGTTGCGCCCAGCGCCTGTAGACCACGCAAGTGCTGATCAACCGGCCTTGGACCGATGGCGCAACCGCCGGGCAAAGAAACCTCAGCTCGGCCGTAATGGGCCAGCATAGGACCCAACACCAGAAACGATGCACGCATTTGTCGCACAAGATCATAAGGGGCAGTAAATCGCTTAATCGTATTCGCGTGAATCTCGATGTTCATTTTCTCATCGACCACGACTTCCACACCGAGGGACACCAGCAACTCAATCATCGTCGTAATATCACGCAGGTGCGGGACATTGCTGATGGTGACAGGCTCGTCAGCCAGCAAAGATGACGCTAGCATCAGCACTGCGGAATTCTTAGCGCCCGAGGCTCGCAACTCACCCTCAAGGCGAGCACCGCCACGAATTAATAACTTATCCATTCAATCACCTATGCTTCATTATTTCGTTCTGCCGGCGTCAGACAACGCATAGTGACAGCATGAATCTCTCCGGAACTAATTTTTTGATCGAGTAACTTATAGACCAGCTGCTGACGCTTCACCCGATTCAAGCCAGAAAATTGTTCACTCACCAGCACCAGGCTCACTTTATTACCTTCTGCCTGCAGCTCAATCTCGCTACCACTCAATCCAGCAACCAACAACGCACGAATTTCCACTTCATTCATCTAATTTCATCTCATTGACTCGCGCGGCGATAATAGCACGGCAGTCTTGAAAACGCCGCAGCGATGGCCCCTTGCTTCGCGGGACCGCATTCAAGCATCGGCAAATGCCAGAATATCTTCAACATCACAGACTTTCGCGATTTCCAACAGGTGGCTCGAGGCATTAATGAACCGCAAGTCCCACTGCCGCTGGACACAATGACGCTGCCAAGCGATCAACAATGCGACCGCCGCTGAACCTTGCACTCGAGCACCCGCCAGATCCACAACCACCGGACTTTGCAGCGTGTCGATCAGGGCAATCCCCTCATCCTTGAGCCGGGCCACCGTATTAACATGCAGGTCGCCATCAACCAGCAGATGCTTATTGTCGCTGACCTGCAGTAAACTCAACTCAGACATCAACAGACCAATTATTGATGACTTCATCAATATCGTTGCGGTACTTATCCATATAGGATGCAAACTGGGAGCGGAACTGCAGACCGATGTTAATCCCTTCGATCGTCACGTTTCGCAGCTTCCAATCACTGTCAAGCAAGACCAGATTGTAATTAACCACGTAAATCGTTCCTTCTTGACCATAAATCTGTAGGTCAATGGAGGCCCGGTCCGGCTCACTTTCTGCGGCAGTACTATCTATAAACTCAACCCTTTGATTATCAAATTCCACCAATGCCTTGGCATAGGTACGCACCAAACCATGGCGAAAAACTGCTTCGAAGCGAGACTTTTGCGCTTCTGTGGCGCGCCGGTAATATTTCGCCATAACACCCTTCGAGAAACCGTTAAAATCAATAAAGGGCCCAAGCGTCACATCCACTTCAGCGAAGAATTGCTCTGGATCATCCGCGTACAACGGCTGAATCTCGACGAGTCTCGCCAACAATTTGTCAGTCGCTTCCTGAACCGCTTGCTGTGCGCTAGTGACGTTGGCCAAAGCACCAGCACCCACTAACAACAAACACCAAAGCAAACCCAGCCTAGCTAAATTTTTCATGTCGATGATCCTTAAAACTGCTTCATTAAAAACTTGCCAATCATATCTTCAAGGACAATTGATGATTGCGTATCGGTGATATAGGCACCGTCCTTCAGGTAAGCCTCATCAGCACCAATGGTCAACCCGATAAACTTGCCGCCCAGCAGGCCCTCAGTCAATATCGCGGCTGTAGAGTCGATGCTGAGTTTCGCCACATCTGAATCGATCTCCATTCGGACGAGGGCCGTAAAACTCTCTTGATCAAGACTGATCTCGGCAACTTGACCGACGATAACCCCCGCAATGCTGACTTTGGCACGCACCACAAGGCCGCCAACATTTTCAAATTTCGCAAACACACTATAGGTATTTGTCTCAGCGCCAACATTAAAACCGCTGACTCGAATCGCCAACACAGCTAAAGAAATCAGGCCAGCCAACATAAAGGCGCCAACCACTATTTCTATTGTTCTCATCTGCATGACACTAACCCTTGAAATATTTGTTTAAAAATTGAACATGACTAACGTCAGGAAAAAGTCCAACACCAACACTGCAACCGATGAATGCACAACCGTTCGCGTGGTTGCCCTCGAAATTCCCTCAGAGGTAGGCTCAGCCTCATAGCCCTGGTAAACAGCAATCCAGGTGACAATCAAGCCAAACACGACGGATTTGATAATCCCTTTGAGTACGTGACTCTTGAAATCCACGCCATCCTGCATCGCCGACCAAAAAGCCCCCTCGTAAACCCCTAGCCAATCCACACCAATCAGCGATGAGCCCCAAATACCCACGACACTGAACATCAGCGCCAAGATTGGCATGGAAATAAATCCGGCCCAGAGCCGCGGCGCGACGATCCGTTGCAACGGATCGACGCCGATCATTTCCATACTACTGAGCTGCTCGGTGGCTTTCATCAAACCAATTTCTGCGGTCACCGCAGAACCCGCTCGCCCCGCGAATAACAAACCAGAAACCACTGGACCGATCTCCATCACCAGCACCAGCGCAACTCCCAGCCCTAAGGCACTCTCTGAGCCATATTTAACCAACTGGTTATAGCCTTGCAATGCCAGCACCGCACCGATGGAGAACCCAGACAGTACTGTAATCACCACAGACAAAACGCCAAGTTGGTAGATTTGGCGAAACACGAGGTGCGCATTGGCGAGACGTGGACGCCGCCAGATAGCCTGCCACCAGATATTGCCTGCCCGACCCAATGCCGTGATCAGATCAATGCCGTTTTGCCCAAGTTGACGGATACTCGCGAGCATGGTTTACCTGAATGCCGAGTGGTTGAGGGAATCGTGGTTCAGAAGCTGATCACGAAAATCTGTGGCCGGGTAATGAAACGGTACCGGACCATCTGGTAGCCCTTTAATGAATTGCTGAACGCGCGGCGTATCTTGCTTAAAAAGCTCCTCAGGCGCGCCAGAACCGATCACCTTACCGTCTGAAATGACATAAATGAGATCTGCGATACTCGCTGTTTCATGAATATCATGCGACACGATAATGCTAGTCATACCAAAAACATGGTTCAGGGTTTTGATCAGCTGAACAACCACACCCAGGGCAATGGGATCCAGACCCGAAAAGGGTTCATCGTACATGATCAACCGCGGATCAAGCGCTACCGCTCGCGCTAACGCCACCCGGCGATTCATGCCACCGGACAACTCGCTCGGAAATAGCTCACTCGCCCCACGCAGGCCAACGGACTGAAGTTTAATCAGCACCAGGTCGCGAATCATATCATCGGGCAGGTCAGTATGAATCCGCAATGGGAAGGCCACGTTATCAAACACCGATAAGTCGGTGAACAGCGCACCACTTTGGAACAACATACCCATCGATTTGCGCACGTCGAATAATTCTTTGCGCGACAATTGCGGGATCCGCCGACCATCGACCTCGACGATGCCTCGCTCCGGCCGCAACTGACCGCCGATAAGGCGCAGCAGCGTCGTCTTGCCGGTGCCACTGGGTCCCATAATGCCAACGATTTTACCCCGCGGCACGTTCAGAGAAATCCCATCGAAAATTCTGCGGCGCCCACGACTAAAAACCACCTCACTAATCGTAATATGGTCTTCGCTGACATTATTGGCTTGATTATTCATTCTTGAGAAATCATCTGCTTGGATTTGGACGTGATTCGCGCCGACACCGCTCACCGCCGAGCTGGGGATCATATTAACAATGATTTGGTTGACGACATAACTGTTAGTTATTCAATTTTAACTTTTACGAAACATACTGACACAAGGATTGCCTTGATACTGGCTCAAGCAGCATCTACAGTTCGTCTAGCGTTCTATTGCGCACTCGAATAAAAATTTTGTTGCCATTTTGATCCCGAGCGCTCCTTGCAGTTTGCAGTCTGGCTGCTGATTTACTCAAAATGACGGTATGCGGCTTTATGATTCGATTGCGGCCTGATAGAAGCATCGTTAGCCATCCATTAACCCTAAGCCACTCAACTAAGCCGTTCACGTAAGCCAATTTATGCACATAACTCGAAATATCCTGCTAATTTCACTGATTGTCCTGTTCGCGGCCGTCACTAACTGGCTCATCGACCAGCAAGAACCTCTGGACGATGGGCCCAGTATCGGACCCAATGACCCGGACCTTTACATGCTGAATGCCAAAATTACCCAGTTCGCGACCAATGGCGGCCGGCAGCATGAAATCATCGCCAGTCGCTTGACCCACTTCCCTTTGACGGACATGACCGCGCTCATCTCACCAGAAGTCAAATTATTTGCGCACAATGCGACAAACCCCTGGAAAATTACGGCAGATAATGGCCGCCTGTTGCCAGAATCCCAGCTTCGGGATGAAATCGTCGAACTCTGGGACAATGTCGCCGCAGAAAAAACAGATCTCCAAGGAGAATTCATTAAAATCAAAACCACAAGTTTGACCATCTACCCCGGCCAGGATTTTGCCGAAACCGACCAAATGGTGACTATTGACGGGGTCGGCGGCCGCACCAGTGCAGCCGGCATGCAGGCTTATCTGAATGAAGGCCGTTTTCTGTTCGTATCCGACGAGACCAACAAAGTCATCACAACCTTGCTGCCCGTCAAAGCACTTTGACGATTAAATAACCTATTTGGCGCGCGGTGCTACCTTCAACCCCCATATCGGATAAATCGACGATAGATTGATTGCTGGCGCGCGCAATCTCTAGAGACTGAGCGTCCCCGACTAGGTTAGAATGCGTTCCGTGAAAAACCTAAACCTACTTCTACTGACCCTTTGCAGCTGCCACGCACTGGCGTTAAATTCTGACAGCGAGCAACCGATTCAAATCAGCGCGGATGCGGGCATGGTCAACGAGGCAGCGGGTATCTCCACCTATTCGGGCAACGTCGCTATTGACCAAGGCAGCATGCATATCGCCGCCGATGAGGTTGAGGTCATCATTGCCAACAAGCAGGTAGTAAAAATCATCGCCCGCGCACTCCCCAATTCGAAAAAATTAGCGCGCTACGAGCACTTGCCTGACAATGCGACGAAACCTGTCGTCGCTGAGGCTAAATTGATTACCTACCTAGCTTCAGAAGCAAGCTTGCACCTCAGCGGTCAGGCTAAACTCGAGCAGGTACAGGGCAGCTTTTCCGGTGATCTACTACTCTACGATGTTAACCGCGGCATTGTTGATATTAAAAGTGGTAGCCGCGAAGGCGACCGCATTAAGATGACCATTAGCCCACAGCAACGATAAGCCTTGCCTATGCATGTTCTTCAAGCCACTCATCTTGCCAAAAGCTACCGCGGTAAAACAGCGGTAACAGATGTCTCGCTTTCGGTTCAAAGCGGCCAGGTCGTGGGTTTATTGGGCCCCAACGGCGCAGGCAAAACCACCTGTTTCTATATGATCGTCGGCTCCATCAGTGGCGAGGCTGGGAAAATTCAGTTTGATGACATCGACATGACCTCCATGCCCATGCACCAACGCGCCAGAACGGGCCTTGGCTATCTGCCGCAAGAAGCCTCTGTCTTTCGAAAACTGACCGTCGCTGAGAATATTTTGGCGATTCTGGAAATTCGCAAGGACCTTGACCACCAGCAACGTACCGAACGCCTTGAGTCGTTGCTCGACGAGTTCCACATCAACCATATTCGTGACAGCCTCGGCATGTCGTTGTCCGGTGGCGAACGGCGCCGGGTCGAGATCGCGCGAGCGCTGACCACAGAGCCTGCGTTTATACTTCTCGACGAGCCGTTCGCGGGCGTTGACCCCATTTCTGTCAAGGATATTAAAGGCATCATCCAGCAATTGTCAGCCCGAGGTATCGGCGTACTCATCACCGACCACAACGTCAGAGAGACCCTGGATATTTGCGAAAAAGCCTATATTGTCAATCAAGGTCGCATTATTGCTGAAGGACCGACCCAGACAATTCTCGAGGACGAACAGGTGAGGCAAGTCTATCTCGGCAATGATTTCCGCATGTAGGGCCCTAAATGGCCCCGCTGGACAATCTTTCAATCACATAATCAGCGAATTAACAAGATTCACTTCGTTCGAGAGCATGAGTAATATCACCCTATGGCAATGAAACCATCACTCACTCTCCGGCTTGGCCAACAACTGCGCATGACGCCGCAATTGCAGCAGGCGATCAAACTATTACAACTCTCCACCTTAGACCTGCAGCAGGAAATTCAGGAGGCTTTAGACTCAAATCTGATGCTTGAGGAGTCGAGCGGCGAAGAAGATCAGGCCGACGAGCAAACATTGGAGGACTATGACGCCAGTGATGCCGTGCACAGTGACGATAATAGCCTAGTCTCTGACAGTGATGATGGTGGCAGTGAGAACGATGCTGGGGTCGAGATCGTCGAGGTCTACGACCCGGAACTCGATGGCGACTATCAACAAGATACTGGCGAGCAACTGGCCTCAGAAACCATCTCAGACGAACTACCCATTGATAGCGTATGGGAAGATGTCTGGGATGAAGCGACGCCAATGAGCAGCCAATCTGGCGCCGGCGGCGACAACGACGATGACTATATTGACACGCGCAATGTCGTCTCTACTTCCCTTCAGACTCACCTTGAAGACCAGCTGAACCTGCGCCGGCTCTCGGAGACTGACGAACTAATCGCCATGACTATCGTCGACGGCCTAGACAGTAAGGGGGTCCTAACGGTCAGCCTCGAAGATATATTACTCAGCATCCCGCCAGAGTACGAATGCGAAATGGACGAGGTACTCGCTGTTCTGCATTTAATTCAACACCTAGATCCGGTGGGTGTCGCAGCACGGGATCTGCGCGAGTGTTTGATGATTCAACTCAAGGCACTGCCTGAGCAGACTCTGTGGCGAAATGAAGCCATCACCGTCGTCAGCGATTACATCACGTCCCTCGCCAATCGCGACTATGCGCTGCTGATCAGAAAAACCAAACTCAAAGAAGATGAATTACGTCAGGTCATTGCTCTAATCCAGACGCTGGACCCTAGACCCGGCGCCGATATTGCGCCTAGCAGCACAGAGTACATAGAGCCTGATGTTTTGGTCAGCAAGAAAAAGGGCCGCTGGACGGTTGAATTGAATCCTAAATCTGCACCCCGGATTCGAGTCAACCAAGAGTATGCCTCGATGATAAAACGTGCTGACAATAGCAGCGACAACACCTACCTCAAGAACAATCTACAAGAGGCCAGATGGTTCATTAAGAGCCTGCAGCAGCGCAATGACACGCTGTTAAAGGTGTCGACCAAGATCGTCGAGTATCAACGAGGTTTTCTCGAATATGGAGAGCAAGCCATGAAGCCTTTGGTATTGCACGAAATCGCCAGCGCCGTTGACCTGCATGAATCGACCATCTCCCGCGTGACGACTCAGAAATACATGCTGACGCCCGCTGGGGTCTTCGAACTCAAGTACTTCTTCTCCAGTCATGTTAATACTCAGGCAGGAGGCGAAGTTTCCTCGACGGCCATTCGCGCCCTGATCAAACAGTTGATCGCTGCCGAAAACCCTAAAAAACCCCTGAGCGACAGCAAAATAGTGGGCTTGCTCGCCGATCAGGACATCATGGTTGCTCGCAGGACAATCGCCAAATACCGAGAATCTTTAATGATTCGACCATCAAATGAACGCAAGCAACTGGTCTAAGCGAACCATTAGGGAGGATTTGGGTCACAATAATAAAGGGATCTTAATTCGGCTAAACAAAGCTGAAAGGTTATTACCCAGCTCTGTTGGGTGGTTAAAGTCAGATCAAAGGAGTAGCTATATGCAAATTACTGTCAGCGGGCACCATGTCGATATCACTGATTCACTGCGTAGTTATGTTGTTACGAGGCTTGACAAGCTCGAACGGCACTTCGATAAGATTACCCACATTAATGTCATTCTCACGGTAGAGAAGCTTCGACAGAAAGCCGAGTCCACGGTGCATATTTCTGGTGGCGAAGTCTATGCTGATGCAGAGTCAGAAGACATGTATGCCGCTATCGATATGTTGACTAACAAGCTGGACCGACAATTAATCAAGCAAAAAGAAAAATCCAGCGATAAAAAGTTGAAAATCCGCTAGTCCACGGCAAATAACGGACAGACGAAGGACCGATAAACGGGTAGGTATTTGGTCAGTAGCCGGATTAATCCACTCGGCGCCTGACCAATACGGTTGGCAGCGGTCCTATTTGTCACTAAACCTCAACTTAGCTCGACGTCTTTTTGACTGGCTTGGTATAATTAACACCGCAAAGGCAGCAACAAGGCAGCAACAAGCCACCCAAAGTCCCACCATCGGCTTTATATTCGCCGATGGCTTATTTTTATCAGCAACGAACTCAGCGGCAGAGTAGACGTGAATATTGAATCCATTTTAAGCTTGAGTCGAACTCACGCTAATATCCAAGCCAATAGTAAAAAGCGCGCCATAGAGGAAGCCGCGAAGCTAATAGCTGCCAGCATGGAGGGCCTCGACGCAGAAGAAATATACAACAGCCTCATCGCTCGTGAAAAACTCGGCACAACCGCCATCGGACATGGCATTGCCATTCCTCACTGTCGACTCAGTAGCTGCCAGGAAATCGTCGGTAGTCTCATCTCAATCCAAGATCCCGTTGACTTTGAGGCTTTCGACGATCAAGGCGTGAACTTAATGTTCGTTATGCTCGTACCTTCCGAGGAAGTGGAAGAGCACCTGCAAGCTCTGGCAATGTTAGCTGAGCGCTTTGAAACAAAATCTTACCGCGACCTGCTGAGCGCCGCTGAGAACCATCAGGCCTTATTCGAGCGGGCGATCCTGCCGCTGACGCCCTCTACTGACAACCCCTAATGGCCGCTCTGTCGCTCGAAACAAGGAGTTCTCTATAACCCATGATTTCCCTTATTATCATCAGCGGTCGGTCTGGTTCAGGTAAAAGCACGGCACTGCACGTGCTCGAAGATATGGACTACTATTGTATCGACAATCTACCCGTGAGCCTGCTGGAACCGCTGATCCTGCGCCTCAGCAAAGAACAGACGGCACAGAAGGTCGCCGTCAGCATTGACGCCAGAAATATCGCCGCCGACCTGGCGCTGTTTCCCGAAATCATGGACAAAATCAACAGTCATATTGTCCAAATCAAAATTGTTTATCTCGATTCAAATGGCCCAACACTCGTCAAGCGCTTCAGCGAAACCCGGCGTAAACATCCCCTGTCAGGCAAAGGCACAGCGCTTCGAGAGGCACTGGAACTTGAGTCAAGCCTGCTGGGCCCAATAGCCTTGATGGCAGACCTGACGATAGAAACGTCAAGCCTGACGATTCATGAACTTCGTGATCTGGTGCGCACTCGGGTGACCGGCGAGCGTCACGAGTTCGCCTTATTGTTCTTATCCTTCGCCTACAAAAATGGCGTACCCGTGGATGCCGACCTGGTATTCGATGTTCGTTGTCTGCCAAACCCCCACTGGAAGGCTAACCTCAGATCTTTGACGGGCCTGGACCTGCCCGTACAGGAATTTTTAACTGCACATGACGAAGTCAACGCCATGCTCGAGGATATCGGCGACTTTTTAACCAAGTGGCTACCACAATTTGAAGCTAATAATCGCAGTTATATGACCGTTGCTATCGGTTGCACCGGTGGCCAGCACCGATCAATCTTTATCAGCGAGCGGCTAAAGCAGAATTTTGAATCTAAATGGACAAATGTGCAGATACGTCACCGGGAATTAAGTAAGATCACGTCATCCCGCAGCTGACAGAGAAACATTTGTGTGATTGAGCAACAAACCACTATTCAGAACAAACTCGGCATGCACGCCAGAGCAGCCTCAAAATTTGTGGGGGTCGCACAGCGGTTTTCTGCCGACATCACGGTCACCAACGGTGATCAAACTGCGAATGGCAAGAGTATTATGTCGATGATGATCCTTCAGGCATCAAAGGGTACTGTTATCAATATTCGCGCCGATGGTGAAGACGAAGCACCGGCACTCGAGCAAATAATCGCCTTGATTACCAATCTTTTCGACGAAGCAGAATAACTGCAGGCAATTTATGCCAGAGCCCAAAGAAGCTAGAATCCTATCCCCCAGAGAAGCTCTGAGCGATTTATTCGAATCTGGCACCTACAATCAAATTAAAAATCTACTGGACTCCCTGCGTCCGGCGGATATTGCCGCCCTGTTAGAATCGTCACCGCCCAAAGAGCGGACGATCATCTGGAACCTGATTCCAGATGATGAACAAAGTGAGATCCTTCAGCAAGTCGACCCCGACGTTATTCCTGATTTACTCGCGGATAAATCCGCCGAAGAACTCCTGCCACTCCTCGAGCAAATCGTTTCCGACGATGATCTCACCGATATCCTCCAACATCTGCCTGATGCAATCACCTATCAGGTACTGCAATCAATGGACTCGCAGGACCGGGCTCGGGTTGAGAACCTCCTCTCCTACCCAGAGGATACAGCCGGCGGCCTCATGGATACGGACACCATCAGTGTCCGTCCTCGAGTCACTCTAGATGTTGTACTGCGGTATCTGCGCCGGCATACCGAGTTGCCACAGATGACCGATAATCTCGTCGTCGTTAACAGCAATGATGAGTATATCGGCCTGCTACCCATCAGTACGTTATTGGTTTCTGACCCTTCAATGACGGTTCGAGAAATGATGGTGACCGAAATTGAACCCATCCAGGCCAGCGCTCATCGTTCAGAAGTTGCCGCCATGTTCCAGCGCTATGACCTGGTATCAGCACCCGTAGTAGGCCCCACAGGCAAACTCCTGGGTCGAATCACTATTGACGATGTGGTCGATGTTATCGTCGATGAAGCTGACCATTCTCTGCTGGGCATGGCAGGCTTGACCGAAGACGAAGATACCTTTGCACCCATCATGAGAACGGCAAGGAGTCGCGCCGTCTGGTTAGGCGCGAACCTGATGACCGCTTTTCTCGCCTCTGCAGTGATTAATATTTTTGAAGAGACCATCGCCAAAGTGGTGGCCCTCGCCGTATTGATGCCTATAGTGGCCAGTATGGGCGGAGTCGCCGGCAGTCAAACACTGACCCTGGTGATCCGCAGCATGGCGCAGGGCCAACTGGTGGAGAGCAACAAACGCTGGCTCATGAATCGGGAGCTCGCGGTTGGCGCCATCAATGGCGCGCTGTGGGCGATCATCGTCGCCGCCGCCGCCGCCGCAGTCTTCGGCGACTATATGCTCGGCTTGATTATTGCGACCGCACTTATTCTCAACATTGTCGTCGCAGCGCTTGCGGGGGCTTTGTTGCCCGGTATACTTAAAAACCTGGGTATCGATCCCGCGATTGCCGGCAGTGTTATACTAACGACGATTACTGACGTCGTCGGATTTATGTCTTTCCTCGGTCTAGCCACGCTGTTTTATCGGTGACACGGCGACCTTCATGAACGTTTTGCTTAATCCTTGTCGACTCGTGCATTCAAGACACTCAACTGAACCAGAGCCCTTTAACTCACACTGAACACATCAGGAAAAACCTTACCTGTCATGAATGAAGAAGAAGATTTTGTAGAATATGACGACGACTCGCCGAGCAAGTCGCAGCGTAAACGCGATATGCACGCGCTTCGAGATATGGGCGAAAGACTGCTCGAATTGCCCGACGCGCATGTCAGAGAACTGCTGCCTTCGAATATTATGGACGCGTTGACGGCCTGCCGAAAGATCACCAAAGGCAATGCCCGCAAACGTCAGATGCAATATGTCGGCAAACTCTTGCGCCAGGTTGAAACCGACAAGCTCCAAGCCTTACTGGATCGATTTGATGCCAGCTCCCAAGATCATGTGAACAAATTCCACAAGCTCGAACGCTGGCGCGAGCGTTTATTGAGTCAAGATGCCACCGTCACGGAAGAGATTATCAGTGAAACGCCTGACATCGACCGGCAGCATTTACGCCAACTTGCACGCGCAGCAGTCGCTGAACGAGACCAGAACAAGCTACCCCAGGTTCAGTTTCGTAAGCTATTTCAGTATTTAAAATCTTTTGAGATCCACGCCAGCGAAGAAGCTGCCGACGGCATTGCAGATGACATCGACAAGGATAATCAAGCGTAACTAAAGACGCCGTTGCTGATGTACCGGCATGTCGCGGCGTATCCTATGCACTGCATCGAGGTCGATGTCAGCGAGCAAAATCGCCTCACCGAGCCCCAGTTTTGCTACCACTTCACCCCAGGGGCTTATCACCATACTGTGACCAAACGTCTCGCGGCCGGAGTCATGCACACCGCCTTGGCAAGCCGCGATAGTATAAGCGACGTTTTCAATGGCACGGGCCCGCATCAAGACCTCAAAATGCGCTTCACCCGTCACTCGAGTAAACGCCGACGGCATTAGAAGACACTCCGCACCCTGTGCAAACAGGCCTCGGTATAACTCCGGGAAACGGATGTCGTAACAAACGGAAAGCCCTATCTTGCCGAGCGGAGTTGGCACTACCACCAACTCGTCACCAGGCTCAAAGGTCAGCGACTCACGATAATGTCGCTGCGAATCGGCAACTTCCACATCAAACATATGGATTTTGTCATAACGCGCAATTTCAACCCCATCCGGGTTATAGACAATTGATGCCGCTCGTACTCTACCACCAGTTGGGATCTCGCCATTTGCGCGTCGGGCTAGCGGCATAGTGCCAGCAAATATCCAGCAAGAAAGCTCATCCGCTAGGGCTGCCAGGAAACTTCGAATCGGCGGCTCCAACCCCTCTTCCCGCTCGCCGATTTGATAGGTATTCGGCGCCGCTAGCGCGGCGAAATTTTCCGGCAAGAAAATAAATTTTGCTGATCCAGCGGCCTCGCGAATCAAGGCGTCGACCCGCAACAAATTGTCATCAACAAATTGGCTACTCACCATTTGTACCAGCGCGATCGTGTTCTTCATGGGATACCCACAGCTTTGTTATCGATGTAAGGCATTATTAATGCTATTGCACTTCAGTCGGGTTTGGTTCGACGTCAATTTTTGACTTGCCGGCGCCTGGCTCACTAGCAGCCTCAGCTTCTGGTGTTTCTCGAATAGAATCGTTAAAGATTGAAATGAATTCAACCACCGGTAAATCCACGGTTCCTGAGACTTTATATTTAGCACTGGTCATTCTGTTAATTTGATCTTCGAATATTTTCTGCGCAATAAACACACCGGCACCTACCAATGGATTTGCCAAGGCTGAATAGGCTGCATACCAAGGTAAATTACGCCCCACTGGTAGCGTTACAATTAAATCGTTATCAAGCTCACCCGTCTTGATATTCATCTGCCCGCCGACTCTAAAAATACTACTGGCACCCTCGATTGTAATGGGCTCTGCGACATCAACAATACCGTGATTAAATCGTACGCTGCCATTAATTTTGTCAAAGGAAAATCCTTCATTCACAATATCTGAAAAATCAAAGCGAAACCGCCTGGCCAATGACGCGAAGTCAAAAACACCGAGAAGCTTAAGAGCACCGGTACTGGTCTCAGCCTGGACAAATCGCCCGCCTTTAGCGCTTATCGAAATCTCACCTTCAATGTTATTTATGTCGATCATGGTCGGCGAGCCAGACCATTTGACATCGCTGTCGAAAACAAAGTTATTGCCCTGAATACTCGAGGCGAAACCCCACTGTTTTAATGCAACGGCCAAGTCAACAACTTTAACGACACCGACAAAATGACTAGACTGCGATTCATCATTAACCCGCCACAAGACACCCGATTTTGATTCGATCTCCAATCCCTTGAAATTCGCCGACAGCATCTCAAACACACCGCCCTCATCATCTGGCCGAAAATTAAATGCCCAGCTACCATAGCTCTCGGCGTCCACCGTGACATTTTCCGCGCGAAAGTTGGCCGGGACCAAATCAACTGGATCTAATCCTTGCATTGGATCAGCCCCGGCTTCGGTTGTGATGAAGCGGAGATAATCGAGATCCAGCTCTAGCGGAGCGTCATCCTGATCAGGGATACTGACTAGCCCCTTTAATAATTCGTTAGTTAACTCAACATTCCAGGCATCCTGTTGCCGTGAAATTTGCATGTAGACCGATTCAAGCTCAAAACCCTGGATATTGAGGCTATCAACGTACAGATCGACCGATTCCAGAGTCTGAGCAAGTTCCGACTCCAGCGACACTTCTGTCTTGCCTTCCAAATCGTCGCTGAGCTGGCGCCATTGCATATAATCAGCTTCTTGAATTGCACCAGTGACTCGCAACTTGTCGAAGGCCACGGCGCCAATGGGGCTCAAACCAAAGTGGATTCGGCCGCCTACCAGCGCGCCTGCGCGACTCTTAAGTAAAGCATGAACACTGTCACCCAGGGACAAGCTGATTTCATCAGACGACTCAAAAAACGTTTGCTGATACTTCATGGATAAACGCTCAGCGGCTAATTTAGCCATAGGGCTTGGCAAATCAATTTCAACACCCTGTAGGTCTGAGGTGATATCTACAGATATACCTGTCTCCAGTGCACCGACGGGAATTCGCACAACGGAATGATAATCAAATGCACCTGATGCTTTCGCAAGCAGCGCCTGACCTGACCACTCATATACTTCATCGATACCCGCGCGACCATCACCAACAATAACGATTTCAAGGATCGCACCCGTCGCGTCACAAGTGGAGGTGATCTCATTGCGGGCCAAATCATCAAAAATCGACGCGGTAAAAGGTGCTGCATTAAGCCCGCGGTCACTGTCATAAGTAAAATTACCGGCGATGTCTTTTATCGCCAAATCAAGCTCACTCATGAAGAGGTCTCCGCTATCAATGTCTATCGATAGGTCGACCCTAACAGGCTCACCGGTTCGCAACCCGATAGGCACGTTCAAGTTGATCTCTCCGTGCATCGGACCGGTAGCCACCCAGGCATTAGCCATCTGACCTGTCAGCGCAGCGAGCGGCGTTTCGTTCAGCATCTTGACACCATCGCTAAAGTCGCCTTGGACGGCGCCACTCACGAAGATTGAGTCAGCACGGCCTTCTGCTGTTATCGGCAAGCTGACCAGGATTTCCTCGAGTCGGGTATCGAAAATAGCGGCCGTGGCAGCTTTTGATTCTACTAGCACATTATTGACATAGATCGTCGCTTTCAGGTCCCGCAATGGTGGCCAGGCAGGGTCATAGGCTACGCTGGCGTCGTCGACGTCGAAGTACAGTTCGTGCACCTTGCGGATTTTCGGTGCGTCCCGAAAAAGCGACCCATGAAACAGCAGACCACCTTCAGCTACCGTACCACCGAGAATCGCCCGGCCAAGCCACTCTCGAAGCGTGTCACTCAATACTTCAGGGAGATACCGATTTGCATGATTCAGGTCCGAGTGCCGCAGGCCAACTTCTAGTCCCCAGGTGTGATTCGCACGATCTGCAGGCAAGTTCACCAGCACTCTGCCCGCAGCCACTAGTTGGCCTTCAGTCAACTGAATCAGACCGCTACGGAGCTGTATCGCCTCTGGTTTCACTAAATAGTTCAGGCGCACCTGCGCAGTATCAAACGACCATGGCTTTGAGAACATCGATTCAAAGTTCAGTTCAAATGGCGCCTGATTATGTATATCCAAGTAGCCACTTTCGAGTCCCATCGAGACGAAACCATCGAGCCGGCTTATCCCTGGCAGCGCCAAATAGGGCTTCAACGCGAGACCATGGATTTGTGCCGTCAAATGCGGCACTGGGGTCGTGTTGAGATGATCTATATGCACGAACAATTGCTCCAATTCGCCGGTTAAAGCCATGTCACTCAAGGCATTAATACCCTGTTGCGACAACAACTCAGTGCGTTCGCCTAGACCACTCACCGCATCAACTAAAGGCGCAAAGGACAGCTTGGGCAACGCCAACGCCAACGACTGGACCCCCGTCAGATCTCGATAGGCGACGGACATACCATCGAACTCTAGACGCTTACTTCCCACATTAGCGCTCAAAGATTCAAAATAGAGCTGGGCCTCACTGGGATCCTTGCGAACGACGACAAATTCAGTGCGCACATCTTCGAGAAAATCAACCTGTCGTCCGTTGACTAAGGCTGTCACAGCATTCGTCAGCGTGGCTCCTCTTAATTCAAATATCTCACCATCAAATTCAAGCCAAAACTCCCCGCTCATATCGAGCTCCGTGAATTCAAGCTTGTGCTTGCCTAACGGCGGGATCAGATCAGCCAATTCAATACTAGGGACTTGCAGGTACAAACTCGCAAAGAAACTGCCGAGATCTCGAGGATCACCGCGAAACTCACCGAGTAGTTGCAGACCGTCTTTGTAAGGATTTTCACCCAACCGTTCCACGAAGAGCGGCAGCGACATGGTTTTCTTGTCACCATCCGCGCGTAACTCGAAAACCTGATCAATCTGATTTCGAATTTCGTAATGGGCATTACGACCCACAACTTCAATATTGATGGAGGTCATTTCGATTGACTCAAGGTAAGGCACCGAAGTCAACAATACGGTGAGATCTGGCGGGTTGTCTGCTACTGGTATGCCATCTACATACCAACTGCCCGCAGGGTCCTGCACCAACTTCAACGATAAACTCTCGATCAACAGATCACTGACAACAATCTGTCTTTCGAGAAAACTGTGCAAAGAGTTCAGCTCCACCGACAGATGATCAAAAGTGATGCCAACAGCAGCATTTCCGATTCTAAACCCATCTATCTCAAGCTTCGGGTCAAGATAGCGCCACTCCCCTCTAAGCGCACCAATGTGTACAGGCACATTAAGCGCGTTGGAAAGCAACTGCTCGATGTTGACCCGATAGTTATTCACATTTGCGATAGCCAAACGCCCTATGGAGACGTAGGCGGCGACTAGAATCAGCAGACCTAGCAGCATTGCCTCTAGGGAATTGACAACAAGTCGTTGGGTATTTTGAGCTTTCATGGCTACCTAAAACCGAAGCGGCACGACAACATCAAACTGCTCCTGACTGTAACTCGTCTCGACTTGCAGTCGGATCGAACAGTCCAGCGCGCTGGATAAGTCAGCGATGCAAATTGCATCTTCATCTAACAAACGATCAATAACTGGTTGGGCCGCCATTATCACACACTCGCTGCCAGAAAATTTGAGAGCCTTGCGCTGTATCTCTCGATAGATTTCCAGACAAACCGTTTCAGCGGTTTTCAAAAAACCCTTTCCATCACAAGCAGGACAAGGCGCGCACATCATCTTAAGTAAACTCTCATGGGTCCTTTTGCGTGTCATCTCCACCAGACCCAAGTCTGATATTTCAGAGATATTCCACTTCACGCGATCCGTCTGTTGACCTTTCTCCAGCGTCCTGATCACTTGGCGCTTGTGCTCTTCATCGATCATGTCGATAAAATCAAGAATGACAATTCCACCTATGTTTCTCAACTTGAGTTGTCGGGGTATCGCCGCGGCGGCCTCAAGGTTAGTTCGATAGATGGTATCTTCAAGATCACGGCGTCCAACAAACGCTCCGGTATTAACATCCACCGTGGTCATCGCTTCGGTCTGATCTATCACCAGATAACCCCCCGACTTCAGCGGCACATTGCGATTCAACGCAGCCGCAATTTGGTCCTCTAAATTATGCGCATCAAATATTGGCACCTTGAGAGAAACCAGCTGCAAGCAAGTAAGCTTTTCGGGAATAAAGTCTGTCAGAAATCGCTCAATGGCCTGATAGACCTTTTTGTTGTCGACGAGAATACTGGCGGTCTCTCGATTAATGATATCCCGCATCGCCCGCAGGTGAATAGGTAAGTCTTCATAAACGGTTGATGCTGGTGGCGCACTACGGCCTTGCTCATCAATCAGCCGCCAGCGCTTGCGTAACAGTTCCGCATCGAGCCGGATTTCCTCTTCCGTCGCCCGCTCTGAGGCCGTGCGAACAATAAATCCATCTCCATCTTCTGGCTGGTGAATCTCAGCCATGATAGTCTCGAGCCGTTCACGGGCAGCCGCGTCTTCTATTCGTTGGGAAATACCTATGTGCGAATTTTTTGGCGTATAAACCAAAAATCGAGACGCGACAGAAATGCTGGTCGTAGCACGCGCGCCTTTGGTGTTAATTGGCTCTTTAGTTACCTGCACCAAAATTTCCTGCCCATCTCGAATCACTTGTTGGATCGGTGGGTAATGAATTTTTTTGTCAGCCGATGCCTCAATGAACTTGAATTGCGAATCCACAAGATCGGTAATATGCATAAACGCGGCTCGCGGCTGCCCTATGTCAACGAAAGCACTTTGTAAACCAGGCAATACGCGAACAACCTTACCTTTATAAATATTGCCAACGGTTACTCGAGTGTGGGACCGCTCGATAAAAATTTCTTGCAGCAACCCAGACTCGACAAGCGCCACCCGCGTTTCCAACGAAGAGACACTGATGATAATTTCTTCAGCCATGCTGAAATACTTCCTGTATCAAATATCATTCATTTCCCGCCAGGCAATCTATACCAAAGCGCGCGAGACAATCAGCGGTTTCACGCAGCGGCAGCCCTGCAACATTGCTACTACTTCCTATGATCGACTCAACAAAAATGGCGCCGATGCCCTGGATTCCATAAGCACCCGATTTATCTTGAGGCTCACCGGTGAGCCAATATTTTCGGCATTCTTGCTCGCTAACCTGACGGAAATTGACTTCCGTCTCGACGCTAAAGCTCTCCTGATAGCCATCTGCCAACCGGCTGATGGTCACTGCAGTGACCACGGTATGTCGACGATTAGACAGCCGGCGCAGCATATTAACTGCATCTTCTTCATCCTTAGGCTTACACAGGATTTCGTTGTCGAGCACAACAATGGTATCAGCACAGAGCACGACAACTTCCAAATGCCGCTTCGCGGCATCAGCGGCGTCGACCTCAAGCAGATGCCTGGCAGCGACTGACTTGCCTTTCGACATCCGACTGGCATAGTCACAAGCTTGCTCCCCGACCATCGGGGTTTCATCAATATCAGGCGTAATCACATCGAACGACAGGTTGATCTGCCGCAACAGTTGCGATCTACGCGGCGAGGCCGAGCCCAGCACGAGCGCAATCAAATTGAGTTCCTCATTTTTCGCGAAGCGTAAAATCTATACCTTCGCTGCGCCTATCAGGTTACATCAAACAAGCGGCGCGCGGAACGCAAGACTAGAAAGACCCAAGGCCAGACTAAGGCGCTGACTAACGACGGCAGCAAATACCACATGTTCCAGTCCGCCGCGCCCGAGATACTTTCGATCCAAAAATTGACTAACTGGTCCAACCCAACAATTGCGAACACCACCAGACTCTGCTGCCAGACCGCAAACATGCGCATCCGCTGGTAAAGACTGGAAGCCACGTAAACAACCACAATAAGCGCGATCGCATGCTGTCCGATCAGGCTACCCAAAAGAATATCGAGAATAATCCCTAATACCCACGCAACTGCAATACCTATTCTATAGGGCAAAGCGATCGTCCAATAAATCAGCACCAAGGCGACCCAGTGCGGCCTCAGATAGCCAAAATCAACCGGTACAAATGCCGGCAACGAGATGATACTGAGCACCAAGGCGATGAAAAAGCTAAGCCCAATGAACCAAAGATTATTACTTCGCATATCAGCGATCCGGTTCAATTCGCGGGCTACTGACATCACGCGCCATGCGTGCTTCAGTAAACACCAACAAGACGTGGCGACTTTTTACCAACGACGCGCTGGGAATCGCTCTCACGACAGCGAAAGGCTCACCAGGATCGTGCTCCACCTTACTCACCACGCCAACGGGATAACCCACTGGAAAGCGACTACCCAGGCCCGAACTCACCAGCAAGTCACCTTCCTTAATATCGGCGGTATCCGGCACGTGAATCAACTCCAATTGCCCCGTAATACCGGTGCCCTGAGCGATGAGTCGTAGATTGTTTCGATTAACCTGGACTGGCACCGAATGTGATTCATCGCTAATGAGCAAAGCGCGACTGGTATACAGACTGGTAGCTATCACCTGTCCCATCAATCCTTGCGCATCGAGCACCGCTTGACCAACAAACACACCAGACTGGCTGCCTTTATCAATAATAATTTCATAGCGTTCAGGATCAGGATCCACCCCGATCAACTCAGCTACAAGGACGTTATCTTGAAGTTTTGCAGCCGACCCAAGCAAGTCACGCAATCGATCGTTCTCCGCAACGAGCGCCGCCATCTTGATAACTTTCGCCCGGAGGAGCAGCTGATCTTGCTCAAGCAAACTGATCTCGGCGCGCATCTCTGCCCGTGAAGCAAAGGTTTCCTGCGCCAGGGTCGCGGTTCTCGCTGGGTAATCTGCAGTGACGACTATTGGCGTCACAACGATGTTCAGAACCGACCTGACAGAACCTAGATAGTCAGTATAGTAATCCAGCGCCAGCAACCCTAATGACAAGCCACTGAAGACCAGCATCTTATAGCCGATAGTTGTTTCTTCAAGAAATAGCGATTTGATAATTCAAATCCCGTTGAGATCCAATGGAGACACTTAATAGCCTTGGTTAATCCGACGTAGTTAGTGGATGGACAATAAGTCACTATCGCCACGATCATCCATAATTTCCAGCGCCCGCCCACCGCCGCGCGCTACACAAGTCAATGGGTCTTCAGCGATAATCACCGGCAAACCAGTCTCACTGGCCAACAGTCGATCAAGACCACGCAACAAGGAGCCACCACCGGTCAACACCAGACCACTTTCAGCGATATCAGATGCTAGTTCTGGCGGGGTTTGCTCCAACGCACTCTTCACTGCCTGCACAATCACAGACAAAGGCTCCTGCAAGGCTTCAAGAATCTCATGACTATTCAGGGTAAAGCTACGCGGCACGCCCTCGGCCAAGTTCCGCCCACGCACGTCGATTTCACGGACTTCATTGTCAGGAAACGCTGTCCCAATTTCTTGTTTGATTCGTTCCGCCGTCGCATCGCCGATCAGACTACCTTGCGTGCGTCTGACATAAGCGGTAATGGCTTCATCAAATCGATCTCCACCAACTCGCACAGACTGGGCATAGACTACGCCGTTGAGGGAAATTACAGCGATCTCAGTGGTACCGCCGCCGATATCGACGACCATGGTCCCCACAGCGTCATGCACCGGCAAGCCCGCACCGATCGCGGCCGCCATAGGCTCTTCAATTAATCTGACATCTCTTGCGCCTGCACTGATCACTGACTCACGGATCGCCCGGCGCTCCACTTCTGTGGACTGACAAGGAACGCAAACCAGGACTCTCGGGCTGGGTCTGATAAAACTATTTTCATGCACCTTTTTAATAAAATGTTGCAGCATCTTTTCAGTCACTTGAAAATCTGCAATCACACCATCTTTTAGTGGTCGAATCGCGGTGATATTACCCGGGGTTCTACCTAACATTCGTTTTGCATCAATGCCGACTGCCGCCACAGATTTTTGGTTATTTGTCGTTCGTATCGCGACCACTGATGGCTCATTCAGGACAATGCCCTTCTCGCGCACATAGATCAGTGTATTCGCCGTTCCCAGATCGATCGACAAATCATTGGAAAACAGGCCCCTTAATTTCTTAAACATGAGTGCAAGGCACCTCGAGATGAGTACTTCGTCAAAAAATTCCTACATCAGCGACACCGCGGCGCCTATGATTTAGGTATAAAACCTCTCGTAACTCTATCATTTATTTAAGAATTCATCCAAGAAAACACTCGCTAGATGCGGCTTTTAATGGGCATTAAGTGTACCGGGCGGCTTATCCGGGCCAAGCACCCCTGAAATTCGCGTTTCAGACCAGATAATTCAGCAAGAATCGCAAAAATATTGATGTTCTGTGTAAACCTCATTAGCATCCCCCACCAAAGGTCTATGTGCCTGTCGCTCATTGTCGGAATTCTCTTATGCCACCCATCACAGTTACCCAGGACCTGGTCCT
>Ga0209119_1001170_pt1 | contig 26256 bp, 24 predicted proteins | sample COG_03_FD_184747 | JGI IMG/M metagenome (GOLD analysis project Ga0209119, IMG submission 184747) | Pelagic Microbial community sample from North Sea - COGITO 998_met_03 (SPAdes) (version 2) | ecosystem: Environmental > Aquatic > Marine > Neritic zone/Coastal water | place: Helgoland, sampling...
CATATAAGAGTCAAGAACTCCTAATTTAAATATTGCACGAGATCTTTCCTCGAAATATTCAATCATATTACGACTGAACTTTGCTATACCAACAAACTCTCCATCCGCCTCATAGCCAATGTTAAGCTTTGAAATTCTTTCAACTTTATTATTTTTCAACCAAACTTTCATTTCCTCTTCACCGCAAGGTTTAAGATCAACAGCTAGACAGACATCACTCGCACTAGTAGTGAGCCCATCGACCACTTCTTTTGATGACACAGTATCAGCATGAAGAAAGATAAAGTCATCCTTAATGATACCCAAAGACATATAAAATGAGCCTAAAACATTGCAATGATCCCAAAATGGATTTAGAATTATGTTAATAGAGATATTATAGATTTTCGCTAGCTCTTGTGAGTAATCTTCGATTTTTTGAGACTGATAGCCTGAAACCAATATTATATCGTCAATACCAGCCTCACTGAGCTGCATAATATTATAACTTAACAATGTGTGTTTATCGTTAAGTTTAAGCATACTTTTTGGAGTATCATCAGTAAGGTTTCCCAACCTACTTCCTTTGCCAGCGGCTAAAATAACTGCCTTCATACTTATAAAGCTCCACTCAGCAATAAACGGATTGAATTAATATCCTTATAAAAGGGGTCATTAGTTAAATTCCCGACAACTGACCGAGCAATACTATCTATGTTTTTATTGCTTAGTCCAAAATCAGCTAGACCGTAATTGATTTTCAATTCTTTCCTTAGAGAAAGTATCTTATCCTCAAACTCAGGCAAAGACATTTTAATGTCTTTAAGTAAATTTTGCATTTCACTTCTTTCATTTATTTGGCTTCGTATTAGCTTTATCCAGCCTTTATACAGCATTGATAGGCCTTGAGCGTGAGAGGTTTTCGTCATAGGCCCAATGACATATTGAATCCTATGGGGCAAACAAGTCGAGCTATAGGCTAAGTTAACCCCCATCATCATGGACGCTATTCCCATTTTAACAATAGAACTTTTATCTTTTTTTAAGACTGCGTTTTCCAGATGATCAAAAACTGTGTTGATTGCTACCACAGACTGGTATTTTACTATTTCATTAGTCGCTTTTGATAGATATGTTTCTATAGCATGAGTTAAACAATCAAAACCCGATTCAGCCATGAGCTTAGGGGGTGCAGATGAGTACAACTGAGGATCAATAATCACCGTTGTTGACTGAATCTTACAGCTTCTCAATCCGTCTTTTATGTCATTCACATCGTCATATAAAATTGACCCAAAAGATGTTTCTGCGCCTGATCCAAATGTTGTCGGAACTGAAATCAGTTGGGCGTATTTTTCATATTTAGTTTGTTTTTTTTCAAAAAAGTCTTTCAATATTGAAAAATCTTTTGCTACTGACAGGGCTTTGCCTAAGTCCATTACCGAACCACCACCAATAGCAATTATTATATCTGGAACACTTTCAATAGAACTGAACAAATTTTCAACATACGAAAAAGGTAATTCAGGTTCAACATCAGTGATTACCTGACAGCTTTCGTTACCAAAAATTTCTTGAATTCGGTGAAATTCATTAAGTGACTTTGAAGTAAGGATCATAACCTTACCCAATGCGACGACGTCCGAAATCATATCAACAAATGAACCAATTTTAATTTCAGGTTTTATTTGGTAATGCATACTATAGATTCCTCAAAGTGGTAGAAGAGTACTTTTGTATTCTCATAGTTAATTTTTTATGGGAAGTGCCAATACTACGAGTTAATTTGGTCATTTCTCTGTACAAACTAAATGCCTCAGAATATATTTCTGTATTTTCTTTGTTAGGAAAAATAGTTTTTCTTATTAATACTAAGTCAGCTGCTGCGGAATGGACAGTATCATAATGCCCCAGTGAAACTCTAACTAAAATAAACGCCCCCAAAGAAGTACTTTCAAAATTATCAATTACTTTTACTGGTAAGTTTGTTACATCTGCTTTTATTTGGTTGATTAAATCAATCCTAGCCAGGCCACCACTCACACTTAGAGCCTTTATTTTAAAATCCTCATTTCTAATTGTTCCAAGAAGATCGTTAGTAACATACGCCGTTGATTCAAACACTGCCCTTGCAAAATCCTTACGATGCGATTCTCTATTAATTCCAAAAAATGTACCCCTAATTTCTTTATCAGTAAATGGTGCCCGCTCTCCTAGTAAAAAAGGTAAAAATATCAACCCATTTGCACCTTCAGTAGACTCTTGCGCATCATTTGTAATTTCTGTGTAACCTGCAGAAGTATTTGAATAAAAGGCTTGCTTGTACCATTCAACAATGCCTCCACCTAAATTATTAGAACATCCAATCATGGTATGTTTAATCATTGGAAGACTTTGCTTCAGAATGGCACTATTTTTATTTTTAATATGGATATCTTTTCTGGCTAAAGCCCGAACAGACGTCACGGTTCCAGACACATCGCAAACATCTCCAGTGTCACCGGAAAGCGATCCGACTACCGCGCAAATTGCATCATAGGTTGTAATTATGTACCTACATTTTTTACTAAATTGATATGACACCATTAAATGATTTGACAGGACTAGAGCTGAGCCCATTTCTATGACTTCGGGAAAAACACTTGATGGAATGGACATATCATCAAGAATATCGTTATGATATTGACCTTGTTCTGCTGAATAAAATGACTTCGAAGCGTTTAAACTATCTGTAACAACTTCTCCAGTGAATTCATAATTCAGAAACTCGTTCGCACCCAACCAATGCTTTATATCTTTGAATGCCTCGATAGCGTTATTTTTAATCCAGAGCAATTTTGGAACATTAGAAGACTCACTACAACTGATGGGCTCTTTTATATTTTTCTCGATATATATTGGATTTGCTTTGATGGACGCAACTTCTTCGCTTGCCCTTTTATCAGAAACCATCAAAACCTTAGTAATAGGCTTCATTTCCCTATTGCAGCCATACACACAGGAGGAGCTTGTTGTGCTTGTTATAAACTCAATCTGAGGTATCAGGTCAGTTTTGTTTGCCAAACCATCAAGTAACTTATAAAGCAAAATTTTCCACTCGACAGCATCTTGCTCTACTCTCTCACCTTGCAGTGAGGTGTGCACAGGAAACGAATCTGAGTACATTACCTTTCCGGCATAGTTGAAAACAATAATTCGAATTGATTTAAGTCCTAAATTAACGATTAAATACATTTTGTACCCATCTTTCCTATTATACTGGTAAGTGCGGGTCTCAAGCTCTCGCTCAATCTCTCATATAAATATATTTCGTCGTGGAGTGCCCGATCCCCAAGTGCCACTATAATTTCTTGGTAAACCAACTTTAATTCTGTCGAAAAATTCACTTTAACCACACCAAATTTGATCGCATTCAAAATTTGATCATCATCTAAACCAGTGGCCCCATGAAGGACCAAACAAGACTTAGTTTTTAACCGTTCCTGAAAAATAGATAATAAATTCACATCTACACTCTCATTTGTTACATAAACACCATGGGCATTACCGATGCCCAGTGCTAAAAGGTCAACTCCTGTCTCAGTATAAAAAGATAGCGCATCATCAAGATTAAAAATAGAGCTGCCACCTTCTCCAAAACCATCCTCAACCCCCCCTACAATCCCCACCTCACCTTCGACTAAAACACCTTTGAAATTAGCCAGCGACACAATCGCTTTAGTATTAGAAATATTCTTATTGATAGGAAATGCTGAGCCATCATACATCACTGAATCGAAACCCCAATTAATACAGTTAGTTATCAAGCGCTTATCGGTACAATGATCTAGATGGAAGTAGAGATATTGATTGCTTCTATACTTGTCTAAGATTCTATCTATTCCAATTAATTTTTCAAAATAATAAATATATTTTGCTGAAAACTGAATGATCACTTCTGTCCGCAATTCTGAACTTATTTGGGAAATAATCTCAATTTGCTGGATGCTCTGAACATTCACAGCCAGTATAGCTTTACAAGAAGCTAGATGAGATAGCAAAACTTTTTTTAATGGGTACGCGGCATTCATAATATTTTACTCTTTAATCGATGGACCTTATATTAATTTAAGATGACTTAAGGTGTCTGAAAAGTTTAATTTTATTTTTTTACCCACCAACCAAATTTACCCTTTTCTCGTGCTCTAAAAAAATGATCATCAGGAATGGATGGTGTTGATTTAGGGTCAAAAAGTTTCCAATAAGCCTCATCTACACCGTTTCGATTCGTTAACCGTATGATTTCAAAGACTGTAACGGGGAAATAAACAAGAGCAGCAAATACTATAAGCAGGACTCTAAAATCTATCATTTCTGTAAATAGACATAGCTGAGTGAAAGCAAGAAGCGGTAATATGAAAATTAGGTGAGCCTCACTGAATACTAGACTAGTAAATTTTCTAATACATTCATAAGCAATATGAGGTTCTTTATATTCAATCCATTTAGGCTCTTCTGATAAAACATTTAAACCTTTTGCTTTTCTTTTTTGTTGCTCCATCACTATTGCAAACCAAGCAGTAGAATGCCTAGCACTGCTTAAACCAGATGCCACCATCGCTAAAATCGCAAATGGGTACATAGGGCTTCCAAATTGAGAAATAGCACCAAAGGCTAATCCTGAAATAATTGCAATATTTGATATTACATGCATTGTAAAATCAATATATTGACCACCGACCCCTGTCTTTTTATTAAACCTCGCTACTGCTCCATCTACATAATCCAATTGATAAAACAACATATATCCAAAAGAACCAATAAATATCAATGTTGGGGATTCAGTCGCTATTAATATAGCCCCAACTATAGCTATGAATCCTGATATCCACGACACACCATTCCCACTAATATTCAACTTTATAAACACCCACGCTATATATGGAGATAATGGTGAGAAGATATGGTCAACCCAAGTCTCATAAGGAAAATATCTATCTCTAATAGATATCTCTTTAATTTCTTTTACAGTGCGCTTATTCATTTAGAGATTTTTCTTTTTCTTAGTGTGATAATCATGTCATTTCCTAATCCGACCTCATCAAAACAATTGAGAACTTTCTGAGTATTTTGAGCTTGTAATATATTATTAACAAAAGAGAATGAAGGTAGTAAGTTTTGCTTTGCAGCAAATGTGTACATTGCAGGATATGAAAATGTTTTAAAATCACTAATTTCCAGATGAAATTTATCAGCATATGATTTTATATCATCCAATGAAAAATGATATAGATGAATTGGCAATTCCATACATTTAGGCGCTAATTTATATAACAAACCTTCATTATTTGGAATACAAATAACAGCAATACCTTCCTCTGTAAGGCGATTATTAATAAATGAAAAATATTCGGTGGGTGAATGTACATGCTCCAATGACCAGTTCATTCTAATTACATCAAATAGTAACCCCTGATCCACTTTGCTAATTACAGACCAAGATTTAATTTTGCTCTTGTCGAGATCACTACGTGAATTATCGTCTGGCTCTACAGCATAACAATTTGCATATTTGCTACAATTTACAATTGCACTGTGCCGTCCCCAAAAGTGCGCAAGACGGCCAGAGCCACAACCAATATCTAAAAAATTACTCACATCTCCTCGTTTGAGTATGGGCAGAACTGGGTCTTCAACATGAGGTTTGACTTGAGATACTAAAATCTTCGAAACTGGAGGGATCAAGATAAAAATAATAGCTAGAGGACTGTTTGCAAACCATTTTATAAAATGCCCCAGCTTATCCTTAATAAACATTTTTATACTAGATCCACCGTGAAAACTATAGTTAGAACCATAGAAATTACCTATATCACTGCGATTAGGCCTAGGATTAGTATAATGTAGACCGCAATTATTACATTTGACCACTGAAAAAACCTGTTCAGTTACCCGATGTATGATATCCGTTTGCTCAACTACTTTGAGATAATTATCACTTCTGCAGAAGTCACAATTTACAGTTTCCATACTCTCATTCAGTTTTTTCATTTCATTATCCAGATATTATAAATCATATAGTCAGGCTATTTTTCTTTTGTTGAATGTACTACTTATTATTTCAGGTACCAGATATTTTATTAGTTCGGCCAAATAGATGTACCAATATGTTATGATTTGGAAATGACGATTTCATTTATACCTCTTCTAATTTGATCTTTGGACAAATTTATTGGGCCTTTTACAAAGTATTCCATCAGTTTATTATGATTGGATACATATTCTTCATTTGAGATTTCAAATAAGGCATTTAACCTACTCTCAAAACCAGGGGATTTATCATCATGTGCCTCAAAAATAATCTCGTGATTAAAATCAATATGATATTTATTACTCCCACAAAAATTCATATAAAGCACCTTTTTTCCCATGGCATAGGCTTCAATTAGGCATGTAGTAGAAAAGCCAGCGATTACAACTTCAGCGCTTTGCATAACGGGGTAAACATTTCTTTGAGAAAAATTAACATCAATAATCTTGATTAAATCTCCATAAATTGATTTGTAATAGTCCTCCTCTGTTAATCCAACTTCTGGCATAAACCAATGATCAGAATCTCTCTCAGATCTTAAAATGACAGCAGTTTTTAAATTTCGATTTTGTAAATATTGCGCCAGCTTTTCGTCCATAAGACGCATTGCCTTCATGCTATCCTCAACATCACTTGCATACCCTATATTACCACGCCAACATGACACTACCAGTAAGTCATATTTAGGCTTTATATCAGTTAATTGATTATCAAAGTTTAGGGACAAATTGAGAGAACCAACAGGATAGAAATTGTCCACTTTGTAACCCATTCTTGGAAAGTCAGCAATCTCGCGCTCTCCAAAACAAAACAAATGTTGGCAATAATATTTATTCATTGAGTTAGCGTCATAGCTCAATCTAAATCCATTTTGAATAGCAATGCATGGCGCGAGTTGATAGTTTTCAGACAACCAAGCGAACTTTGGACAATTGTCTATGAATGTGACGATCGCTTTTGGATTTCGACTCAAAATATCTGCCTTAATGTAAGCACAAAGTAATTGCCAGAATATTTTGTAAAACAAACTTCTATTTGAAAATTCGCTATTTTTAAATTTGATATATTTCAAATTTTTTAAAAATCTCGAAATAATGCTTGGCGTTATATGAAAATCCATAGGCCGCATTTTAAATATTGAAACTGTCAAACCCTCTGGGATTACGGGCTCTATGATGCTAGAGTTCGTCTCATCGAAAATAATAATATCTGCAGAATCTGGCGTCGAAAAAGATATTCTTTTTAAAAGTTTACTCACCTTAGACATTCTTATGACCGGCTACCTAATGTCTTTGCCATCTCTACTAGGCGCTTTCTATCTAACTTTCCGCTGATATTTACTGGAAATCTTTCAATCTCAAGAACTCTCTTCGGAAAGAATATAGCTTCAAGATTATCTAGGCTCTTGCGCTTTATAGCTCTTAACTCTTCCGCTGATAAAGCATTCATTGTAAAGCCAACTAGTTCAAGCACTCTATTATCTTCATCTTTCATTGGCACCACCACAAGATCCTCCAGCAAATCAAAGGACCGCAAAGATAATTCTATTTCAGCAATCTCAATTCTTCGACCACCCAACTTTATTTGATTGTCTTTTCGTCCAAGACACTCTAGCGCGCCCTCTAAGTTGTAACAGCCAATATCACCGGACTTATACCAAATACTTCGTTTTGGATCCCATTTGAACTTTGTGAACGCTGCGTCAGTTTTCTCCTGGTCATTCAAGTAGCCAAGAGTTATCTGGGGCCCTCTATAAACAATCTCCCCACGATTGGGATATTCAATAATATTTTCATCCGCATCTATCAACTTCACATCATGATCTTCGAATGGAGCCCCTATAGGCAAATTATTATTATTGAATTTTTCCGTATCGTCTTTTCCTTCATAAACATACCTTGTAAGCCAAATCGTTGCTTCAGTTGGGCCATAAAGATTCTCTACAGTGCTATTGGGTGCTGCGATTTTCCACGCATCTGCAAGATACCTTGGCATTGGCTCTCCACAAAAAATAGACTTCTTAATACTTGGAAAAACATTAGGCTTTAAAGACCCCATCTTGTGCATGAAGGCAATTAATGTCGGAACCGAACTCCAATATTCAATCTTTTCTCTAACAATGTAATCTATTGGGAACAATAATTCTTTTTCATTCAACACACACAACGTGCCATGACTAGAGAATGTAAAGAACATATCTGCCACGGACAGATCGAAACTTAAATCATAAGTCTGGGAAGCCCTAAACCCCTTATCCATGCAATACAACAGAGTCATATTTTTCAACCAAGCTAACAGATTATCCTGACTTACCAGGACGCCTTTCGGGTGGCCCGTTGACCCTGATGTATACATGATGTATGATAGGTGGCTAACATTTTGAGATTCGGGCTCTTTCAAAATGGAGATATCATCTAACAAGGTTTCACTAAACCATTTCTCATCAGTAAAGTTCGACTGTCCATGAGGTATAATCCAAGCTTCGATACTTTCTCGCGATTTTTCATCTAAAGTAGCACTAAATGATGCCAAGTCCTCGCTACTGCCCACCAAAATTCTTATTCCAGAGTCTTGGATAATCTTCACTTGCTTGTCTAAATTGTACTTAAGGTTAATAGGAACATAATGGCACCCAGAAAAAATTATTCCTAAAACACCAAAGTATGATGAAGCAGACCTTTGTCCGATTAAGCCAACAGCCTCTTTTTTAGCGCCTAAGTGTTTTAAAACAGAAGCTGTTTGTAATGAGTAATTTATAATCTGGGCGTATGAAAATTCCTCATCATCAACTTTTAATCCTATTGAATCTGGAAACTGACACAATTTATCAAAAATAAATCTCGCAAAATTTAATGAGGTCTTCATGTAATACCTGATAACTCCAATTAACGATTCAGTAAATCTACTATTGATTTTATGGAGGTAGCCTCTGCGATATCTAAAGGTGAAAAATCAACTGAAAAGCTTTCCTTTAATCCAATCATTAAGGTCATATGAGTTAAGGAATCCCAGCTTGGAGTGTTTTCCATTGCAGAGCTCTCATCAATGGTTTCCAAAGGTAACAGATCAGCTAAGACTGTAATCACATTATCGGCAGTGATTTTCATACTATTTGTTGAAGTAAATCTCTCTGTGAAGTAGTCTTTGGCCAAGATAGAGTACTGCCAACCATCAATAAAAACACCATCTTTACAGTAATAATCTCGAATAATTCCCTCGTTTTTTGCCCCTGAAGCAAGCACTGATTCTATGGTCCTTTTATTATGCACCATAGTAATTCCATGCAGGCGATTCAGACCCAAAGTTTCAAAGACATAACTCTTTAAAGCCTCCTGAATTTTTAGAATATATCCATTCCCCCATAAATCAGGGTCTACTCCATAACCCCATTCAATAGATTTTCGACCATAATCTAAATTTAGCAGCCCGGCTGTACCTATCAAAGTATCGTCACTCACACGACGAACAAACCAATATGAAGCGGTCCGATCTAGGTCTAAGCCTGACATTCTTTGCAATAGCTTTTCGATATATTTTGCAGTTTCAGACTGGTGCTTGAATGCATCGAATTCAAAAAACTCATAAAGTTTTTCATTGATTGAGTATTTATGCATTTCCTCAAGACCTTCCATGCTTACTGGTGAAAAGTAAATATCATTGGAGTCCGACCCAAGCCCAGGTAGACCTGTTGAGAATTTTTTAAAGAAATTAGCTTTTGATAGCACATTGAGTCCTAAATTTGACGTTGATATCTCAGATGACAGAACGACCACCATCCATAACAATGTTTTGCCCGTTCATATACGCCGAGGCATCAGAGCACAAAAACTGAATCGCACCTATGTATTCGTCTGGTTGTGCCATCCGTCCCATAGGAATCAGTTGCTCCAAGCGCGTAACAAACTCTGTATCTTGGTCAACATATACTCCACCCGGACTTAAGGCGTTGGCCCGCACTCCTTTATGAGCCCAATACGAGGAAAGATAACGAGTCAGCCCGACAATCCCAGCCTTAACTACCGAATAAGTCACCGGCTTGACAGCCTGTAGCTCCTCAGGCAACTGCTCTTGTCTATATAATTTTTGATCTGGGGCAATCACCGACAAATCAGACGCAATATTCAAAATTACACCCCCATTGCCATCTGAAGCCATTGCAGTTCCAAAAACTTTACTGCACAAATATGCCCCAGTTAGACCAACGCTAACTTCCAGATTCCATCGATCCAACGAAAAGTTTTCTAAACGAGTCGTTCGCACGTCACCTGAGAGAGAGCTTGCAGAGGGATTGATCGCGGCGTTATTAATTAAAATATCAATTCGTAGACCCAAATCAACGATTTTATCTGCTGTCTCACCAATACTAGATTCTGAAGTAACATCCATCATAAACGTATGTATACTTCCAGATGGAAAGCTATCCCGAAGGGCGTTAGCAGCGGCCATAAGTTCTTTATCACTTATATCAGTCAACACTATGGTAGCTCCAATATCCAATAGAGCCTTGGCATGAGCTATTCCGAGTAACCCAGCGCCACCTGTAATGACCGCACACCGCCCTTTTATATCAAATTTCATGATCTGCCTCCAGTCCAAATGAGGTCATATATTCTTGCACAAACTCAAAATTTGTTTTCGCGGAAATCAGGCTACTTTCTCCTTTACACGTTTCTAGAGTAAACGCTCCCTTGTATTGCATTTCAGATATTGATTTAAAGACCTTACCAAAATTTACCATTCCGGATCCTAGCGGGACATTTTCTCCTGATAGTGTTTTGTCCTTAACATGAATGTGGACTAGCTTTTCTCTAAGTAAGAGCAGATCTTCTTTGATATTATGACCACAAAAACTCGCATTGCCAATATCATAAACGACGCCTACATCAGGCGAAGTAATACCATTAAGAAATTTTAAAATATTAGACGCGCTTTCGTTTGATTCAATCAGAATTTTTATATCTTGGCTCTCTGCAATAGCGGCTAAATTGCTGATTTGATTTACTATATCCGAGGCTTTAAAGTCGCTCTTATCAAACAAAGGTAGAACAGCTAACTTGATCCCTACCTCATTTAAAAACTTTATTGATTCTACGCACGATGCAAACACATCATCATTTTGAATCGGATTATCAATTACAAAGTTAAGACAACAAGAATAAGGAATCAAACCATTTTTAAGAAATTCTTTGCGAAGCTTATCTCTGCCGGCTTTTGTTCGTAAAGGATTTGAGCTAATACAACCGCGATCAAAAACTAGTTCTATAGAGCCAAATCCAACCTTTTTGGCTAGATCAAATTCATCCTCCCAACTTTGAGCCGGAAACCAATCTAAATCGTCATTATTAGGAGCTTCAGCTAGGCGCCCCTGCATAATCAATAGTCTCTTGTGACTCAAAAGGCTATCTGCCTATCTCATCAATCAACTGGTTCAATATAGCCGCATCTTCAGACGCCTCACTTAAATCTCTGTGGTTAGTTTTAAATAGCATGATCTTCTTCTGGCATTCCTCTGCAATTGGACAGAGACCGGTCTCCATTAGAATTCCATCGAAAGTCTTCCCTTTGAAAACAGGTTCAAGATATGGATTTACCCATGCCGCATAGAATCCATTTGCCCCCATTTTCTTATATCGCGTATAAAAATCCTTCCAAGAAACTCCCCGCTGCTCTTGCCCTTCATATTTAACCCCATATGTATAGTAGGTATGGGATGAATTAGGTGATTTTTCCTGAGGAATTATCCACTCACAACCTTCCACCGCTCTATTGAACATTTCCCCAATAGCTATCCTTCTCTGAACAAGATGGCTTATACGATCTAACTGACCCAAACCAACTGCGGCAGTAATATTATTCATCCTATAGTTCAGTCCTAGGGAGTCATGCCGCTCATATTCTGGATTTTGAAATTCAGCTGAAGCTAAGCTCGTTCTGCCGGCAGTGGCGGTGAGATTTTTGTAGCCTATCCCTGAAAACTTTCTTGCTTTTTCTGCGAGATCAGGATTTTGAGTAATAATCATGCCTCCTTCGGAACCAGAGCTCATGTGTTTCTTATTTTCAAAGCTATAGACTGCCATATCAGCGCGCAAACCGGGAAATTGATTTTTATAGTGGCCTGTTATCACTTCAGCTGAGTCATCAATCACCAATAAATTATGTTTTGCCGCCAACTCCATTATTGGATCCATTTCTAGCGGCAAACCGAAAAGTGACACTGCCATAATAGCCTTTGTTTTTTCAGTAATCTTCTGCTCGATAGTCGTTGCATCGACATTCCAGCTGTCTGAATTAACGTCCGCAAAAATAGGCGTTGCTCCACACGCTACCGTCACCAGAGAATTCATAATAACTGTAAGACCTGGCTGAATAACTTCATCTCCTTCACCCACCCCGGCAGCAATCAACGCAGCATGTAAACCCGATGTTGCGGAGTTCACAGCGATAGCAAATTTAGCTCCAGATAATTTACAAAATTGATCTTCGAACTCCGTTACCCAAGGAAAACCTCTATTTTCTTCACTCTCTGAATCGAGAGCCCGCAAAGCATACTCTGCTTCCTTGCCATTGAACTTTCCAAATGGATTTTTGTAATCGCTATTCATAAATATATCCTAAATTAAAGTTGTTTAGATAACTGTGCCTTTTTCCACTCATCATTTCTAAATAAATTTATCTTAGTTAGATCAGGGTTGTTTGAAAATAACTGCATAACTTCATTTCTAGCAGGGTTATTTCCCAAAATTCTGAGTATTGATGCCAATAACCAGTAATCCTCCTCATAATCAAGGGTCAAGCGAACTTTAGTATTGTTGTTGGTTGTTTCAGGAAGATTTATCATCTTGATTTGACCAACTTTTTCTAAATAAAACCACATCATTTCTGTATCAGTATCATCTTCAAGATTTTTTAGAGCCTTCCTAATAATCTCTCGTGTGAGAGAGTAACCAACACTTGCAGCTCCTGCTGAGCTAGACTTCGTGGGGCAGACCACATCGAAATTACCAGACTTAAGAAGATTAAGACTTTCGATCATTTCTGAACCATCAAAAAATGGATCATCCGCATCAATCGTATGAAATGAATTAACCTTAAAGTGTTCTGCGCAATCCAACCAGCGTTTCAGTTTGTTGACTAAAGATCCCCTAAAACATTTGACGCCTAGCTCTTTTGAGATTTCCTCAAGAATATCATCACTCTTATCGGTGCTTGTGCAGATAATAGGCTCAATTCCATACGAAATGGCCCTCTGTACCACATGGCTTATTACTGTCTCATCACCCAGTGGAAGCAAACATTTACTAGGTAGCCTAGTAGACGAAGTCCGAACTGTAATGAAACCAATAGGCTTTGAGTCAATCATCGTTTTTCCAACATATTAAGTGAACTATCCAATATTTACTTACCCAAAATGCTACTAGGCTTGCCCTGTGCAACGATTTTTCCCTTCTCCAACTTGTATAAATAGTCGCAGTTTTCTATCGTTGAATAACGATGTGCGATGATTAGGACCGTTGTACTACCCTGCAACTCTTCTATGGATTGCATTACCTCGCGCTCAGTATCTACATCTAACGAGCTAGTCGCCTCATCCAAAACTAAAACGGCAGGATTCTTATAAAGTGCTCTGGCTATCCCGATCCTCTGTCGCTGACCGCCAGAAAGTCTAACGCCACGTTCTCCAACCTTTGTATCCAAGCCACCAGGGAGGGAGGCTATAAACTCTTTAAGCTGCGACTTCTGAATGGCACTCCTGACTTTTTCTTCATCTATACTGTCAGAAGGAATGCCAAAAGCGATATTATCTCTCAATGATCCATCTAGCAGATAGATTACCTGAGACACATAACCTAGTTGTTTTTGCCAACTATAAACATTATCACTAGTTATGAGTTTACCATCGACTTTCATCTCGCCAGACAGAGGTTGAATTAAACCTAGCAGGCAATCGATTAAGGTACTCTTACCGGCCCCACTAGCGCCAATAAAACCAATCATACCGCCTACCTCGACATCTATATCAATGGAATCTAAGGCTGGCAAATCAACTCCGTCATAAACGAAACTTAGATCCCTAATACTAAGTTCTTTCTTAAAATTCACATGAGAATCAAGCGGCATAGCCGACTCACTAATAGAGGAAAAATTCTCATTCTTCACCAACTCGTCGTAGATAAAAGAAACTACTGGACTATTAAATACAAGCGCCTGAGCGCTTTGTACCATTCTGGATATGGTGGGTAGAAGCTTGAACGCAGCAGCAGCAAATAGTCCGACGAACACTGTAATGTTTGATTTATCTCCACCTAAAGTGATAAACGCGACTAGAGTACACAAGGCTGCTACAGCAATGAATTCTAGAAATACTCTCGGTACGTTTTGTAGAATTGTCTGTTTCTGTCCAGCCTCCAAGGAGATAGACGTTTCTTTTAAGTACCGATCTTGGAAGATATCTTCGCGTCCATATAGTTTTATATCTTTGATTCCTCCAAACCCCTGCTGCGCACTTTCAATTCGCAGTCTTTCTTTTTCCTGTCGTGTTTCACCCCACAATTCAGCGCGCTTCTTAGAAGCTTTGAATAACAAGAGTGACAAACTGCCAAATATAATGAACGCTACTATTGCCCCCACTGGTTCGATATATAACAGGACCATCAAAATCATTGCTGTAATCAAGAGATCATTAAAAAACAAAAGTGCAGGCCCAGCGAAACCATTTGCGAACTGCATCGATTCAGTAATCGTATTGCTTAACAACTTCCCTGAATTGTTTTGAAGATGAAAAGTGTAGCGCTTTGCAAGATAAGAGTTAAATAATCGCGTTGAAACCGACCCCTGCAGACGATAGTAATATCCAGTTTGCATTCCAGCCAAAAACAATAAATACACACTTTTTATAAGGTAAAATACAACAAATGAAGCCAACGCCAGAATAATAATCCATTCTGAGCTTATATCTAAAAGAAAGGGGAAAGTGTTTGCAAAAGAAATTGGAACTTGAAAGTTTTCAGAAGTAAGAATGGAAATAAACGGCACAATTATGCCTACTCCGGCAGCCTCAAATAGTCCGCCACCTAAAGTCAATAATATTACCCTAATACCACTAGTTTTTTGCTTTTCATCCAAGATACCCAAAAATTTTCTATATATATTCACTAATAATTACTCTTTTTACCTCAGATACAATTTTATTAAAGCAACGGCGGGACTCTCAATTGTTAATAGCACACTTAAATTTCTGTAACAAAAAATGTCTAGATACATGAAATCACAATCGCTTTATTTGCCACTATTCTTAAACATCTCTTTTTCAACAAATCCACAAATTATATGGCCCACTAAAATATGACATTCTTGTATTCTAGCGGTATCGTTGGATGGCATATGAACACAATCGGCCAAATCTTTAAGTTTACCGCCCGATTGCCCTGTTAGGATAAACGTTGTAATTCCTATTTTTTTAGCCGCATCTACACCTTTTATAATATTGGGACTATTTCCGCTGGTTGTTATCCCTATTAAAATATCTTCAGGCTTACCTAATGCCTCTAACTCCCTTGAAAATATATTCTTATAACCATAATCATTACCCATTGCAGTCAAACCAGAGTTGTTGGTTCCCAGGGCAATCGAAGCCAAAGCTGGTCGATCAAACAAAAAACGAGATGTAAATTCAGCTGAAAGGTGCTGAGCATCAGCGAAGCTTCCGCCATTACCACAAAATATTATTTTTCCTCCAACTCGAAGAGAATCAACGCAACATTTAGAAATATCTAAAATTTGACACAAAAGGCTTTCATCTTCTAACAACTGTTGTTTAACTTTTATTGATGCTTCTATTTCGCTCTTCAATAAATCAATATTCATATTGTTACTCATTAGTAGGTTTCCAGTTTATCCAGCGCGATCCAAAATCCTTCACCGCTATTTTTATGTCCTTGCCATATCTCAGGTATGAACGAGGCATTGGGGCAACCTTGATCCAATATCGCTAGCAAACGAGAAAAATCGATGTCTCCCTTACCGATTTGCAATCCTTCTCCATTAACACCTGAAGCATCACCAAGATGTAAATGCCCTGTAATTGGGGCAATTTTTTCTGAAAATTCATAGAAATCCATTTCAAAGTGATTGCACATCAAACGAGAATGGGAAATATCAAAACACATCCGTAGATTAAGCTTTTTACACCAATGAACAATTTCCTCTGCATGCACAAAAATATTTTGATACCTCTGACCCCCAAAGTGCCACGGAAAAGGCGCCATAGTTTGTGGTATTAGCTCAACGCCATCCATATCCAAGCAAGACAAGCTGTCAGAAAACCTCTCATAATAAAATGGCAACTCAGAGCTGGGCAGCAACTTATCCATCGTAAAGCCTCCCACATTCGCTACAATCATTGGCCTGTCAGTCGCGGGAAAATATTTCTTTAATGCTCGTGTAATGTTGATAACCCTTTGCGTTTCTGCAATAGAGAACTCCCTATACTCGCTATCGGGGGAGGCTAAATCCATTAATCTGCTACCAGAAAAGAGTTCCGGGGCATGAATCACGAATCCACAATTATATGGGCCAGACAAATAGTCATCAATATTCAAGTCAAGATCTGAGTATGAAAGATGAAATTCAAAAATATCGGGCTGTATTTTTGATTCATACTCAGCAAAGTCATGATATCTAACTGGGACACCCCAGGGCCTGTCAAAGTTATAATTTCGAGGCTCAACCCTGCCATCCTGAAGATCCGAGGGATAAAAGTAATCTTCTTCTTTCATATCTCTGAATAACTTACGACCCAAAAGCTGGGGATAGAATTGGGCTGACAACCCTTGACCGGGACTCAAAACCTTCAAGTGATGGGGCTCAATGATTGTGCCTTTTGCTAGATCACTTGTTGCAACAAGACTCTTTGCCAAATTCTCTCTATTAATCATCTCACCTTGTGAAACAATTCTTTCGAAACCATCTCCCAGCGCATCTTCTATTTCTCTTATTCCAGAAACTAGCGCCTTAAACTCGGAGGGCTCTAAGCTCGCAGCGTGATCAGGGCCCTCCATAGTCCTGTCAAATGTGAAATGCCTCTCTACGACTTTCGCTCCAAGACCAACGGCCGCAAGTGTCACAGCGATTCCCCGCTCATGTCCGGAATATCCAACTAGAGAGTGAATTTCTCTTAACTTTTTTATCCAGTTAAGGTTTATATCATGGAATGGCGCAGGATAAGTACTATTACAATGAAGCAACACGAAATCCGCCTGTTGTTGATTAAGAAAATCAACCGTAATCTTGATTTCCGACTCATCACTCATCCCAGTGGAAAGAATGAGAGGTTTTTTAGTTGACACAAGACAATCCAACAACGGTAAATTTGTTAAATCAGCGGATGCCACTTTAAATGCTGGAACATTAAACTTTTCAAGTGCATTTACACTCACAATATCCCAGGGTGTGCACATATAAATAATGCCCTTTTTTAGGCAGTATTCGTTGACAACTCTATGCTCATCTTCTGAAAGCTGAAACCTTTCTAGTAAATCTAAAATGTACTCAGTTCCCAGGTCTTCACCCTGTTTTTCTAAACTTTTTTTACGATAGACTGAAGCCATATCGCGCATTTGAAACTTTACACAATCCGCTCCCATCTCTGCCGCAGAGTCAACCATTTCAATGGCAAGCTCAACACTACCATTATGATTATTACCAATTTCAGCAATCACAAAGATGTTAGAGTCACCAATAAGTGTGTTACCAATTTTCACTATTTTTTTCGCCTTTACTATTTAATGTTGGTTTCTCACGATTCTTCCATGACCTAATACCTGCTAGATCAAACTTAAAACGAGTCTCTATTAGCCCCTTTTCCCTCATAGCCTTTAGGAAGGAGTGCTTTTTAAAGTCCTCAACATAAAACAGAAAAAAACCTCCCCCACCTGCGCCAAGTAATTTACCGCCTAATGCTCCATTTTCTCTCGCAAAACCATAAATTTGATCTATCACGGTATTAGATATTTTACTGCTAAATTGTCGCTTCAACTCCCAAGCAGTGTTTAATCCCCTCCCAAACGCATTTAGGTTGCCCCGCAAAATATGTTCCCGCATGTTTTTGCAATGCTCTACATTTTTTTCAACTTTATTTTGTATTTCTTTAGACTGCATTACCTTTCTCTGGTTATCATGAATAGATCCCGAGTTACGTCCAGTATCCAACTCGTATAAAACCAAGCTTTCTTCGAGATTAAGAATAGTTTTTTCAGTTAGCTTAAGTGGATGAATCACATTGTCTCCACTGTTAAATTCAATGAAATTTATTCCACCAAATACAGTCGCATACTGATCTTGCCAACCACCAGAAATACCTAAAGTAATACGCTCAGACTGAAACGCAAGCTCCGCCAGCTCATATTCATTCCATTTATCAATCCTAAATTCATTGAAGCATCCTAAGATAGCAGCCATAACAGCTGAAGATCCTCCTAGTCCAGACCCTCGAGGAAAATCAGACCGCACATACAAGTCGAACCCAAAATTGGGTTTAACAACCTGTAGAACGCCTCTAAACAAATCAAATTCATCGGAGGAAGCGAGGAAGCTCTCTAAGTCATTTGCTTCTACTTGATCATTCAAATCCAACGAATCAATCTTCACCTTCAGATCATCTCTTGGTCTCAATGTAGCATGAGCGTAAAGACTTATTGTTGCATTTAAGACTGCTCCAATTTCTGACATAAAATAATGGGTAACATCTGAACCCCCGCCACCAAAACTCATTCTCACGGGAGCTTTTGACTGTGCGAAGACTCTTTTTTCGAAGACTATAGGAAAATTTTCGGGTGTTACGATATCGACTAGCACTCTTCCATGATCAAGGATTGGGATTACTTTGATTTTCGAATCCAGTAATTTAAGTATTGACTCACGATTATCACTATCGGAGCTCCACACAAAATCCTTATTTAGCGCAAGACCGATAGATGCAGACAAGTCCGCACCATCAAGAAGTCTGGCACGAATATCGCCATCAGTCGCAACGCCTACAACGCGTTTATCGCCGTCAATAGCGCATACAAACCCTAGTTCATTGCTATCAATTTTGATAAGCGCTTCACGAATTGTGGCATCCTTTGAGACCATACAATTTTCTAGATTCACATTTATTCCTTAAGATTTTTTCTTTTATGCCAATCGCAGAAGTCGAAATAGTCAACTGGAACACCTATATCAAAAAAAATGGATGGTAATTCGATAGCCATCAGATGTTGTCCTCTAACTAATAATGGTAATACTTCGAGCTCAAGCGAAAAAATTTTAGCTGCTTTTCCTTTGAATACATCGATGGGAAGTTTGTAAATACCCGCATTTATGATGCCTGATGATTTAGCACATTGATCACCGCTTTTCTCGACGAACTTCATCACATAACCTTGATCATCGAAATCTACGCATCCATATCGTGATTTATCCTCCACTTTCACCACACCAACTACAGGTTTATGTGCAGCTCTAATAAGCTCCAAGCCAGATTCTAACCAAGTGTCGGCATTAGCAACCATGATAGAGCTGGACAGATCGCGGCTCTGCACTGCATTGGCAACTGAGCCCCCAGTACCAAGCGCCCGCTTTTCTACAATCCAATCAATATTTATTTTTGTTCCGTAAGCTCTCTTTTGCTCTTCTAAAAGTGAAATAATTGAATCAGCCTTGTGATGAAGGAGAAAAAGGAAGCTCTTTTGTCCTTGATGGATCCAATTATCAAGTTGCAATTTAAGAAGGGGAACTCCATTAATCGGAGCCATCGCTTTTGGAACATCAGACACCGCTTCAAGCAATCTAGTCCCAAAGCCACCGGCAAGCACAACCATTTCCATTAATTTTGACCAACATAGTTCAATGTAATTTCAGCAAAGTCTGCTATTTTAGATACGTGGTCCTTCAAATCGTCTGTCAGCCTTAAAGAAGGATCAGACGACAGTAAATAATTTCGTGCCACTTTAGATTTCACACTTGCCACCATATCGGTAAGACTGTCACCGACCATGATAGAATTAGACAAATCTATATTGAAGTCACTAATTGCCTCCAAGAACATTCCGTTACCAGGCTTTCGCGTATCTTCATATCGCAAATACTTTCCTATTGCCTCTGTTGGGTGATAGGGGGAGTAGTAGATCGCATCTATGCAAGCGCTCTCTTCGTTAAAACGTTTACACATCCAATTCGACAACTCACGAAACTGGTTGGTAGAGTATATCCCACGCCCAATTCCAGCCTGATTTGTCACCAATATACAATTGAATCCTTTCAATTTAGCCTCTGAAACTAAATTAAAAATTCCTGGTTTAAAATCAAACTGTTCAACAGAATGGACATAACCATAATCAATATTAACCACACCATCTCTATCCAAAAATAAGACGGGTTTAAGTGATTTAGTATCTGATTTCAGAGTAGTTAATCGCATGTACGTAATCTCAAAAGTATTAACACGACTGTAATCAAATCTCGACCCTGTGTTTACCGATAAATGTAATGATCAAGGCTTACCTGATCATCCTCCATAACATCACATGACAGTGTTTTTCCGACAAGATCGCCATAGCTTGATACCGGCAAACCTGATCCCGGACGCTTTGCAATAAAATCCGACTTTATTACCTTGGTATCGGCCTGAATGTCCCGAGCATAATAGAGTGAACGCCTTGCATTGGTAATTGCCGACTCTTGGGCGGAAAGAAATTCTGCTTCGGTATAGTCTGCATTTATCATGCGATCTGCAAGGTCTAGTCTAGCCCTGAGAGCAGCAAGATCAGTCCGATCCATAGCATGATAATGATCATTGCCTTGAAGACTTTTATCATGAGTAAAATGCTTTTCGAATACCGTGACACCCATACCGCGCGCCAAAATCACTTGATCGTCTCCTGCTGTATCAGGTGCAACATGATCAGAATAACCTATGGTAAATCGATTTCCGTACTTCGACCGGAGCATATTAATTCTATGGAGAAAAGCATTATCTGGAAGGGTTGGATAATTTAAAACACAATGCAACAACACAATCTCGTCAACGCCCTGCGAGAGGATATCAATCGCTCTATCGATCTCAGAGCCCATAGAGGCTCCCAAGGATATAATAACTGGTTTTTTATACTCAGCCACTGCCTCTAGTAAAAGATCATTAGTTAGATCAGCTGAAGCAATTTTTACAAATGGCATCAGAGGAACTAGCCAGCTTAAACAATCCGTATCAAATGGCGTACATGAAAAATCCACGCCAATATCTTTACAGTGTCCAGCTAATTTTCTGTAGTCTTCGTGATTAAAAGAGTCATACTTTTTGAATAACTCATGTTGAGTTTTTGTTGGTTCTTTGTTTCGATCCCAGTACGAGGGACTATTGCGGGCGGCTAATTTATCCGCCTTGTAAGCTTGAAATTTGACCGCAGAGGCCCCAGCCGAATGAGCCCAATTTATTTGCTTTACAGCCGTATCTAAATTTCCCTCATGATTAACTCCTATTTCAGCGATTACATAGGACCGGCTCAAATTACTAAACATTATTTTCTCCTAGGATATCTCGAATCGCCTTTATGACATTTTTATTTGTATGGTTCGGGTTTATAGGTCCAATACTTGGTTGCAGAGATGATTCACTGGAAAAATCAACCGACATGATAGCGCCATGAATATCCGAATCAAGAACCTCCGAATGCAAACCTAAATTATCAATGCCATTTACTTTTGATGAGTAAAGATGAGTTAATTCTCTACTATTCTGACAAATCACTATGGTCTGTGTGGCGCAGACTGCAAATTCGTATACTGTTCGCCCACCGCCGCAGATTCCCAATTTTGCATTCATCCACTCACTAGCTATTTGGCCATTGAGATCAGAAAAGTCAATGAAATGGCGAGACTCCGATGCATGCTTTTTAATCTCGCCAACAAGTCTAGTGGCGCCTAAACCAACAAGAATCCTAATTTTCAAACGCTGCTCGTAGTCACCCAAAACCCTCAGCATTCGCAAGGTTAAGTCATTTGGATCTGTTCCACCAAAGGAGATAACAATATCATTCTCACGAAGGTGCCTTGGTATTACTTTCAGATCTAGGAATTCATCTCTAAAAAAGCAAAATCTTGGACCACTTAAAATGTGCGCACTCTCATCTTTAACAGAAGGATAAAGTTCATTAATAGTCAAATCAGTTTTCAAAGATCCGGCCCCGAGATCCTCAAATGAAATCACCTTAACAGCTGAGGATATATCTCGCACTAAAGCTATTTCCTCCTCCGTAGTGTTTAAAATATCTAACACTACCAAAGATGGATTTATTGTCGTTGCAAGATCAAAAGCTTTTGATCTCGAGGAGACAGTTGTGTTGCTATAGTTCAGATTGTTTAAATAGTCTAACCATTCATCATCTGTGTCGAATAGAATGAACTCGATTAGATAATCTGGGAAACAATTTGCCAAAGAAATTGTTCTATGAAAATGCCCCGATCCCACCTTTTTATTAGCTAAAGTCATGAACAGGATTTCCCGTCCATTAGCAAGCGCCTGCGCTAATATCCAATCACTATAATCGTCAATATCGATACTTTCTTCTTTGCTAACTGGGACGCATATTATACTGTCACCAAAACGAGACTGATGTTTCACTAAAACGCTTGTATCACAAATAACTACGGCACCAGTCTCAGTATAACTAGCGTCTAGTTGTTGACGATTGAGCCTACTTTTGTATTTTTTTATGAACAGGCCATTTGTCCCTAATTCCCACTCTAACTTTTTACTCTCAACAACTGTTAATACAGTACTTAATTCGTTAGCTTGAAAAACGTCCAAAATATTTACTAATGTTTCATATCGGAGCAACGGAGATGTAGGCTGAATAGTAACTAAAATATCATTAGTGAAATCATTTTCTTTAACGAAATTCAGCGCCAATAAATCTAATGTCACGTCATCTAAACCTAAATCATCCGGTCTAAAATAAACATTCACAGAATCCGCATACTTTTTCTTTACAATAGTTTCAATTTTTTTTGAATCAGTATTAACAAAAACATGCGCATCCGGAATGCTTAATGCTACATTGATTGCGCTGAATATCAGCGGCTGCCCGTTGAATGGCCGAGTTACTTTTTGTGGAATACCTTTCGAGCCAATTCGAGCGGGTATCATAACTATTAATTTTTTAACCATTTGGTTTAATTCTCTATTCATCTGCTCTAATTACTAACTTCACACCACGCTTTATAATCCACCTAACCATAACCATATAAACCTTAGGAGAATAGCTTTAGAACAATTCTAACGAGTAATCGCGCCCTACCCAGAGCAGAGATCGCTCAATAAAAGGGGCGTATAACCAGAGATTCTTTAAGTTTTTACGCAGCTTATGTTAAATCTAAAATTAGCATTTCCATAATCAATAACTGCATGATCAAAACATTCTATACTTGTCATACCACAAGCTTTTAATTTAATTATAAGGCTCGCTTTATCAAAAAATAAATGCTCTAAACCTTTATAAATATCATAATAATCATCTGGACTTGTGTAAGCTAACATCCTTTCGTTATGGTAATTATCTTCATGGTTTTTATCACTTAGATCCAACAACACCAACATTCCGCCTTGTTTAATATTTTTACACCACCTTTCAATAACTGTGTTTGCATAATCAAGGTTCGGAAAATACTGAAATACACTGTGAGAGAAAATAATATCAAAAGAAATATCATTAAACACTGGAGCGCTGGCCTCACTCGTAATAAAATATGCTTAAGGCAGAGCTAACCTGGCAATATCTATTAGGTTAGAGCTATAGTCCAAACCATAATAACGGGCCTGTACGAGTTCATTCAAAACAAATATGAAGCCCCCACTACCACAACCAAGCTTCAAAACATTTGCAGTCTCATTCAACTTAGTTCGATTTAAGAAGTCTACGACCATTTCTCGCCAACTATCTTCGTCATAGCTTCCGACACCTGTATCAAATCCGTCCGCTACGATTAGATCGTTTAAGCTTACATGCTCATTGATAATAGCCTTTATCTAATACTAGAAATCGTTATCAATTAATTTATTAAAAGATTAATATTATTTAACATCTTCATTTTGACTATTTACAATATTACCAACAGCTTCATCTAGAGAATTAATTTCGTCCCTTAGCTCTTCAAACTCTAGTTTTTTACGCTCAAGGAATCTGCTTGTAACCAAAGATTTCTCACGAATACCTTTTGGGGTTAACAAATAAAAATATTTTACCTTTTGTGAGCTGTTTTTATAGTTTTTAATCTTTACAAAACCCATATCAATTAATGATGTTAATAAATAATAGGCAGATCCGTGAGAAATTCCAACTTTTTTAGAAATTTCACGCGTAGTCAATTGAGGGTTTTCATTAATTATTTGAAATACTCTCAACTTTGCATCTTCCTGATGCTCTTTACGACGACTAGCCATGTATAGCTACCGCACAAATCTTTCCCTCAAAGATTTGTGATTTTATGCAATAAATGATTATACTAATCTCATGTTATTCAAAAATGAACATGCATAAATAGATAATCTCTGTCAACGATAAATTTATATTATAATGAGACTATATACTGAAGAATATATTGAATATAATATATACAGACATCAATCATCTTGATAAAGATAATCAAAATAATACTAGTAATTTATCATTTTTTAGAGAATATTATGAATTATTAAATATTTTGTTCAAAAATGAACGCTAATTAATAGGTACACTTACATGTCAAAAGAATGGTTCATTTTACAGTTTAAAGCAAATTCACATCACCAAGCGAAAACAAATTTAAATCGACAAGGTTTTGACGTATTTTTGCCCTTGCATGATACCACTTCACGAAGATTATCTCGATTTATAAATACTTCTAAACCTCTATTTCCAGGCTACATGTTTATCAAATTTGATAGAACAGAATCCGAGTGGTATAAAATAAATAATACTTACGGTGTATCTCGCTTAATTACTTTTAATTCTATTCTCAAATCAATTCCTACCACATTTGTTGATAGTTTGATGATGCGGTACGATTTATCGGGTAAATTACTACCTATAAAAAAATTAGAAAAAGGCGATCATGTAACGATTTTAAAGGGACCTTTTACAAATTTTATTGCGACTGTTGAAAAATATGAAGCAGATGAACGCATATGTATTCTAATGGACTTAATGGGCAGGAAGACAAAAATTCAAACTATATCAGATAACCTTACACTATCAGATTGATATATTTACTCAAATTTAATTATTCACTTCCATAACCAGTTGGATTGAGTTTATGCCAGCGCCAAGTATCCTCACAAATATTTTTTAAGTTTCTATCTGATTTCCAGTTCATTATCTCAAATGCTTTTGAGGAATCCGCCCAAAACTCTGCCAGATCCCCCGCCCGTCGCGGTAGACATTTAAATTTGATTGTAATACCAGAAATCTTTTCAAACTTTTTTAGCAACTCAAAAACAGTAGTACTTTTTCCCGTCCCAATATTTAATATCTCAAATTTATCTAGGTTATTTCGGTTTAACGCACTTATGTGCGCGAGCGCCAAATCAACAACATGAATATAATCCCTCGCACCAGTTCCATCTAATGTATCGTAATCGTCACCAAAAATATTTAAATGTTCACGCCGCCCAGCAGCCACCTGTGCGATATATGGCATTAAATTATTTGGTATTCCAATTGGCTCTTCGCCAATCTGACCAGATTCATGAGCTCCAACAGGGTTGAAATACCTGAGGACAGTTCCATTTCTTTTCGAATTTACCTTAATCCAATCTTGAATTATGTACTCAATCATCAACTTAGTACGCCCATATGGGTTCACTGGATTAGTTGGGTGCTCTTCATCATATGGTAAATATTTAGGATCACCATAAACGGTAGCAGATGAAGAAAAAACAATATTATTACACTCAGCCTTAGACATAGCCTTAAGTAATGAAATCGAACCGCCAACATTCACGTCATAATATCTCAATGGATCAGCGGCGCTCTCGCCAACAGCCTTCAAGCCCGCAAAGTGAATAACTGCTTCTGGTTTAAAGGTATTGAAAATGTTATCTAATGCATTTGCGTCACGAATATCTGCATTTGTAAATTGCAACTCACGATTAGTAATACCCCGAACTCGCTCAAGTGCAGCCTCATGCCCCTTAC
>Ga0209119_1001174_pt1 | contig 26207 bp, 26 predicted proteins | sample COG_03_FD_184747 | JGI IMG/M metagenome (GOLD analysis project Ga0209119, IMG submission 184747) | Pelagic Microbial community sample from North Sea - COGITO 998_met_03 (SPAdes) (version 2) | ecosystem: Environmental > Aquatic > Marine > Neritic zone/Coastal water | place: Helgoland, sampling...
ATCTACAATCTCTAAATTAATAACTAACAAATCTCCTACTGATATTGTGAGTATATTTGGTGAAAAAGGTAAGCTTTGTGAAAGTAACTCAAAGTGTGGCGGGGGGGTAGAATAATAGAATAATAGAATGTTAGTTATTTTAATGAAGATATTGGGAATTGGGATACTTCAAATGTATGGTATGTTTATTGGAGGGAGAAACTTCAAACGTGAATTATAAGTAAGTAACTAATATAATTACATTATCAAATATAAAAATTGATTATTATTATAAACTTATTTTTTATTTAACATATGAGCGTTTGTAAACACTCAACTCATACCATAGATGCGTTAAGAGGACTATTACATAAGATTCTGTCATATGAACCGTTCATTTATAATCAAATTATGAGATCTGTATTTTATCAGATGAATGATTCAGAAGAATTACGAGAAGCGGTTAAACTATGGATAAACAACGAATCTAAAGCAAAAACAAAATACGGTCATATTAGTCTATGGGATACTTCAAAGGTTACTGATATGAGTTTGATGTTTTATGGTGCTACTAATTTTAATGGAGATATTGGTAAATGGGATACTTCAAAAGTTAATGATATGAGTAGGATGTTTTATTATGCTAATAAATTTAATGGAGATATTGGAAATTGGGATACTTCAAATGTAACTGATATGCGTAGGATGTTTGATTTTGCTACAAAGTTTAATCAAGATATTGGAAAATGGAATACTTCAGAAGTAACTAATATGGTTGGTATGTTTTGTGATTCTCATAATTTTAATCAAGATATAGGACATTGGGATACTTCAAATGTAACTGATATGGGATGGATGTTTTGTGGTGCTCATAAGTTTAATGGCGATATTGGAAGTTGGGATACTTCAAAAGTAACTGATATGAGTAGGATATTTGAGTTTGCTAAAGAGTTTAATCAAGATATTGGAGGATGGGATACTTCAAGTATAACTGAGATGAGTTGTATGTTTGGTAATGCTACTAATTTTAATCAAGATATTAGTAAATGGAATACTTCAAACGTAACGAATATGTGTAGTATGTTTGGTAATGCTACTAATTTTAATCAACCTATTGGAAATTGGAATACTTCAAATGTATCTAATATGTGGCAGATGTTTTGTAATGATAATAAATTTAATGGAGATATTAGTCTATGGAATACTTCAAAAGTTACTGATATGAGTGATATGTTTTATGGTGCTACTGATTTTAATAAAGATATTAGTAAATGGAATACTTCAAATGTTACTGATATGAGTTGGATGTTTTATGGTGCGAAAGAGTTTAATCAATATATTGGAGAATGGGATACTTCAAAAGTAACTGATATGAGTTATATGTTTTATAATGCTAATAATTTTAATCAAGATATAGGCGGATGGGATACTTCAAAAGTAACTGATATGAGATATATGTTTTATGATGCTACTAATTTTAATCAATATTATATTAGTAATTGGGGATGCTTCAAACGTGAATTATAAGTAAGTAACTAATATAATTACATTATCAAATATAAAATTGATTATTAACTTATTTTTTATTTAACATATGAGCGTTTGTAAACACTCAACTCATACCAATGATGCTTTAAGAGGACTATTAAGTAATATCCTCTCATATGAACCGTTCATTTATAATCAAATTATGAGATCTGTATTTTATCCTATGAATGATTCAGAAGAATTACATAAAGCAGTTAAACTCTGGTTAACCAACGAATCTAAAGCAAAAACAAAATACGGTCATATTAGTCTATGGGATACTTCAAAGGTTACTGATATGAGTAATATGTTTTATAGTGCTGATGAATTTAATGAAGATATCGGAGGTTGGGATACTTCAAATGTTACTGATATGAGTTGTATGTTTTTTGGTGCGAGAGAGTTTAATCAAGATATTGGAAATTGGGATACTTCAAATGTAACTGATATGAGAGAGCTGTTTCGTGCTGCTAATAATTTTAATCAAGATATTAGTAAATGGAATACTTCAAATGTAAATAATATGAGTTGTATGTTTTATGGTGCTACTGATTTTAATAAAGATATTAGTCTCTGGGATACTTCAAATGTAACTGATATGAGAGAGCTGTTTCGTGCTGCTAATAATTTTAATCAAGATATTAGTAAATGGAATACTTCAAACGTAACTAAAATGAGTTATATGTTTTGTTATGCGAATAATTTTAATAAAGATATTAGTAACTGGAATACTTCAAATGTAACTGATATGAATAGGATGTTTTGGCAAGCTCATAATTTTAATCAAGATATTGGAAATTGGGATACTTCAAATGTTACTGATATGCGTTTTATGTTTTATAATGCTAAAGAATTTAATCAAGATATAGGATGTTGGGATACTTCAAATGTAACTAATATGGGTTTTATGTTTTGTGGGTCTAAAAAGTTTAATCAGGATATTGGAGGATGGAATACGTCAAACGTAACTAAAATGAGTTATATGTTTTGTTATGCTCATAAATTTAAGCAATATATTGGAGGATGGAATACGTCAAACGTAATTTGTAAGGGTTATATGTTTCTTGGTGCTTTTGATTTTAATAAAGATATTAGTAGATGTAACTGATAAGCACTAATATAATTATTAAAATTTAATTATTATTAACTTATTTTTATTTAACATATCACATTCACTCAAAATAATTATTATTGTAAGAAATCGAATGGTAAAGATTTGCGATTTGGTGGTTGTTATGTGACTAATGGGTGTCGAAAAGGGAGATAGTCATTCAGCGAGTTGTTAGTCGTATTGACTATACTATTCTATAAAATTATTTTGAAAGGTATAGTATAAAACAAAAAATCCACTAACAGGTTCCTTATGATAAGAAAAAAATATTATGGATAAAGAAAATATTACAAATAGATGTGTAATTGGAACTAATGTGTATTGGAACTAATATTAAGGTAATAAAAAATTTATTTACAATATTTTCACTACTCTCTAAATAAGTCATCTTATTACTCATTTTTTTTGCAATACATAGCATTATTTTCCGCTTGTTCTTGTAATTGGCGTTTGGCTTCAATTTTTTCTCTTTCAAACTTGCGCGCGTCTTCTTTGGCAAGATGTTCCAATCCTTTGGGTCTAATAAACCATTTATGGCACTTAGAATGATTATGGTAGTCCGAAGAACCGCATGGATGCTGGTGGATAAAATCTTTATCATTCATTTCGGTTAATGTAAAAACCTCATCAAAAACCGGCACCCACCGCTTGTATAATTCATTTACAATATTATTGGTATCAATACCGGTTTCGTAGGAGAGATTAACAATCCTAAGGATATTTATAATAAGTTCATGGTGGCCGTCGTCTGTATTAGACATTTTGGGTTTGTCTTGTTTGTTTGTCTTGTTTGTTTGTCTTGTTTGTTTCGTTTGTTTGCTTTGTCTTGTTTCTTGTTTGTTTGTCTTGTTTGTTTCGTTTGTTTCGTTTGTTTATGGCGAGAGTTTGTGTGAGATTGATATGTGTTTATTTGTTTCAATCCAATTAGTATATAAATAAATAATTAAATCAATTTTAATATATATAGGTAATCTAACCAGAAAAAATATAATAATTGATAAACCAATACTAAGTTATATGGAAGAAAGGAAAAAGTTAAAGAAAAAGATTTACCTTATGGAAAATATAGAATATTCCTTTACTAAAATAAATCTATTTCTACTATATCTCTTTTTTCGGCATTACCCATTCTTTTAGATTGTGTTTTACGTCTTTTTGATTTTTTAGCCTTTGAAAAGGTGGCTATTTTTATAATTTCTTTAAACTTATCAATTGTATTTTTAGGAATATCTTTCGAATGTTTATATAATTCATTTTTCCTATGTATATATGATAATTCGCAAGAATATATATTTTTATTACCCAATGATTTAGATACATAATTATTGGTAAATAAAGCAATCTCATTACCAGAATCTGGAAATATCTCTTCAACATTATCTACATAGTTATAACCATATTCGTCAATTTGGCATAATACAAAACAAAATAATTGGTCAAAACCATTATATGAACATCGTTGCCCTTTTAAATTAACATTTTTAGGCGTAGTCTTAAATAATGACGCCCACGATCTAAAATCTGTATTATTTCCTAGTTTGGACGACAAAGACCAACCATACGTCCATTTTTTTTCTTCATATTTTGTTTTAGGTAGATTACAAAATTTTATAATATTTTCTAAAAATTTAACCTGTTCCAAAACAGTCATATTTATCCCAAAAATAAATTTAAATAAAATAAATAAGACCTTGGATATAATATACTCTGGTGAAAAAGATGAAGGTGACGAATTTGAAGGTGACCTAGTGGTAGAAGGTGACGAATTTGAAGGTGACATAGAGGTAGAAGGCATATTAGGTAAACTCCAACTTTCTGGATACTCTGAAATTATAAAATTCGTGAAATCATCATTAAAAAAATTACCTGTTTTAAAAGTTTTAAAATATTTTAACATTTGAGACCTAAATTTATGTTCTTGTTGTTTCCTATTAGGTGTAGATAAAAATTTTATTATAATTTTTTTCAAATTTTCATCAGTCAAAGAATTTACTTCTATAATATCAATATTTTCATTTAATTTTATACATAATAATGAGGAATCATTTATGGCGTTAGTTTTCCATTTACCAGTTCTATTTACACCATCCATAGTAGGTATATAATAGTCGAGTGCTCGCTGAGCTTCTTTTAATGGCATTAAATAATTAAAAGTATCTTGAATACACGATTGTCTAATTATTTTACTAACAGATCCCTTAGTGTTAATCTCTGTATTATTAGTTGCTTGTCTTCTAGGAATTCCATGCTCTCCTTGTTTGGTATGATAGTCTAACATATTTGTACATAATCCTCTTCCAAACGATTTTACAAATAAGTCCCCTTTTTTTAGAACTTTTCTCTGTAAAATTAGATTAGGTAGTGAAAGACTTCTTGAACTTGTAGTTCTACTGCTTCTATTTCCTGATGGTGAACTTGTAGTTCTACTAGGTCTTGCTGATGGTGAACTTGTAGTTCTACTAGGTCTTGCTGATGGTGAACTTGTAGTTCTACTGCTTCTATTTCTACTGCTTCTATTTCTTGATGGTGAACTTGTAGTTCTACTAGGTCTTGCTGATGGTGAACTTGTAGTTCTACTGAGTTTTGTTCTTGCTAATGGAGAACTTGTAGTTCTACTGCTTCTATTTCCTGATGGTGAACTTGTAGTTCTACTGCGTTTTGTTCTTGCTAATGGAGAACTTGTAGTTCTACTAGGTCGTCTTGATCTTGGCGAGGGTTCTTTAAGTGGCGAAGAAGTATTTGGTTTAGTTGCCATTATACTATTATTAAAGATAATTATTGTTAATAAAATAATTATGAAAACATTATTTGAAATATCACTAACAAAAATAAAAAAATTAATTATTATGGGATTACTTCCTTATTCAAAATTTGAAACATTCCCACTATATTATCAAAAGTTGATAGAAATAAAATTAGAAGAATATGATAGATCGAAATTAGATTGTATTATTATGGATAGTTTATCTGATTTAATTTTTAATAAAGCAAACAATTATCCTATAATTACAGAAAAAATATTAGAAATTACACCTTGGAATAAAAATTATATAAAATTACACCAAGATATATATAGTTCCCAAGTTAATATATATATTTCTGGTTAGATTACCTATATATATAAAAATTGATTTAATTATTTATTTATATACTAATTGGATTGAAACAAATAAACACATATCAATCTCACACAAAACAAAGCAAACAAAGAAAACAAAGAAAACAAACAAACAAAGCAAACAAACAAAGAAAAGCAAACAAAGAAAAGCAAATCAAACATAAGCAAACAAATCAAACAAATAAAACAAACAAAGAAAAGCAAACAAGCAAAGCAAAGAAAAGCAAACAAACAAAGAAAAGCAAACAAAAGACCAGCAAACAAAAGCAAAGCAAATATGACTTCTAACCAATTGACCAAAGATTATAAATATAGAATAAAATGTATTAAAAAAGAATTTGAGGTAGTTTCCTCTGATGTTACAGGACATGATGATTGTGGTGAATTGGTGGAATATACGCTAAAAAATGGAATGGTTATAGATAGTTGGGATGCTAGCGAATTAATCAAAGAAAGAATTTGGCGTTATAAATTAAGAGTTGCCCAAAAAGGAATTTATTTAAAAGGATTGGTACATTTTGTAGATCCAGACTTCTGTCTACAAGAAAATCCTATTTTAGTTCCAATAACAAAAGAAGAAGCAATTAATGATATCCTACAAAATAAACTAAAAAAAATTGTTGAAAAGTATATTAAATATCGAGAAGAAAAATATGAAAAAACTATTGAAAATATAAATATGCTCTCATTTGAAAAAAGAAATTTGTATTGGGAACTTCAAGATTTAACCAAAAATATCTATATGGTTTTCTATAATAATCCAGCAATTTTCATAAAGACAATCAAATTTATTTTTAAATCAGATAATATTATTTCTGATATGCTATCTATAGTTGGTCTGGATGAAGAAGAACTCGAACTATTGAAATTGGGTCTAGATAATGAATAAATCCCTAAAATACTTATATAGTTAATCCTTCAATATTACTCTCTACTATGGCACCCTTAAATGTATTATCTACAACTACATATGAACCCCCATTTGATAGAACCATTTCTTTATATAAATCAAACTTTTTTATATTATTATTTTTCTTTGTAGAACCCTTTTTGGTAATAGGTTCTTCCAATGAATTATATATTCGTTGAATATCTGTAGGTGATACTTTTCTACTTCTTTTTTTTACTCTATTTTTTGCTATAAGTAGATTTGTTTTTACGTATATCAAAATAGTTTTATAGTTATTTTCGTGGAATTTATTAATAGTGCCTTTATATGCTGGTAAATTAGAACCAGTTCCATCATAAATAATACTTAATTTTTCATCTGCTTCTCTTATTTTTTTTAATATAGACGCGTTCTTTCTAGCTGCTATACCCAATTTTAATTTAGTATCCTCTTCTGTAATATAGCGCAAAATCTCATCAGGATTACAATTAACGAATTCATTAAAATCATAATTACCAGCACCTCTTGGTATAATTTTATGTAGATTTTCTTTAATAATTTTTTTAACTACTGTAGATTTACCACTACCTGGAATTCCCATAGTAATTATTGCTATTGGTTCAGGATGAATAATCTTATCTTGAGTTAGCTCAATTAAAATTTCGTCAGTAGTTAAATCAGCACTGCCTTCTAAAGTTTCATTTTTCTTACTACCCGATGCCTTTTTCTTACTACCCGATGCCTTTTTCTTACTACCCGATGCCTTTTTCTTACTACCCGATGTCGTTTTCTTGCCAACTGACACATTTGTCTTACTACCCGATGCCGTTTTCTTGCCAGTTGTGCTTCCAGTATTCGATGTGTTTACTTTTGGATACATAACCATTTTTTTTTTAGAGTTGCTCATATATATATAATATATATTTTTCAATTTTTACTATAATCTAATGAATTATCCAAAGATACAAAATATTGTATAAATTTACTATTACTTAATAGTGTGGAATATTAATTCTGGTTAGATAACCTATATATAAAAAAAATTGAAATATATAAAATTATATATAGTAAATAGACTGATAACAATTGATATAACAAAGTATCAAATAACAAAGTATCAAGCAGACAAATAACAAGCGAAGCAGACAAAACAACAAACGAAGCAGACAAAACACACCAATAGATACCTTCTGATTAGTCTTTATCTGGATTTTCTTATACTGTTCTTATATAAAACTTAAAAAGTAAATTATATTATGTCTACAAAATATAATTATACTATGAGAGGACAAGAAGACGCATACAGTGAACTAAATTCTTCTCATTTTCCACTAAGACTGAAAGTGACTTTTGAAGGAGAACCCGGTGAAAGAAAAAATTGTCTTCATTATATTTGGAAGAAGACTGTTGAACCGAGTGTAGAAGATAAGGAAGTTATCGATAAATTCATTGCAACAGGAATTAGGAATAAAGAAGAGACAGATATTATTAAAAAATGGAAACACCGAATTGGATATGGTGGTATTCCTGTAAAAACATTCTTTATCTGTTTCAAACCACGAATTGAATTACCAGACTCATCCATAGACGGAGAAGATATCAAAACGATTCTTCGACACTATCTTTTGGAAGAAGAAATTACAAGGATTGAGACCTTAGTTCTAGCATTTCAAAAAAGTGAAATTCCCGATATGTCAGAGGATACGTTTCCAGTTATTTACGCAATTGCAAATTTGTTCAAGTGGGCAAGTGACAAGATAGATATTGACGATGCATTTATGAATGCTCACTATGGAACAATTCAGGCAGAACAGATGAGTCAATCCACTATAAACAACTACCAATTAGACATTCCAGGATACGAAGAATCTATAGAAGACTCATATGTAGGAGAATACTATGTATACTTGGATTACAAACTTGTTGGTTGTGATTTTCCAGACTACAACTTTGCTATTGCCGAAATAATGGGATACAAAAATAAGTTTGGGTATTCTATAGATTCATGGGGCATTAGTTATGAAAGCAAAACAGGAGAATACCATTATCCAGTGGGTGGCGCATTCGAAGATTCTTTTGAGGCTTACCTCGAATTTTGGAGGAAAGTCTAATTAGTTAAAACATTTAGAAAAAAAAATAATTCAATAAGAATAATTAAAATACATATTATCTATAAATTCATTTTGTAAAGGTAATATTTTTCAATTTTTACTATAATCTAATGATGAATTAATTAGATTAATTAGTCTCTTTCTAGATTTTTTCAATTTGGAATTTCCTAAAATGTTTATATCATCAATTTTAATTAGTAATTGAGTGGAATATTCCTCGAAATAATTTTTATCTTTTGGTGTTTTTGAACTTTTTTTATATTGTAGTTTTAGTTTTCTAAATTCAAATTCATATTTATCTATAAATTCATTTTGTAAAGGTAATATTTTTTTTTTGGTTTTATTATTCCCTTTTACTCTTTTTTTTGTTTTGTTCATTTATTAGTAATATAAATTATTCTTTATATAAAGAAAGAATAAATTTAAAAAAGCTACTTATATAAAATAATAAATTTATATTAGAGGAAAATTCCTTAAACCATATTCTTGTTCATAAACTCTCTTTCTAAGATTTGATGTAGACCAACTATGGTCTCTTGTATGCCAGTACATTTCTATAGGTAATTCATTCCCTGTAAAAGGTTTCCCCTTCCAATCTGTTCCAATTATTCTAACATCTGGATTTAATTCCTTTAATAATTCTAATAAATCTTCTTCTGTTTCATACTTTATTACTTCATCTACATATTTAATACTATGAATCATTATATTTCTTTCTTCAAATTCTTGGACTGGTTTATTTTTAGATTTCCTATCAAGTGTTGGATCAGTTTGCAACCCTACTATAAGAATTTCACATTGGTTTTTACAATCCTCTAACATAATACAGTGACCACAATGTAATAAATCAAAACTACTACAAGTGAAACCAATTTTTTTACCAATATATTTATTTTTTAATAACTTAATTTCGTTAAAGTCTATGGTCATATTATTAAATAATATTATTTTTTTATAAAAATTGATTTAATATAAAATAAATATAATTATAAAATAAATATAAATATAAAATAAATATAAAATAAATATAATTATAAAATAAATATAAAATAAATATAAATATAAAATAAATATAAATATAAAATAAATATAAAATAAATATAAAATAAATATAAAATAAATATAAATATAAAATAAATATAAATATAAAATAAATATAAAATAAATATAAAATAAATATAAACAATGGAAACTCTTCGAAAAAATGCCACAATTACCCAATCATATATTATTAAACTGGAACAACTACAAACAAGATTTAATATTGAAAAACGGAAAATCCGAACAGAATGTTCTGAAAAATCAAATACCACTTTTGATATTACCGATCAACCAACGGTTCCATCTTGCGAGTTCCCAACAATTTTATATGAGGAATTTACCACTTTAAAGATTCAATATGATTCATTAATTACAAAGCAAAAAGATGAAACTAATAGTCTAATGAATGAATATAAAATGAAAATACAAGAACCTAATGACTGAATATAAAATGAAAATACAAGAACCAAATGACTGAATATAAACGCGAAATACAAGAACCGAATGAATGAATATAAACTGAAAATACAAGAACCAAATGACTGAATATAAAATGAAAATATACCCCCAGTCTAATCTTTTTTTAAATCTAAACTTTTATAAAATCTTTTTTAATCCAAGCTTTTTATAAAATCTTTTTTGGTCAAGCTTTTTATAAAAGCTTATAATAATCATATATTTTACGATTATACATATCAGATGGAAAAACCCATTCTACGGTTTCTTCTTTTTCGCCTGATTCTGCTAATTTATAGAATAATTTGATGTTTGGACGATAAAGTCCATTTTCAGTTAGTTGGGTTTGTGGTATGTTATTTTTTCTACACCAAATCATTATACTTAAATGTACCAATTTTCCTGTATATTTATTGTCTTCCGCTCAAATCTTTAGGTTATCTATATCTAGAACTGTTTTTGGTCTAGTGAATTTAACTTTAATATAGTGTTTATTTTTCATTATTTCTTCTTTAACTTCATCAAGAGAACATTCATAATATTCTTGTGCTTTTTCTTCTGTGAGTGTTTCTATTTTATGAGATTCTAACACTTTATAGAAAACCGCTAAAAATCCCATTATAATCATTAATAATGATGATTACAAAATCAATTTTTTTCTATACTCTTTCTAAAAACTTCGTCATATTCCTTATTAACAATATCTCTACAATATTTATAGTTTGGTTTATATTTACATTCCAAGAACCAAGAACCAATTTTATTAGCAAATATTTTATTTTCTTTATGGTGTAAATCTATTTCTCCATTACAATTATTTTTAATGTAGTTATAAATAGGATTAAATGTGTAGTTTAATTTTATTAAACTTTCTGGTAAATGAGGTAGGATTAATAAGTTATTATTATTACAATTTAGTTCTACTAAACTATCTGGTAACTTAGGAATAAAAGTTAACTGATTACCGCTGATAAATATTTCTTTTAAACTATCTGGTAACTTAGGTAGATAAGTTAATTTATTTTGAGAACATCCCATTTCTTTTAAACCAATTGGTAAATTTGGGAGACTAGTTAACTGATTACCAAAACAAAATAAGTCTTCTAAACTTTCTGGTAAATTAGGTAGATGAGTTAATTTATTTAGAGAACATCCCAAATATTTTAAACCTTTTGGTAATTCAGGTAAAACAGTTAATAGATTTTTAATACAATATAATTTTTCTAAACTTTCTGGTAACTTAGGTAGGCGAGTTAAATTATTATGACCACAAGATAATAATTTTAAACTTGTTGGTAACTCAGGTAACTCAGATAGTTGATTCCTATAACAAAATATAGATTGTATATCATTATAGTTTTCTAGTTGCTGCAACATATAAAATGAACTACACCTAATACTTTTATGTTCAACATTCATATTATATAACAAAAACATTTATCAAATAAATACACTATCTTCCAAATCAATTTTATAGTTATTTATACATTCTTATAGTTATTTAATACATTCTTATAGTTATTTATACATTCTTATAGTTATTTATACATTCTTATAATCAATTGGTCAAAAGTCTAGTGATGTTCTTGAAACGGCTTTAAGTGATAATATTGAAAAATTACAAGAAGAAATAGAAAGTACCAAGAATAGGAATAAGGAACTTGAAATAGAAAATTCAAGTGTTACTAAAGAACTAGAAAGGATGAAAACAACTATTAGTGGATTATTCAAATAAATTCTATATAAATATATATAAATCTATATAAAATCAATAAATCTATATAAAATCAATAAATCAATATAAAATAAATAAAATAAATAAAATAAATAAAATAAATAAAATAAATAAATATAATTCAATAATTTTTTTTAGTTTTTATTTTTTCAAATTTCATTTTTAGAATTCCCCCCCCCCGATTCAAAAAATGTTCATGAACATAAATGATTTTTGACTAGAATTTTACCTTCTTTATTTATTTTTATATAATTTATTAAACCATATATTCTTATCATATGTATTTTTGAATTAAGTAAAAAAAAACGACTAGAAAACGACTAGAAAACGAATAGAAAACGACTAGAAAACGATTAAAACCGACTAGAAAACGACTAGAAAACGAATAGAAAACGATTATTTTAATTTAAAAAAATAAAATATAATAAAAGTATAATAATGCCTGACTATAATTGTAATAGTTGTAACTATCTAACAATTTACAAACCCAACTACCTAAGACACTTAAAAAGCAGAAAACATCTAATAAAAAAAGGGGAATTAGAAGTTAGTTTAATAAGCGAGTCAGTTTTAACTAAAAATGAACACAAAATGAACAAAAATGAACAAAAAGGCGAAAAAAATGAACACAAAATGAACAAAAATGAACACAAATTGAACAAAAAGGAACATTTTACATATTTTTGCGAATATTGCTTAAAAACCTATAAATCAAAACCGTCGCTTAAAAGACATATTAAAAGTTATTGTAAAAATAAAAAGGAATATGACCACGAAAAAGAATTAGATAAAAAAGAAATAGCTGAATTGAAATCTCAAGTAAATAAATTAATAGATAAAGTGGGTAATCGAGTAAATTTAACATATAATAGTGAAATTAATAAGATAAATAATTCTAGTAATCAAATTCTAAATATAGAAAATCAAAATATTCAACTTAATAATTTTGGGAAAGAGAATTTAACAATGCTAACGGACGAAGTAAAAAAACAGATGATTAAAGGACCTTATGGAATGTTTCCTAAAATGATGGAATTAATTTATTTTAATGATAAATTCCCAGAAAATAAAAATATAAAACTTTTAAATAGGAAAGACGATATTCTACAAATTTATGATAAAGATAAAGGGTGGAAATTTGTAAATAAACAAGAAACTATTAATGATTTCTTGGAAGAGAAAGGATTTGAAATAGATAGTTATTATGATAATATTAATGAAACCAGTTTTAATACATTTGCAAAGAAAACGTATGAGAGATTTAGAGAATTTTATGAATCAGATGATAAAACTTTATGGTTAAAGATTAGAAATCAAATAGATTTAGTTTTATGGAATAATATGTAATAGGTAATTAATATATAAATATATATATGGAATAATATATAAAATATATATGGAATAATATATAAAAATATATATATAATATAAATGGAAGCAGTATTTGACGAATATTTAGGTGACCTCATTAACCTTACCGAATTAAAAATGGTTGATGGTTCTAATAAAAAAGTTATTTCTTCTTGTATTTTTATTCCAGAATTACCAAATATGTCTAGTAAAACACCTAATTATTTTACAGGATTAATAAAAAGTATAGAAACTTTTAGACATTCTATGCCCATAGGATGGATTTATAGATTATATGTTGATGAATTATTTATTGATGGTCTTAAACCTATGGATGGTCTAAACACTATGGAAAGTGCCTATAATAATTTAAGTAATAATTTAAGTAATTTATTCCCTTTACCTCCTAGTTTAAAAAAACCTCCTAGTTATAGAAAAAAAGTAAAAAAAGCGATAAAAAGTAATTTAGATAATTTAAAAAAAGTCCAAAAACTGGTTTATTTATATTTACAAGGTATTATTATTGATTCTGATAAATATAAAAATGTGGAATTAATATCATTTAAATGTGATACAATTAAATTTACTGGGAAATATCCAGGACATGCGAATACTTTTGGTTCTATTATTCGTTTTTTTCCAATATTTGATTCAAATGTAGACTTATTTGTTTCTGTTAATTCTAGATATAATATTAATCCATTAAATGAAAAAATCATTTTAGATTGGGAGAGTCGCCCAGATAAACAGATTTTAACGTATAATTATGACACCGGAAAAGGGGGTTTTATAACAAATTGTTTGGAAAATAGCATACTTCCACATTTTCATGATTGTAAATTATCAGCAACATCATCAGTATTACCATATACAATTAACGAAAAGGATAAATTATTTACGGAGATACTAAATGATATACTAAAATTAAAAAATACAATATATGGAAATGGGTTAGAGAATAAACTTACTTTGGATGATTTAGAAATACAAACTGGAACATTAAATGATTTAGATAAAATTATTTCATATGGGGATAATAATGATAAAGATTATTCTAATAGTATAGGTGCTGGTTTCTTTGGTATAAAAAAGAATACTATGTTCGATGAAAGAATTAACATATTTTCAAAATTATTGAGATTTTTAATTATTTATAAAGATAATTTCTTATTTGGAATAGATGAAATATTAATAAAATTAACACTAGGTGTGGAATCTGGAACTATGAATTTAATACCAGAATTTCCAAATCATACAATATATTTTTTAGAAAAAGAAAAACATTTTAAAAGTCTTCCTAGAGAGGAAATCATTAAATATTTAGGTGAAAACAAAGTTGATATAACAAAATTTGAAGGTTTTAAACATAAATTTAAAGAACAAAATTTTAAAAAGTTAGGATTTACTTTATTGGAAGCCCGAGAAATTAAAGAACTATTATTAAAAATAGGTTATAAAAAAATAGATTATGTTTATAATTTATCAAATGATGTCTATAGTTTTTTTGGTATAGAAGTTTTATTAAAAGATAATGATAGTTATATTACTAATTTAAACGACGAAGAATTATTAATTAGATATAAATTTGATGAAAGTATTCGTATATTAGATACCAAAATTCCTTTTATAAGTCCTAAAATATTTGATATAAATCTTATAGAAAGTCGTAGTTTATTAAAAAAAAAAATACCTCTAGAACTAGAACATATTAAAGAAAAAAAAGAAATACAAGAAGAACATATTAAAGAAAAAGAAGAAATTAAAATGTTATATCTCACCTTTAATGATGATTTACAATCATTGGATTTTAGTATGAGTTATTTTTTTTCAAATTACAGTGAATTTAAAAAATTATTCCTTTTTGATAGCACCCAAACAAGTTTATTTTTAACCAAACTATTTTCATTTAAAGATATACCAAACTATTTTACTATTTTAGATTTAAAAGATTTTACACTTGAACGCATAAACGAATTATTAGAAATAATAATAACACACTATAATACCGATTTTATTAAATATAAACTGGAAAAATTCAAAATAGAAACAGAATCAAATTCTAATTCTAATTCTAATTCTAATGGTCCAGGCAAATATAAAAAGTATAAGTCTAAAAAGTATAAAAAGTATAAGTCTAAAAAGTATAAGTCTAAAAAGTATAAGACTAAAAAGTATAAGACTAAAAAGTATAAGACTAAAAAGTATAAGTCTAAAAAGACTAAAAAGTCTAAAAAGTATAAGACTAAAAAGTCTAAAAAGTCTACATCTAAAAGGAATAAAAAAGTAAAAAAATCTAAATCTAAAAAAGTTTAATACTAAATCTAAAGTTATATAGTTAAATTAGTCTATTTCCATTTTGTATGTCTAACCACAAAAGAAACTTCCTCGGCACCTGCCAATTTATCCTTATAAACTGGAATTATCACAAACGACCTATATTTAAGAGTATCTGGTTGGGCGACTGTCTTAAAAATAGGAGTTATTTCCAGAGTTTTTTTAGTAAAGAATAATACTTTCCCACTTTCTATAACATTCTTGGTAATCAAAGAGTTTGATATCCAATGTCCAGTTTCTAATCCCCCTCTTCTTAAAATCCATTTTTTTTTTGCAATCATTTTTTCTGCATTAATAATAATTTTTTCACAATCTTTTGGTTTTAGATGCTCTTCTTGAGTTTCCAAATAACGAACAGCCTCTTCATAAGTCTTGAAAAATACTGGATGTTGATAGTAGCTGAATGGTTTATCCACTGTATTGTAGATATCCATATCAACGATGCGAATATCTTGTTTAAATGCGGTTTCTGATAATGCACGTGTTTTTCGTTCGATTGTGGCCGCATTTTCTAGGAACTTTTCAGTAACGTAGATTTTAGGACTTTGATAAGAATCCCACAACTTCTGGTTTCCTTTAGTCCTTCCGGCAACTTGGGAAATCTCTTGATCGTTTTTCATCCCTGCAGGCATAATCGCGTGACTTATTTGGAACTCTGGTGAACTGATAGTAATCCCCCTAGAAATACAAAGGTATCCTGTGATGGCCAATGGAAATCTAGACAAGTTCAATTCTTCGTAAATGTTATAGATTAGTCTATCTGGCATTTCTTCCCTTAATCGTTTCTCCATTTTCCCATCTGGAAAATAAATCTTGAGACCTTCTCCATTGATTATAATCGTGACGAATCCATGAGATTTACAATACTCCTTTACTAAATGATGGGAGTCAATTCTAAAACCTGCCGGAATAAACCATTTGGTTCCTGGTTTAATTTCATCTGGATTGTCTTTAAGAACTTTCTCAACGAAATCCGGTGTCCTAAAGAGGTCTTTATAGGTTATGAAGTTGGAATCCATCCAAGAGTGATATGAGGGAAGGGTAGAACATTCTAATGGAAGGATTTCAACCTTACCATACTTTTTTATAATATTTTTTGGTGTGGCTGTGATGAGATTTAGTTTGATGTTTCCGTATTTCTCAATAAGAGGGCATATATTGGTATCAATTCCTTTTAACCACTTGTCTGCCTCATCTACCCAAATGTTGAATTGGTAAACTCCGCCAATACCCAAATTAATCAAAGTTTGGATAATGGACGAGACATCTTTCATCCGGATATGGTTGGAACAACAAAGGATATTCCGAGTTCCACGATTGATAATTCCATCAACAACCTCGCGGAAATTAGTACAACTAGACCTCTTAGCGGAAGATAATTCTATATGATTTTCCAAAAGGTCAACTGAACCAACCCTATGAAGAGTTTGGAGAACCAGCAGTAGATTGTTATCACATAAGACTATGTTGATGTTCCGCAGATCTTCTGGATTTTCGGTTTGAACAATCCTAACCATCTCTTGGAGCATGACGAAAGTTTTCCCAGATTGCTCCGGTTTGGTAATCAATCTCATCATTGTGTCTTTGTTTGTCTTTGTTTGTCTTTGTTTGTGTTTGTCTTTGTTTGTCTTTGTTTGTTTGTCTTTGTTTGTCTTTGTTTGTTTGTCTTTATGAAAATGTGTTTAGCGCCTATTAATGAAAAAAAGATTAATTAAAATTCAATTTTTAACTATATGTTTAATCTAACCAGAATAAAAGTTTTAACCCGTCGGACATTTAAAATGTCCCTTTATATTATATAATGACTCATTTAGAACACGAGTTGAAATTAAAGATACTTGATCTTTATGACGATGGTATATACACTCAAAAAGAACTAGCGAATCGTTTCAAAATATCAGATAGAACAATAAAAAAGATGGATACAAAATAAAAATAATAATAACAAGAATCTATCAAGAAAAGAGCGTAAATATGGATCATATAAAGTAAGGTCTATACATGTTAAATATGCTATTAAAATGCTAGAAAAAGAACCAACAATAACCATGCCAAATTTATTGAAAAACCTTCAACCAGACGTAAAACCTTGAAAAACTATAAACTTTAGTGTTTACACAATTTCTTTACAGTGGCTACAGTGGATAATTTTTGTTGTTTGTGATATCACCATTATAGTATTTATGAATCACTTTTACCCAATTTACTGAAACCGGATTTGTTTCTTAAATAATAGATACAGTTATATAAGGATTTATTCGAATATATATTATACTTTTTTGTTATCAAGCTAAAAATTGCCTGGTCGTGTCGATGTTCTTTGAAACAATTTAGATTTGTTTTTATTGATGGCGAATCATCAATCATGTGATAATCACATCCAGTATTATACCACAAATCAACTATAAATTTTGTTTTTTCACAAATATAAAACATTATAGCTCCTGCTTGGTGCTGACTAGTGTGTATCAAATTGCTATCTTGCATATCAAAATGTAATAATAAATCCATTTTACACCATTCTTTTTCATTCTTGGTCTTTGTACCAATTATTTTATCATTTTCGATATCATTAAAAAACCTTGGAATTAATAACTGTATACTGTCTCCTATTTCGCAACCACAGTCAAGATATAACAAAATATCTCCGTCTTTCATAATTTCCATTGTTTTTTTAATGATATACGATTTCCAAATCCAATAACCATATCCCCTTTTATTTTTGGAAATAAAAATGGAATGCTGATTCCAAAACTCGTTGTCATTTTTGAGGTCTTTTTCCGTGTATAATATTATTTTATCAAAATATCCTGTTGATTTTGCTTGTTTTATCAAACGTTTTCCAGCGTCAATATAATTTTGTCCTCCTGCACCGAAAGTAATAAACACTTTCATTATAATGTATACTTAGATTTTAATTTTATATGAAATAGGAACATTTTAAATGTCCAACGGGTTAATATTCTATAATAACTCTCATTTTTTACTTAACTTTTTCTTTTTTTTATGGTTTATTTGGGTTTACAAATTGGACAAGAACCCCAAGTATCACCTACTTCAGTTCTACAACACGGACAGGATTGCCCACATTGTCCATAATGGGTATGTTTGTCCCACGATTTTGGATGAACTTGAACTTTCACACACTTCTCATCTTTGGTGGTTTGTGATTGGGTGGAAGTCATTGTGGTTTGTGAACTTCGAAGAGTCATTGTGGTTTGTGATTGGTTGGAAGTCATTTTTGTAAGGAGATTGGTAGTTTAATAAGTGTAAATATGTTTGGTTGTAAGTGATTGTATTTGGTTATTGTATGTTAAGGATATGGACTTATTTTCAAATTCAATTTTTTTAGTATAGAGTATAGTATAGTTTAGTATAGTATAGAGTATATAGTATAGTATAGAGTAGAGTATAGAGTATAGAAAAAAAAGAATTTATCTTCTTTTTCTTTTTTATTGTTTAAATTTATTCACGCCAAGGTCGACGCTCATTCATCTGCTTCGATATCTTTTAATTGTGTTCTATATGTTTCTTCGATGTTTTTCGTCCTATTAGCAATTTCTTCACGCATCCACATATCCAAACTTACTTCATCGAATTCGCGTTGGATTTCTGCGAGAACTTTGGCCATCTCGTTTTTTTTCACTTTCGCTTCTTTTTCATTCTTAACTAAATCATCGTAGGTATCCTGCTTCATTTGAAAAACACATCCCCGCATAGGGTAGGTCTTTTCTGCTTTTTTCAAAGCGATTCTTGCTTCATCTAGTCTAACCCCTAAATCCTTTGCTAATAAGGATGCTTCATCTGTTATATCTTTTTGAATATCTAACCGTTGTTGAGCATTGGATAATGTTGAGGTGAGATCCAGAGAATACCAACACCTCAAAAAAGGTTGTAATGGGGGAATTTTATTGGCTTTACCAACGAACAAACTATCTGGATGTCCTTTAGGTGCGTGTGAATAAACGTAGTTAGTGGACCAATCTTTGTAATAGTCTACACCATCCTCGTGTATTTCCTGGCCGTCGTAAACAAAGATGATAGACATGGAAGTGTATGATTCGGTTGTGATCTATTCTAATAATAGTGTGGAATTCAAAATCAATTTTAACTATATGTTTAATCTAACCAGAATAAAATTATTAAATATATGTTTAATCTAACCATACTTGTTATTAATATTTAAAGATTAAGTTAGATAAATAACTAATGGATTTTAACAATCTAGACTTAATATTTTTATATATTAAAAATGAACAATATGATATGTTAGAAAAATTTGATAATAATGAAATAAATATTGTATTAAATTTAAAATTTAATAATAAATTAAAACAAGAAGAAATTATTAAATATAATTTGGTAAAGAGAAGAGATCGTCAGGGAAATTTTAGGGAAAAAATTATTGATAGAGATAATTATTGTATTTTAAGTAAAAAAGATTATAGTTTATGCGAGGCCGCTCATATTTTAAATTTTAAAGATTCAGATGAAGATGCAAAGTATGATATTTTTAATGGAATATTGTTATCATGTAATCTACATAAAGCATTCGATTCAAATTTTTTTACATTTGATTCAGATACATGTAAATTTAAAATTTTATACAAAAATTTAGTTAGTAAAAATATTGACCAATTGGGTATCAAAGAGTATGAAGGACGTTATATTAAACAATTGGATAATTTAAAATCAAAATTATATTTAAAGAAAAGAAATAAAATTGAATTAAAATTTTGAATTTAAATAAAATATAAATGACACTCTCTCATATTTTACTAAAAGATTTAACAAACAAAATTAATGATGGTAAAAATTTAAATGAAATATTGGGTTTATATAACGGAGAGTTTACAAATGATATTATACGTCATTATTATCATATAAATAATGGTCCCGATTTAAGAGATTTTCAAGAGGACGCATTAAAAGAAGCGCTAACCTTTTTTGAAAAATATCCAGAAAATTTTAATTATAATTTATTATGGTGTTGTGGACTAGGTAAAACAAAAATGTCACTAACTATATCAAAAAGGTTAAATGTTAAAACTATTTTAATAGGTGTACCTTCGTTGGTATTAATGGATCAATTTAGCGATGAATTAAAATTATTTTTTACAAATACTGAAATATTTAAATTATATTCAAAGCAAGATTTGAATGATATTAACGATAAACGGATATATACTAGAGGAGATTTGCAACAATTTTTATTAGGGGAAAATAGATATAAAATAATAATTTCAACATATCATTCTTCTAAATTTCTTTTGGAAATTACAGAATCCATGGATATTAAATTTGATTTAGTAATTCTGGACGAAGTTCATCATTTATTAGATAAAAAACAGAAAGTTTTTAATAATATTTTAAAAATTAAATTTAAGAAAAGAATCAATTTAACGGCTACACCAAATTTAGAGAAAGAAAATGATAAATATAATTCTTTTACAGATAGTAAGGTATTTAATGGAATAAATAATATTAAAACTATAGAATGGTCTATAAAAAATAAATATATAACTAATTATAATATTATTATTATTAATGATGACGAACATATATTGGATGATAAATGTATATTAGATAATGAAATTATTAATAAATATACTAATTCAGAATTAGTAATATCTTCGTATATAGCTATTAAATCTATTAAAGATAAATTAAGTAAAAAAATATTAATTTATTGTAATAAGGTTATTAATGCTAAGACTATTCAAAATATTATTAATGATATTTTAGGTAAAACTCCCGAATTAAAAATTGGTAATTACGAAATAAACGGTAGTGATGATAACGAAAAGATAACCGAAATTATTTCTAAATTTAAAAAAGATGAGTTCGCTATATTAACAAGTGTACAAATTTTGGGAGAGGGGTTTGATTATCCTGGATTAGATAGTGTTTTATTTGCAGAGAAGATCAATTCTCCTATTAGAATAGTACAATCGGCACTAAGACCATGTAGATTAGATAATAATTATCCAAATAAAATAGCGAATATAATTTTACCTATTAATAAAAATAATGAATCAAAATTAAAACAATTTTTATTAAAAATGGGAACTGTTGATAATATAATTAATAAACTATCAACATCTTTATCTGATATTAAAACAGTAATAGGTGAAAAAATAACTTTAGGTGAAAAAATAACTTTAGGTGATAATACTTTAAATTATTTAAATAGTATAAAATTCGAATATTTAAAAAATGAATTAAAAAAACGAAACCTAGGAAAAGTTTTTAATATAGATTTTGTTCCAAATAATGTTAATAACATTTTATTATGTCCAGTTTCAGATAAAAGTTTTATTAATTATTTTAGGACAATAATATCAAAAAATATTAATGATGAAGAATGTTCGTGGGGATTAAAAATATCTTTAATGACACAATGGAAAAAATTAAAAAAAGGTGATTATATTTGTTTCGTAGAAAAAGACTATATAACTTTAGGTATTATTCAAAAAACATACGAATCTGAATTAAAATCAATTGAGAATTGGAATGATAAAATATATCCATTAATTACTGAATTTAGATTTATTAAGAAAATAAGTTATATAAAAAAAACTTTTATGGAGAAAATTGGATATAAAACTACTGATAATTTAATGGGTAGTAGAGTTTATAATGGAAAATATAAACATATTTTTTCTGAATTGTAGTAAATTCAATATAGTCTTTAAAAATTGAATTTACTATAAAGAAAAAGCAAAAGCAAACATACCTAAAGAAAAAGTAAAGAAAACATACCTAAATCTAATATACATAAATAAACATACCTAAAAGCTAAACATAACTATATAGTAATGTCAAATTATGGTTTTGAATTAAGTGGTAGCGGATACAGCGGTTTTGAATTAAGTGGTAGCGGATACAACGGGTTTGAATTAAGTGGTAGCGGATATAGTGGTTTTGAATTAAGTGGTAGCGGATACCGCGGAGGCAGCGGATACAACGGGTTTGAATTAAGCGGTGGTGGCCCAGGTTCCTATATAGGGGATTCTATTCTAGATGATGATGGCGACGATGATTATTATGAAAAAAAATATAAACACACAGGTTTGTTGATACTAATTCCTATGGCTCCATTAATATTTGCGATTTGTATTGTTTCTATAATGTATTTTGGTGAAGGTTGTGTATATCCCATAATTTCTTATTTTAATAGATACCCATTGAATTTATGTTTAAAGATTAAGAATTGCTATAAAAAGATTAAGAATTGCTTTAATTTTATGACGTGTGATAAAATAGAAGAACATAATTTTATTAATAACTTTCCAATCGTAGATAGTAAATTGAACCCAGTTTTTATAAATGACCTATATAATCATAATGAAGAAAAAGTGAAAGAAAAAGAGTCTTTAGAATGTACCATTTGTTTGGATACTATTTGTTTGGAAGATTATGATAAAACTAAATCACAACTGGTATTTTTGAACTGTATCCATGTATTCCACACAGAATGTATTCAACCTTGGGTAAAATCACAAGTTCAGACAATAAGTGTTCCAAATTGTCCAACTTGTAGACTCCAGATAGCAAATATTCCAGATACAAAAATTACTATCACATATGATAGCGACGATAGTTTTTCAGATTAATACTTGACGAAATAGTAGATTTCTAAGTATAAAAAAGTATAGTCAAAAAATAAAATAAAAAGTATAGTCAAAAATACATGACGAAATAGTAGATTTCTAAGTAGTAAATACATTTTTTAACAAATTATGTAAATGAAATTTTTGTTCAAATTTTTTATAATTTTCTATAGAATAATGGTTAATTATATTAATATTTTTACTATCCATAAATAAACAGTAAATCAACCCAAGAATTCCCGTAAATAATATAGATTCCTTATTTACATTTTTGTCTAAATAAAAAAAAGGCATAATATCAATAATTAATACCATAGAAAACCAACAAAGTAGAATATCTAGTTTTTTTATATTTCCTTTGTAATAGTTTATTATATATTTAATAAATTTTAATGCTATAAACCAAATTACAAAAAAATAAATTAAATATGGAGAAAAATTAGTTAATCCTAATTTGAAAATAATAAACCATATAAAAATCCACCAAGAAAAATAAGTATACCAAGATATATCCATAGTAACCTTTAATATTTACCAATATTATATTTATTTAAGAAATTATATTATGAATAAATTATATTATGAATAAATTATAGTAATAATTGAAACAATAAAAACTAAACTAATCATAATTTTTATTATATTATCTACTTTTTTCACTTTTTTTCTAAACTTTAAATATTTTTTACCAACTATTTCATTATCATCGTAATAATAAACTGTCTTCATATTTTTTCTGGAACCGTTTAAATTGTTAGGACCGTTTAAATTGTTAGGACCGTTTAAATTGTTAGGACCGTTTAAATTGTTAGGACCGTTTAAATTGTTAGAACCTATTAAATATGCCCTATTAATATCACTAACAATGCCAAATCGCTCCAAATCTATCTTATTATTTAATAAACAAAATAGAATACCGCTATAAAACGCACATAATATACATACGTAATAGCAAGTCATTAATATTTTTTCCATTTTCGTAGGGTATTCTATAACTGGATTCTTGCTAGCAATATCAAGTTGAACCCAAATAATAGTTAATGGGATAAATACTAAAATAAAAGTTCTTCTATATTTTCCCATAGATAAAAGAAGAATATTCATAGATGAAATTGTTAAAAATAAAGTCATAATAATAACTATATTATATTTAGTAAATTTTCTTTCCAGTTCAATACTTAAAGTTGATGTGGGGAAATAGTCGCCTGGACAACACTTATATTCTATATCTTCGGTTATACCTATAACCTTAATTATATTCCATTCGTTATGGTAGAAATTATTATAATTAATTATAGGTTTTTTAACAATAGTTTCATTTATTACTCTAATATCTAAATAATTTTTACTAAATTTCCAGGAACCAAAAGTCATATTACATACTTGTTTATCAAATGGGAAGTCTTTTAATTCTAAAAAACAAGAAAATGTTAGTAGCACAGGTATTGTGAGAAAAATATCACCATTGAAATTAACAATAGATTTATAATTTTTGGCCCATACCTCAGGAAATCCACCAGAATTATAAAGTTCTATGTCTGGTGTCCATATTTCGGCAGGGTCTATATTTAATGATTTAACTCCATTAAATTTATTTGGATCCCAATTTAATAATTCATCTTTCCAATATAAATCTAATTCCACATTGAATTTAATCTTTTCCTCTGGTTGTTTAAAAAATTCTAAACTGTTTATTTTCAAAGAAAATGTGGTATTTACTCGGTCATTAAAATTTTTAACAGGTCTTATTCGAGAGTCATATGAGTTATTATTTAATAAATGGTTGTATAAATTTTGTTCATTGGTTATTGCTTCACCAAAAGTAAATAGACAAGATGTAAATAGGCAAGATGTAAATAGACTATATGTAAATTTTATCATTTACTTTTTATATTTTCAAATGTTTAAATATGTTTAATTTTCATAACTCATAATTATAATTAATAGAACAAAAAATATAGTTGGTAGAAGTATTTTATATATATTATCTATACTCTGTAATTTACTATTTAATATTTTATCTATTAAAAGTTGTTCTTTTGTTAAACTTAATTTTTTATCATCATAATTAATAACCTTTTGAATATTATTATCTTCTAAAAATTGTTCTCTATAACTTTTAGTACTTACAATTTCTATCTTTTCATCTAATTTATTAGGATTTCTATTACGGAGACCTTCTGTATAACTTTTTGAACGATACATATTACTTTTTAAATTATCAATTACTTGGTCAAAATCATCTAAAACTATATTATCTAAAACTATATCATTAGCATCTAAAACTATAGAATTATCATCTAAAACTATAGCATTATCATCTAAAACTATCGCATTATCAGGTAAAACTATATCATTATCATCTAAAACTATATCATTATCAGGTAAAACTAAATTAAATTTTCTATTCATAAAATCATAAAAAATGGGAGTTTTGGTGGTCACCAAACAATATATTAATCCACTTTCTATAGAACACATCATGGATGTAATAAAACATAATAAAAAGAAGTAATCCATTAAGGTATAATAACCAACCACTGGAATTTTCCCAGTTAAAGTTAATTGTAACGCCAAAATAGTAAGTGGTATAAATACTAAAGTTCCTGTTCTACTAACATTATCTGGTGCCATTAACATAATTATAAAACTTACTATAACTAATGTAATAGTCATTCCCATACTGATTTTATAAAAATGTGTAAATCTTCTAAGAGAAAAAGTATATGATAACACATCGAATAGTCTATCTTTACAGCATGCTCTTTCTTCTTTTAATTGACTAACTGAATAGTTTATTACATTCCATTCGCTATGACCGAATCTTTCCAAAACATCTATTTGTTTGGTTACATCTATATTGGGTATAAGATGAACCATATCGTCGGTATAAACCCAAGAACTTAAATTCATAGTACAACTTTGGGTATCAAATGGAAATCT
>Ga0209119_1001177_pt1 | contig 26143 bp, 26 predicted proteins | sample COG_03_FD_184747 | JGI IMG/M metagenome (GOLD analysis project Ga0209119, IMG submission 184747) | Pelagic Microbial community sample from North Sea - COGITO 998_met_03 (SPAdes) (version 2) | ecosystem: Environmental > Aquatic > Marine > Neritic zone/Coastal water | place: Helgoland, sampling...
GAGAATGAAGTACACAAAGTATTTGATGCTCCAGGAGTTATTAGGTATATGTTTGAATATGGAAAACGTGCAATAGTATCTAATGAAGAAGTATTGGCTATGCAGTATTATTTAGAGCATAGTTATTGTCAAAAACAACAAGAAGTAGCCATTGGCGATACGCTACAAGTACCATTATTAGAAGAGGAGGCAATACTGCTCTCAAAAAAAGGAAAGAATTGTATTGCTCAATTAAAAAAAATGGGTGCCATTGTATCATTTCAACTGAATTAATCAGTTGTTTTTTTTTGGTTATGAATTTCCATTACTGTGAGTAGTGAGGGCGAAGCCTTATCATAGAGCAATGTTCATAGACTTTAAAAGAGCTGTAAAAAAATAAAAATAAATAAACGGACTACCGGTTGTAGTCGAGAAAAAATAAAAATAGTTGAATGAATATTGAATTAAGTAATAAAACAATTCTAGTTACTGGAGGTGCTGGTTTTATTGGATCAAATTTATGCGAGGCTCTACTTGAAAAAGGAAACAAAGTAGTTTGTCTTGACAATTTTGCTACTGGTAAAAGAGAAAATTTAGAACAGCTTTTAAAGGATTCTAATTTCACCCTAATTGAAGGAGATATTAGAAAACTAGAGAATTGTTTAAAAGCAACCAAAGATGTTGATTATGTTTTGCATCAAGCGGCATTAGGGTCGGTTCCAAGGTCTATTAAAGATCCAATCACATCCAATGATGTGAATGTGAGTGGTTTTTTAAACATGCTTATAGCTTCAAGAGACAATGGAGTGAAAAGATTTGTGTTTGCAGCAAGTTCATCAACTTATGGAGATTCAGAGTCAATGCCAAAAGTTGAGGACATTATTGGAAAACCATTATCACCCTATGCCATTACTAAATATGTCAACGAACTGTATGCAGATATTTTTTCGAAAACTTATGGTTTAGAGACCATAGGCTTGCGATACTTCAATGTCTTCGGTAGAAAGCAAGATCCAAATGGAGCTTATGCAGCAGTAATTCCGAAATTTGTCAGTCAACTTATGAAAGGAGAATCACCTGTGATTAATGGAGATGGAAATTACTCAAGAGATTTTACATATATCGATAATGTGATACAAGCAAATTTATTAAGCTTGGTTACATCCAATGAAAAAGCTATTAATACAGTCTATAATGTAGCTTATGGTGATCGTAATACGTTGAATGATTTAATGGGGTACCTAAAGGAGTATTTATCTGAGTTTGATTCTAAAATTTCACAAGTTGAAGTTATTTACGGGCCAAATAGAGCAGGTGACATTCCACATTCACATGCAAGTTTGGATAAAGCAAAAGAAAACTTAAACTATAATCCACAGTTTTCACTACAACAAGGTTTGAAAGAGGCTGTGAATTGGTATTGGAAAAATTTATAAAAACAACATGAAAAAGAATAAAATAGCAATCATAGGGTTAGGATATGTTGGTTTGCCATTGGCGAGACTCTTTGCGACCAAATATGCGGTAGTTGGATTTGATATCAATACCGACAGAATATCTGAATTAATGTCCGGTGTTGATTCAACTTTAGAGATTGATAACGAAACGTTACAATCTGTATTGGTGAGTAATTCTTCAGAATCTAATGGATTGTTTTGTACTAACAAATTGGATAAAATTAAGGATTGTAATTACTACATTATAACAGTTCCAACTCCTGTTGACAAAAACAACAGACCTATTTTAACTCCGCTAGTAAAAGCAAGTGAAACTGTTGGTGCCTTATTAAAAAAAGGGGACATCGTGATTTATGAATCTACAGTCTATCCTGGAGCGACAGAAGAAGATTGTGTTCCTGTATTAGAGAAAGTCTCTGGACTTAAATTTAATAAAGATTTTCATGCGGGTTACTCGCCAGAGAGAATCAATCCAGGAGATAAAGAGCATACGGTTGAGAAAATATTAAAAGTTACTTCCGGTTCAACGCCAGAGATAGGCTTGAAAGTAGACAGGTTATATAAATCAGTTATCACAGCAGGTACTCATTTGGCGCCAACAATAAAAGTAGCGGAAGCCTCCAAAGTAATTGAGAACTCTCAACGAGATATTAATATTGCATTTGTGAATGAATTAGCAAAGATTTTTAATATTTTAGATATCAATACGCATGACGTATTGGAAGCAGCTGGAACAAAATGGAATTTTTTACCTTTTAAACCAGGTTTGGTTGGAGGACATTGTATTGGAGTTGATCCCTATTATTTAGCGCAAAAGGCTCAAGAAAATGGTTACCATCCAGAAATAATACTAGCAGGACGACGTTTAAATGATGGGATGGGAGACTATGTAGCTTCCGAAATTGTTAAATGTATGATTAAGAAAAATATACCTGTTAATGGGGCTAAAATATTGATATTAGGTATTACATTCAAAGAAAACTGCCCAGATGTAAGAAATACTAAGGTTGTAGATTTAGTGAACGCATTAAAAGACTATGGTACAGATCTAACTATTCATGACCCATTGGCAAATGAAGAAGAAGTAATGTATGAGTATGATTTAAAATCTATAAAATCATTGCCAAAAGAAAAATTTGACGCAATAGTACTTACCGTTTCACATACTAAATTCAATGAAATTGACTTTTTAACATTAAAAAAAGAAAATTCTATTATTTATGATGTTAAGAATTTTTTAAACAAGAATTTAGTAGATGGGAGCTTGTAATTAAATAATAAATAAATTTATGAAAGTAGGAATTACCTTTTCAACTTTTGACTTATTTCATGCGGGTCATGTAAAGATGTTAGAAGAAGCAAAATGTCAGTGTGATTATCTAATCGTAGGTTTACAGTTAGATCCTTCGATTGATCGCCCTGAGAAAAACGGGCCATCACAGTCGATTATTGAGCGTTACATTCAACTCAAGGGATTCAGGCATGTAGATGAGATTATACCCTATGTATCGGAACAAGATTTAGAAGATATTTTACGCTCTTTTAAACTCGATGTTCGAATTATTGGCGATGAGTACAAGGAAAAGAACTTTACAGGAAGAGGTTATTGCGAAGAAAAGGGAATTGATATTCATTACAACTCGAGAGATCACAGGTTCTCTTCGAGTGGACTTAGAAAGCAAGTAAAACTATTAGAAAACAAATAAGAAATGAATATTACAATTATAGGATCCGGATATGTTGGGCTCGTCTCAGGAACCTGTTTTTCAGAGATGGGAAACAAGGTTACTTGTGTAGACATAGATCCTGTTAAGATTGAAAAATTAAATCAAGGGATCATTCCTATTTTTGAACCAGGTTTAGAAACGATGGTTTTAAAAAATGTAAAAAACAAGAATTTGTTTTTTACAACAGAATTATCTGAAGCTTTACAAAATTCTGAAATCGCTTTTATAGCCGTTGGAACTCCCATGGGAGACGACGGCTCTGCAGATTTACAATATGTATTAGCTGTAGCGAAATCTATAGGTCAGTCCATGCAAAAAAGGTTGATTGTGGTAGACAAATCTACCGTACCTGTTGGTACTGCAGATCAGGTAAAAATAACTATTCAAAAAGAACTAGATGAAAGAAAATCTGACTTACAGTTTGATGTGGTTTCGAATCCTGAGTTTTTAAAAGAGGGAGCAGCGATTGATGATTTTATGAAACCAGATAGAGTTGTTATTGGAGCTGATTCTGAGATTGCCTTTGAAAAAATGAAAGAACTATACTCTCCTTTTTTTAGATCTCATGACCGTTTTATTACGATGGACATTCGTTCTGCTGAAATGACAAAGTATGCTGCCAATGCAATGTTGGCTACCAAAATATCTTTTATGAATGAAATTGCCAATATCTGTGAAAAGGTAGGGGCAGATGCCAATCAGGTTCGAATCGGAATTGGTTCCGATCAGCGTATTGGATATAGTTTTATTTATCCTGGTGCAGGCTATGGTGGTTCTTGTTTTCCAAAAGATGTAAAAGCACTCACAAAAATAGCCAAAGAAAATGGCTATACTGCGCAATTGATCACTGCAGTAGAAGAAGTAAATGATGCACAGAAATTAGTGATCGCTCAGAAAATTGTAACCCGTTTTGGAGAAGATCTAACAGGATTTACTTTTGGTATTTGGGGCTTGGCCTTTAAACCAGGAACTGATGACATGCGCGAAGCACCAGCTATTTATGTAATTAAAGAATTGGTGAGTAGAGGTGCTAAAATAAAAGCCTACGATCCGAAGGCGATTGATGAAGCTGAAGAGCATTACCTGAAAGGGGTTAAAAATATAACGTATGTAGATTCGAAATATGAGGTTTTAAAAGATTCAGATGCACTGGTATTACTTACTGAGTGGAAAGAGTTTCGTTCGCCTGATTTTGATAAAATTAAAGCACAATTGAAAAGCCCGTTAATTTTTGACGGTCGAAATCAGTACATTGCTTATGATTTGGAAAATAAAGGGTTAGAATATTATAGAATAGGAAAATAAATAAAAAAATTATGTTAAATTTAAACGGAAAAGCAATTTTAATAACTGGAGGAACAGGTTCTTTTGGTAAAATGTTTACAAGATTAATCTTAGAAAGAAATCCTGATGTAAAGCGTCTGGTTATTCTCTCCAGAGATGAACAAAAACACTTTAACATGGCTATGGATTTTCCTGAAACCAAATATCCTGCAATGAGATATTTTATTGGAGATGTCCGAGATAAAGATCGTTTAGAGAGAGCCTTTGAGGGTATTGATATAGTAATTCATGCAGCAGCAATGAAACACGTGCATTTAGCCGAATACAATCCTTCTGAATGTATAAAGACTAATATTAATGGGGCAGAAAATGTTATTTCTGCTGCTATAAAATGTGGTGTAAAAGATGTTGTAGCGTTATCAACTGATAAAGCTTGTGCTCCTATTAATTTATATGGTGCAACAAAGCTTACTTCTGATAAATTATTTATAGCAGCTAATAATATAAAGGGTTCAAGGAATATAAAATTCTCAGTCGTACGTTACGGTAATGTCATGGGATCTAATGGATCTGTGATGCCTTTCTTTTTAAAGAAAAGGAAAGATGGAGTTCTACCAATAACAGATAAAAAAATGACTAGATTTAACATTTCTCTAGAAGATGGTTGTCAGATGGTATTTGATGCTATCGAAAAAGCTTGGGGGGGTGAATTATTTGTTCCAAAAATACCGTCTTATAAAATTGTTGATGTTGCAACCGCTATCGGACCTGATTGTCGACAAGATGAAGTAGGGATAAGACCTGGAGAGAAATTACATGAAGAAATGATAACTGTATCTGATGCAATTAATACTTATGATATTGGAAAATATTATGCAATTTTACCTCAAAAAACAATTTTTGAAAGAGAGAAATTCATCAATCATTTTAATGCAAAATTAGTAGATTCAAATTTTTCCTATAACTCTGGAGACAACAAAGTTTGGGAAACAATAGAATCTTTAAGAAAATTAGTTAAAATTCATGTAGATCCTAATTTCACAGTATAATGAATAAGATACCTTACGGAAGACAACATATAGATCAAAAAGATATTGATGCAGTGGTATCAACTTTACAATCTGATTACCTTACACAAGGACCTAAGGTTAGAGAGTTTGAATCTAAATTTGCAGAGTATGTTGGGTCTAATTATTCAGTAGCTGTAAACAATGCTACTTCTGGTTTGCATCTTTCGGTATTAGCTTTAAATCTTTCCAAAGGAGACCGAGTAATTACAACTCCTATTACATTTGCTGCTTCAGCAAACTGCATTAGATATGTTGGAGCAGAAGTTTGGTTTGCAGATATTGATCCAGATACTTTTTTATTAGATATTAACTCCGTTAAAGAATTAATAGAATCCAAACCAAGAGGATTTTTTAAGGGTATAATTCCTGTAGATTTTGCAGGATTACCTGTTAATATGGAAGATTTCAGAGCTATTGCAGACGATCATAATCTATGGATCATCGAAGATGCTTGTCATGCACCCGGTGGTTACTTCATAGATAGTAAATCTGAAAAAAACTTTTGTGGAAACGGGAGTTACGCTGATATTGGAGTTTTTTCTTTTCATCCCGTAAAACATATTGCTTGTGGAGAAGGTGGAATGCTAACGACTAATTCCAAAGAACTATATGATAAGTTAATGCTGTTAAGAACTCATGGAATTACCAAAGAGAATATGCTAGATAACCATGGAAACTGGTATTATGAAATGCAAGAACTTGGTTTTAATTATAGATTAACAGATTTTCAGTCTGCACTAGGAATTACTCAATTAGCAAAAAATAATAAAGGAGTAGAAAGAAGAAATCAAATTTCCCTAGCCTATAAAAAAGCATTAGAAGGTAAGGTTAAGTTTCAAGATTTACCCAATGATAGGTATAATGCACATCATCTTTTTATTATTGAGGTTGAAAACAGAAAAGGCCTGTATGATTTTCTACATTCTAAAGGGATATTAGCACAAATTCATTATGTGCCTGTGCATACCATGCCGTATTATAAAAATATAGGATACATACATGCTGATCTTAAACATGCAGAAAAATATTATTCTAAGTGTATCAGTTTACCAATGTATCCAACGCTTTCAAATGAAGAGCAAAGTTATGTAATAAAGAATGTTTTAGAATTTATTTCAAATGAATAGTAAATTAATTTTAGGAACTGTTCAGTTTGGCTTAAAATATGGAATTAACAATAATATTGGAAAACCTTCAAATGATGAAGTGTTAAGTCTTTTAAAAGTTGCTTACAATTCTGGAATTAGATTTTTAGATACCGCTGAGGCATATGGAAATGCTCATCAGTTAATTGGAAATTATCATAATATACGAGATAATTCTAAATTTAAAATTATTACTAAATTTCCCCATGACATTAAACATAATTTAATAAAGAGTAAAGTTATTGAGTACCTCAACTTAATGAAAGTTAATACTCTGGATGTAATGATGTTTCATTCATTTGATTCTTTCAAATCTAATTATAATGCATTAAAAACATTAAGTGAATTAAAATCTAATATTTTAATTAATAATATTGGAGTTTCTGTCTATACCAATACTCAATTAGAAAGCTTACTCAATGAAGATTTAATTACAGTTGTACAATTGCCATTTAATTTATTAGATAATTTTAGCGTTAGAGGAGATTTAATAAATAGGCTAAAGGAAAAAGGAAAAGTAATTCATACAAGATCTGCTTTTCTTCAAGGTTTATTTTTTAAAAAATCAACTGATGACATATCGATCGTTCAAGCTCTAAAACCTCATCTGGAGACCTTAAATAAAATTGCAAAAAAACAAGGTTGTTCAATGGAAGCATTAGCACTAAGCTACTGTATTAAACAAAATAATATAGATAATGTCATCATAGGTGTTGATTCCATATCTCAATTGAATGCTAATATAAAAGCCGCTTCTTATGAAGTTAATGAAGAAGCTTTTGAATGTATTAATAATATAGATGTTGAAAATCTAGATTTATTAAACCCATCATTATGGAAGTAAAGACAACATTGATTACACAGGCCAGATCAGGAAGCACGAGGTTGCCTGGAAAAATACTTAAGAAAATCAATGATGAATCTTTACTAGAAATACACTTAAAGCGTTTAAATAAGTGTAATAATGTTTCTAATATTATAGTTGCTACTACTGATAAACCTGAGGATAAAGTTATTTATGACTATGCAATAGATTGGGGTTTTAATTCCTTTAGAGGTTCTGAATCTGATGTGTTAGATCGATTTTATCAAGCTGTAAGAAAGGAAAAACCAGATTGGATAGTAAGAGTGACTTCAGATTGCCCTTTAATAGACCCAATTTTAGTAGATAAGCTAATTAATTTTACACATGATAATAATACAGACTATTGTTCAAATACTTTAGTTGAAAATTATCCTGATGGTCAAGATATTGAAGTTTTTAAATTTTCAGCTCTTGAGGCAGCATGGAAAAATGCTAATTTACTTTCAGAACGTGAACATGTTACTCCATATATTAGAAACAACTCTGATTTCAAAGGAGCTAGCTTATTTACAGCTTTAAATTATCCTTGTGCTTCGAATTACTCAAAGATTAGAATGACAGTAGATGAGGCCAAAGATTTTAATTTAATAAAAATCCTAATTAAGGATTTAGGAACTGATAAAACTTGGTTAGAGTATACTAATCATATAATTAAAAATGATTTAAATAAAATAAACAATTTTATTATTCGAAATGAAGGATTATTAAAATCCTTAAAAAATGATTAAAATGGGAAAAGGACAAGAGTTATATAAAAAGGCAAAAAAAATAATCCCTGGAGGTACCATGTTATTATCCAAAAGACCTGAAATGTTTTTACCAGAACAATGGCCTTCATATTTTTCTAAAGCAAAAGGTTGTTCAGTTTGGGATCTTGAAGGAAATGAGCTAATCGATATGTCGATAATGGGTATTGGAACGAATACTTTAGGGTATGGTAATGACAAAGTTGATGCTGCTGTTATGGAAACAATTAGAAAAGGCAATATGAGTACTTTAAATTGCCCTGAAGAAGTTTACTTAGCTGAAAAATTAATAGAAATTAATCCTTGGGCAGATATGGTGCGTTTTGCTCGAAGTGGTGGTGAAGCAAACTCTATAGCTATTCGAATTGCTAGGACTGCATCAGGAAAAGACAATGTCGCAATTTGTGGATATCACGGTTGGCACGATTGGTATTTGTCAGCTAATCACAACCAGGGAGATGATTTGTCATCTCATTTATTGTCAGGACTCAATCCCAACGGAGTTCCAAAAAGTTTGAAGAATACTGTTCACCCCTTTAAATATAATGACTTTGATGAGTTATCAAAAATTGTTGAGAATAACAATATTGGTGTTATTAAAATGGAAGTTGTTCGAAATTTTGGTCCAGAAGATAATTTTTTACAAAAAGTTAGAGAATTAGCAACTAAACGTAATATTGTTTTAATTTTTGATGAATGTACATCAGGTTTTAGAGAAACCTTTGGTGGAATCTATCAAAAATATGGTGTTGAACCGGATATGGCCATGTATGGTAAAACTCTTGGAAATGGATATGCTTTAACTGCAGTAGTTGGCAGAAAGTCAGTGATGGAAGCTGCTCAAAATACTTTTATTAGTAGTACCTTTTGGACTGAAAGAATTGGACCAACCGCAGCACTTGCAACTTTAAAAGTTATGGAAGAAACTAAATCATGGGAGGTAATCACTAACATTGGAAACAAAATGAGGCAAGGTTGGCAAAAGTTAGCAGATAATCACAATTTAGATATTGAAATTTCAGGAATTCCTTCTTTAAGTACTTATGCTTTTAAAAGTAAAAAAAGTTCAGAATATAAAACACTTGTTACGCAAGAAATGCTCAAAAAAGGATATTTAGCGAGCACAAATTTTTATGCATCAACAGCCCATAATAAAGACAATTTAAATTTATATTTTGAAGCTCTTAACGATGTTTATACCTTAGTTGCTGATTGTGAAAAAGGAGATATGAAAATAGAAAATTTATTAAAAGGTCCTATATGCCATTCAGGTTTTAAAAGATTAAACTAAATAATGCAATCTTATAAAGTATTAAACAAACAAATTTTTAAATCAGGTGATTTTTCAATCGTTCCAATTCGATTCGAGGATCGAATAGATATTATGAACTGGCGAAATGAACAAATGTATCATTTAAGGCAAGATAAACCACTAACAGAAAAATCCCAAGAGGATTATTTTAATGGACCTGTTGCTAGGCTATTTGATCAAGAAAAACCGAATCAAATTTTATTTTCCTATCTTATTAATGGAAGGTGTATTGGTTATGGAGGCCTGGTTCATATTAATTGGATAGATAAAAATGCAGAAATTTCATTTGTATTAAACACAAATCTTGAATCAAATGAATTTAGTTTTCATTGGTCTAATTATTTGGGATTAATAGAACAAGTTGCATTTAAAGAACTTTTTTTACATAAAATATTTACTTATGCTTTTGATTTACGACCTCATTTATACCCCATTTTAGAGCATGAAAACTATAAAAATACAGTTATTTTAAAGGAACATTGTTTCTTTGAAGATACCTTTATTGATGTTTATATCCATGAAAAGAAAAATACTTTTTCACTCAAAAAGGTAAAACAAGAAGATATAAAATTACTTTTTAAATGGGTAAATGATACTGAAGTTAGAAAAAATGCATTAAAGACAGATCTAGTCAAATGGGAAAATCACGTCAAATGGTTCACAAACAAGCTTTCAAATTCTAAAAGTAAAATTTTCATTTTTGAAAATGAAAAAACTAAAATAGGTCAAATTCGTATTGATAAAGTAGATATAGACAGGTGGGTTATAGATTATTCAATTGATAAAGAGCATAGAGGAAAAGGTTATGGGGTTTTAATGACTAATGCCCTGTTAAGAAGTTATAATAATTTCAAATTTTTAGCAATTGTTAAAAGTGAAAATATTCCTTCTCAAAAAGTGTTTGAAAAATTGAATTTTATTAGAAAATTTCATCAGGAAGAAGGAATTATTAAGTATTACTACAATTAATATATTAATGAATTATGTTTTTAAATAAAAAATGAGTAATTATATTATTTTATCTGAAAAATCTTGGAATAAATCCTTATTTGAATATTTGTCATTGAAAACTGATGATAATTGGGTTTTAATATCATCTAAAGACGATTTTAATAATGATAACTTAAATAAAATTAATCCTGATAAAATTTTCATACCTCATTGGTCGTATATAATTCCTGAATTAATTTTTAATTCATATGAATGTATTGTATTTCATATGACTGATTTACCTTACGGGAGAGGTGGAAGCCCTTTACAGAATCTTATATTGTTAGGACATAAAAACACTAAAATTTCAGCTTTACAAGTTGAAAGCGGAATTGATACTGGCGATATTTATTTAAAAAAAGATTTGTCTTTGAGCGGGACAGCTCAAGAAATATATGAGCGAGCTAACGAAGTTATAAGTGATATGATAGTCGAAATTGTGAAAACTAAACCAGTATCAATTAAACAGGAAGGAAACCCCACACTATTTAAAAGAAGAAAACCCTCAATGAGTAACATGAACGATATTGAGAGTTTGGATGAAGTTTACGATTTTATAAGAATGTTAGATGCAGATGGGTATCCACATGCTTTCTTAGAAACAAGTAATTGTAAATTTGAATTTAGAAAAGTTTCAAAACAAAATGATAACACATTAGAAGCCTATGTTAGAATTACTGAAAAATAAAAGAATTTTGGTAGTAGTTGCTCATCCAGATGATGAACTACTTGGTCTAGGAGGAACACTAAATAAAATAGTAAAGGAATATAATTCCTTCGTTAGAGTTGTAATCTTGGGAGAAGGACTTACATCCAGATCTGATGAAAGAGACAAAGATAAATGGAGCAAAGATTTAGAAATACACAGGGGTAATATAAAAGCTGCCCAACAAAATATTGGTTATCAAGAGTTGTCCGTTCATCAAATTGCTGATAATAGATTCGATTCAGTAGATTTATTAGATATTATTAAATTAGTGGAAAAGGAAAAGACAGACTTCATTCCGGATTATATTTTCACTCATCATGGAGGAGATGTAAATATAGATCATCAAAAAACATTCGAAGCGGTTGTAACAGCATCTCGACCAATGGAAAATGAAACAACTAAAGGTATATTTTCCTTTGAGACACCATCTGGCACTGAGTGGAGAGCCTCTACAGATCCCAGACATTTCATACCCAACATATTTGTGGAGCTATCGGAAGAAAATGTACAAGCTAAAATAAAAGGGATGGAGTGTTATGAATTCGAAAAGAGAGCATACCCTCATCCAAGATCACCTGAAGCTTTGCATATTGTGTCGCAAAAGAACGGAATTCAAGTTGGTTTTCACCTAGCGGAAGCCTTTATGTTAGTAAGATTAAAAAGTTAAATATGACTCAAATTAAAAGTAAAGTATTTATAATAGCTGAATTATCAGCTAACCACAATGGAAGCATAGAGACAGCATTAGAGACAGTAAAAGCGGCTAAAAGAGCCGGTGCTGACGCTATAAAACTACAAACTTATACTGCAGAAACCATGACTATAGATTGTAAGAATGATGTTTTTATGATTAAGCAAGATACTGCTTGGGATGGAGAATATCTTTTTGATTTATATAAAAGAGCTTATACCCCTTGGGAGTGGCATCAAGAAATATACAACTTAGCTAAGGAAGAGGGTTTAATTTGTTTTTCTTCACCATTTGATAATAGTGCTGTAGACTTACTTGAAGAATTAGATTCACCAATTTACAAAATAGCTTCATTTGAAATCACGGATATTCCATTGATAGAATATTCAGCAAGCAAAGGAAAACCTATGATTATATCGATAGGAATTGCTGAAATAGAAGATATAGAGCTGGCAATTGAGACATGCAAAAAGGCAGGAAATAATGATATTACAATATTAAAATGTACGTCTGCTTATCCAGCAGATCCGATAGACGCAAACTTGTTAACTATTCCAGACATTAAATCTAGATTTGGTGTTAAAGCCGGACTCTCTGATCATACAATGGGAATAGAAGGACCAGTTGTTGCAACTGTTTTGGGAGCAACTGTTATAGAAAAACATTTCATATTAGACAAATCAATTGGAGGGCCAGACGCTCACTTTTCACTAGACGAGAAAGAATTTACTGAAATGGTAAAAGCTGTAAGGACAGCTGAAAAAATGATAGGAAAAGCCGATTATGAAATGACCGAAAAGAAAAAGAAAAGTAGACAGTTTTCTAGGTCACTATTCGTAGTGAAAGATATAAAGGCGGGTGAGGTCATAACGAAAGAAAATGTTAGGAGCATAAGACCAGGTTATGGACTTCATCCAAAATATTATTCAGAAATAATTGGCAAGAACTTTAAAAAAGATATAGAAAGGGGTACTCCAATTTCATTTGAATTGATAACTAAATAGTTAATGATAGAAAAAAAGTATAATGATTCCTTAAGTCTTAAAGATTATAATAGAATCTTTTATCAAAGATTAAATTTTAATAGGAATAAGAATTTTTTAATAAACCTTTGTTTTGGAGTAATTAAATTTTTTATTCTTTTGTTAAAGAAAAAACCAACAATAATTAATTATCCAAATAAAAATTTGTTTTTAATAACAACTAATAATCAATTAGAAGTTTTAAGAAAGAATATCAAACTCTCATTACATAATAGTGAATCTATTATAAGTGTGGAAAATAATGAGACCTTTAGTAAAAACAACTGGGAAGGGTTCTTAGTTAATAAAATACTTTCAATAAGAAATTTAAAAACAAAAATCAATTTCTTATACAATAATCCTCATGCAATTAGAGATCTCTATTACGTAATATTTGCAGAGTCAATAATTGATAATATAATAAATTATTTAACAAAGTCAAAATTTAAGAATATAGTATATGCATCTGATCATGGTTTAATTTGTTCTTTTTTTATAGTTGCTTTAAGAGATCTAAATATTAAATCATTTTATATTCAACACGGAATGGTAACTAATAAATTTCCTGAATTAGAAGCTAATTATTTTTTTTCTTATGGAAAACATTCTTCAATATGTTATCTGAATAAAAATAATTCAAAGATAATTGAGGTTGGTAGGAATTATTCAGTAACTAATGATTCGGTAAAAAACAATATTAATAGAATAGGAATATCTATTAATGAACTTGACAGTATAACTAAACTTAATCAAGTGATTGAAAATCTTAATAATTTATTTCCTGAATACGAAATTATAATAAGACTTCATCCTGCTCAAAATAAAAATAAATTTAAAAAATTCAATTTATACGAAGGGAATTTAACTGACTATTTTAATAGTATCAAGATACACTTATCTTCCGAGAGTAGTATACATTTAGATTCAATATTTTTCAAAACACCTACTTTCTATACAAATATTCTTCATGCCAAATTTACACATAATTATGATTATTATAATTTCATTAAAAATGGATTGATAGTTGATTTTAATGAAATAAAAAATCCTTTTAATTACATTAATGATATTAATATTTCTGAAAATTATATCTCTAATATAAAAACAGGAATAGACCCTTCAATAATAATTAATAAATATCTAATTTAAAATGTTTAAACTATCTAATCCAACAATAAATAAAAAAGGTATATTAATATTTAAACATTTAGAGCAAGGTTTAATAAATAACCTTGAACGGACAAATTCATTAGATTTAATAAAAAAAAAATACATTATTGGATTATACTTTGGAGGTTCTACTTCTTTTGATATTAATAGTGATTTAATAGATTTTGTGGTCGCAAAGAAAAATGTAATTTTAAATGAGGGAGAAATAAAAAAACCAATTTTAAGATATAGTGGGAATAGTTTTATTTCGGCCAATATTAAAAAATATAGAGTAGCAAAAAAGTCCAAAGATTTTGTAGGAGTTTTTAATAGATCAAGGCTTAAGCGCCCAGAAGATTTTATTGAGATTTCTAGAGAATTGCATAAAGCTAATCCAAATTATAAAATACATTTAATCACATATGGTGATAAGAGTAATAATTTAAAATTTTTGAAACATGGATATAGTCACCCTAATTTTGTACATCAAGATTTTGTAACAAATAACAAGCATCTTTTCCCTATGGATGAAGATGACTTATATAAATTTATTGCATCATCTAAGGCTTTTATTCATACATCTAGAACCGAAGGAGCATCAAGAATAGTTGTCGAATCTTGTTTACTACATGTCCCAGTATTTTACAACAAAGATATTAAAGGTGGTACTTTTACTGATGAATTAAAGAAAGCAAATGTCATTTACGAGTACAGTTCTTTTTCAGATGTAGTAGAAATCAATAACAATAGTTTAAAACCGATTAATTCTTTAGAACTTGATAAGAATTTTATTGAAGAATACTCCATTAAATCTTTTTGTAATGAAATCGAAAATTTAAAACTAAATACAAATACAAATACAAATACAGAATATAATTTCATTCATAATATTTCATTTAGCAAGTTATTACCTTCTCATGGAAATATTATATGTTCTAGGTTAACAAATTTAAAAGATGATCAATTTACTTTTACTAAAAGATTATTAAAACATCTACAAGAAGAAGACAAAGCTGATTACAGTTCTCAAAAATTCAAATTGTCAATAATTTATTACATTGAAAATTATAAAATTATAAAATTAAAAATTAAGAAAAAAATATGGGAAATATTAAATTAATTTTCAACTTAATAGGTAAAAGAGGTCGCTATTTAATCATATTAATATTTGTTATAAGTTTTTTTGAGCTATTTTCAGTAGGGGTAATTTCAAAATATTTTGAAGTAGCTACATCAATTACATCAGAAAATTCGAGTATTACTATTAGTGGCTATAATATTGAGTTTATTTATTTTTCTTTAATTGCTGGATTTATATTGATAATAATTTCAATATTATCCTCATATTCCACATATTTAATAAATAAGTATGGAATTAAAATAGGTTTTGAAATTGCAGTTAAAATTTTTGAAAACTATTTAAAAGATATGTCAAAAATTAAAAACTCTAATCCAAATGATTTTATTTCAAAAATTTATAATGAAACCAACAGATTTGCAACAAATGTTATTGTGCAATCATTTCATTTGTTCAATAAAATAATCATTTCATTATTGATAGTTTCAGCATTATTATATACAGATTATAAAATTGCATTGTTCACCGGAACTATTATATTTTTTAGTGGTTTACTTTATGTTAATGTCACAAAATTAATTTTATCAAAAAATAGTATTCGTATTACATTTTTAAACAATGAGAGGTTAAAAATCCTAAAAGAAACAGTTGGAGGTATTGATTATTTAAAAACATATAATAAAATAGATGCTCAAATTAATGATTTCGAAAAGGCTAGTTTTGAATTTGCGAATAGACATTCGATTAATCAAACAATTCAAACTTTGCCCAAGTACTTATTAGAAACAATATTTATGATAAGTATAATTATATATGCTATTTATCTAAACTCAATAGGTGAAATTGAATTATTAACTTCTGTTTTATTTTTGTTTGGTGCTGCTGGTCTAAAACTTTTGCCAAGTATTAACGTAATAATTAACTCAATTTCAAAAATACGAGCTAATATTGACTCATTTAATGTTTTAAAACATGATATAGAGTCAATTGTTAATTTAAGTTTTAATACAACAAAAACAACGACAATGAATAAAGTTGTTAATTCTATTGAAAATATAAATATAGATATTAAAAGCTTTGGCTTTAATCAAGATGATATTTTGATTAAAAATAAAATTTTCAATTTCCAAAAAAATAAATGGTATATTTTAAAAGGTGAATCTGGATCAGGGAAGAGTACAATCTTAAGGCTGCTGCTTAAAATCTATACTTTAGAAAAAGGGAATATTAAAATAAACAATTTAAACATTGATGAAATTAATTTAGAAAGCTATTATTCAAGGATTGGTTATGTGAGTCAAAAAATTTATTTATTTCAGGGATCTATTGATTATAATATTTCATTAGAAAAAAAACCAAATACCTTTAAATTAGAGAAACTTAAAGATGCATGCAATATAAATTTTAAAAATAAAGATTTACATAACCTAAGTGGAGGGCAAATTCAGCGAATTGGAATTGCAAGGGCCTTGTATAAAGAAAATGATGTTTTAATTATAGATGAAGCTTTTACTGGTTTAGATAAAAATAATTATAATAAAATAATAGATTACATAATTTCAGTTTCAAAAAACAAAATTATAATTGAAATAAATCACAGTACTTTAATTCGAGAAAACACAACAATAATTAATTTATGATTTTATTTGTCATTTGCTTGATTTTATTTATGATTTATTTCATAAGTGAGATATATCATAAAAGAATATTTCAAATTGTTAATGTTTTTTTATTAAGCTTTTTTTTAAGGTTTTATCTGTTTTCACCATTAATAAGTTCTGGGTTTATTTTTTCAACCTTTTATCACACTAAATTTAAACCAGAAGTACAGTTGATTTATAATATTTCAGCAATTTTAATTTTAATTAGTATTATTATTTCTAGAGGATTATTCAATAATTACTTTATTATATTTAAAACTAGAAGAAATAGTTCTAATTTTTTTTCTAAGGTTTTTAATTTTATTTTTTTGTACACTGGGATTTATTATATTTCTACGGGAGTAACACCACCTATATTATCCCCCCTTTTTGGAGAATCGACATTAAAAAACCGATTATTACTTACTTATGAAAAAGCTAGTGAGAGCATTTTTTTTTACGGTAATACTATTATTAAAGACTATTTACTGCAAAATGCGAGCGTTATTTTTATAATTCAACACATAAAAAAGAAAAAATATCTTTTTTATATCATAATATCCTTTTTTTTTATTGTTTACATTGGACGTAAATCTAGTGTTGCAAATTACGTTTTATTTTTAGGTTTGGGTTTATATAATTTTAAGTATATAAATTTAAAGGGTTTATATAAGTCATTTATTATTGTTCTTTTAGCACTTTTTTTGTTTTTTTCAATATATGGTCTTTCTGATTTATTATATGACGTGAGTGTAAGGGCACTAATAGTTGAAAGCTCTTTTTCATACTTTCAGTATGACTTATATTTTAATAAGCCTGAAATAGGTGTCAATATTTTTAATTTCCCTGGGTCCGAAATAATTTTCAACATGGAACATTATGATTTAAAAAAATATTCCTATGAATATGTTTTTCCGGGTAGAGTTGAAAAAAATGGTACCACAAACGCTCAAGGATATGCCCCTCTCTTTCTTATTATAGCATTTGGAAAACTAATAGGCTATTTCATTTATTTTATAATATGCCTTTTTACTCTAACATATCTCAGAATTCTAAATAGAAGTATTAAGTTTAATATTAATAATCCTTATTATTTTGCTTTATATTTTCTTACTATTTCGTTATCAATGAATTATTTTGGAGTCAACATATTTACTATTTTTGATTTTACTATTATTAATTTTAAATATTTTATTTTTTTAGTATTCCTTCATTTATTTACAACAATTAAATTCAAAAAAAATGTACTTAATAAATAATATAAAAAGATTGTTAAAAACTTTTTATCCAAGAGAAATTAAAAATTTCAATAATTCTCAAATTATATTAGATGCGCGAAAATTAAACTTTACTTTAATAAGCGAACTGCAAAATGTATTAGATAATCATACTAAAACTTTTAGCCCTGAAATTTTCAGTAATGGAAGTGATCAGAGATGGTATCATGTGAAAAAACAAGATCCAGCAATTTTTGATGAAATACTAATTTCATCGGGAGTTCTTGAAACTATTAAGGACGAACTAATAGATTATGAATATATAGTACTATACAATCATATAGTAGCTTCCGGTAAAAACTCAGGGAGTGGAGATGGTTATCATCTAGATAGTACTTTTTATCAAAGAAAATTAATTTATTATCTGACAGACGCAAATACAGAAAATGGATGTTTTCAATACATTCCTGGAACAGGTTCTTTAAATTTCATAAGAAATTATATTATAAAAAATATTTTTAAAAAAAATATATTAAGAGTTGATAATAGTAAAGTAAAAAACAAAAAAAAAATTGATGTAATCAAAGATAAAGGAAATGGGTTTTTAATTCGTACTTCTATGTTTCACAGAGGTAATCCATTAATCAAAGGAGAAAGGAAAGCAATCACTTTTTACCTATTTAAAAAAAATAATTTTCCAAAAAATTTAAATAAATATTTATGAAGATAGTAGTAATAGGCCTAGGATATGTAGGTACAATAACATCTTATGCTTTTGCAAAGACTGGGGTTCAGGTAATCGGTGTCGAGAAAGATAAGTCAAAAATTAACTTGTTGAAATCAAATAATCCTCATTTTTATGAGCCAGGGTTAGAGGAATTGATTCAACAAGGATCTAACAGTATAAGTTTTACAAGTGATATTTCAACTATTAATTTTATAGATATTGATTTTATATTTATTTGTGTAGGAACTCCATCAGGAAAAAATGGAAAACTAAATCTTAATGCCATATATGATACCGTTGAAGACTTGAGTACTTTTAAAAGTTTTCAAAGTAATGTTAATTGTACAGTTATAGTTAGGTCGACAATAGAAAGTGGTACAATCAAAAATCTAAAGACAAGGTTAGAATTAAAAAACTTAAGCAATGAAGTTTTATTCCATCCTGAGTTTCTAAGAGAGGGTTCAGCTATTAAAGATTTCTTAAATCCTCCTTTTATTGTTTGTTCCGATTCAAAATCTCTTTTAATAAAATCTAAATTTGAAACTATTTATAAAGATATTGGTAGCGTTATTTTTTCAGAAACGATTACTTTAGAATTATTAAAGTTATCATGTAATGTGTGGCATGCTTTAAAAGTGACGTTTGCTAATGAAATTGGTTTGATCTCTGAAAGTGTTGGTGCTGACGGTAAAGAAGTAATGGATATATTTTGTAAGGATGAGATACTCAATATTTCAAAAGCTTACCTTAAACCTGGTTTCGCATTTGGCGGTTCATGTCTTCCAAAAGATGTTTCTAGTTTGTCTCAACTTTCAAATAACTTAGGTCTATCAGTTATACCAACAATCAACAAAACTAATCAGCGAATAATTACTCTATTTGCTGAAAAAATAATAGATCAGAATCCAGTAGAAATAAACTGGATAGGTTTAACCTTTAAGGAAAATACTGATGACACAAGAGATAGCCCATTCATTAAATGTATTTATCATATAGTTAATAACAGCAATATAAAAATTAATATTTTTGAGCGGCATTTAAATTCTATATCAAAGGGTAGAAATAGAGATGTTTATATTAATTTATTAAATAATAATAGTATAAATATTGTTAATGATATAAAGGAATTAAATAATTCACTAATTACTTATTCGTCACACTCTTATAAAAACTTAAATCTAAAAAATATTTTTTCTAATTTATATTATATATAATGTTAAATATTTTAGCAAGACCAGCTTTTAGATCACCGAATGGAGAGTCTAGTTCATATCTTATTGCACAGATATTAGATTCAGATGAAAATATTAATGTATTTGATTGGAATACATTACTAGATTTAAGAAAAAAACCTGATATCATTATATTACATTGGCCTGATAATATTTTAGGATATAATTTTTTTAAATTTTATTTTGTTTTAACTTCGTTGTTATTATCACTTTTTCTTTCTAAATTTTTTTTTAAAACTAAACATGTGTGGTTTGCACATAATATAAAATCTCATTACAAAGTTAATAAGACTAGAGAAAAAATCTATTGGAAATTGTTTTTAAGGGCTATTGATTTTATTATTTACCCTCTACCTACTATTTTAGAAATTCATAATGAGAATATATTTGAAGGTGAGAAAAAAGTTATTCCTTTTGGACCATACACAAAAAGATTAGTTGATCTTGAAAAACTTGAAAATCTTAAATCAGAAATAGGTTATGAGAGTCAATTTAAATACTTTCTTTGGTTTGGTTTAATTCGGCCATATAAAAATTTGGAATTTTTAATTGATGTTTTTGATAAATCAAAGGAAAACTTTAAATTACTAATTGTTGGTCAAGTTTCAGATAAAAAATATTACAAAAGTTTAAGCAAATCCAAAAACGTAGTATTTCTTCCAAGATTTATTGAAGATTCTGAGTTTCCATTATTCTTTAATTTATCAGATGCGTGTATTTTTAATTATAATAACATCACGAATTCAGGGTCAATAAGAATGGCTTTATCATACAATAAGCCAGTTTTTTGTAATTATTTTAACCAATTTGAAGATTTTAATAAAATTTTAAACACTAACCTAGTGCAATTTTATAATAACACAGAGGAGCTAGATGCTCATCTTTCTGATTTTAATGACTTTAAGTTTAAAAGTCCTAATTGGGAAAATTCATCTTGGAATTTATTTAAAATGAAGTTTAAAGAGAGTGTAATAGGCTAACGGTGATGATGTTAATTTTTACTAAAAGCCAAATATTATCATGTCCCAACAAAAAAAAAATGAATATTTAATAATAAATAATAAATGATTGGAGATCTAGTTTCAATAATAACACCGACATATAATTCCGAGAAATTTATTACTGAGACCATAGAGTCAGTTATCAATCAATCTTATACTAACTGGGAGATGCTTATTACTGACGATTGTTCTAATGATAATACAATAGATATTGTTAAATTCTATCAATCTAAAGATTCAAGAATCAAGATTTTTCAACTTAAAAATAATTCTGGTGCTGCTATAGCAAGAAATAATTCAATAAATAATAGTAAAGGTAGATATGTAGCTTTTCTTGACAGTGATGACCTTTGGTTCAAAAATAAACTTGAGTTACAAATTGAATTCATGAGAAAAGGCGGATATGCTTTAACTTATACCAGCTATGAAAAATTTAAAAATAGAGACACCTTTATTTCGAATATTTATTGTTTAAAGAAATTGAGTTATAATGACATGTTAAAGAATAACTATATAGGTTGTTTAACGGCAATTTATGATTCCAAAATATTAGGTAAGATAATGATGCCCAATATCAGAAGAAGACAAGATTATGCTCTATGGTTAAATATTTTAAAACAAACCGACTATGCCTATGGTTTAGATATTGTTTTATCTAAATATAGAGTTCTAGAAACTTCGCTATCAAAAGGATTTATAGCTAATTTAAAATACACATTTTACTTGTTTAGAGATGTTGAAAAATTTAATTTATTTAAAGCCTTTTTTTCAACAATAAAGTATTTAATATTCTACTTAAAAAAAAATAAATGAAAATACTATTAACCGGCTCCGAGGGATTTGTTGGAGGCTATTTAAGGAAAGAACTTGAGAGAAATGATAATGTTGTATATTGTATTGATAGAGTTGAAGTAAAAAGAACAAATTATTTCTGTTTTGATTTATCAAATGAAATATCAAGTTTAGCAAAATTACTAAAAGATGAAAGTTTTGATCTCCTTATTCATCTGGCAGCTGCAAAAGGTGACTATAATTTAAAATATGATAATTTTTATAGGGATAATGTAACTGCTAGTGAAAAAACAATAAGTTTAGTTAAAGTCTTAGATATTAAATCTATTATTGCTTATAGTACAGTATCGGTATACGGCCACGATAATAAAATAAAGTCTGAAGAAGCCGATTTAGTTCCAAATAATCCATATGGTGCCACAAAGTTGGAGTCAGAAAATATATTTATTAAATGGCATAATCTAAATCCAATTAAAAATAAATTAACCATTTTGAGACCCTCAGTTATTTATGGAGAAAATAATTTTGCAAATATGTATAATTTATTAGACCAATTAAATAAAAAATTCCCAGTTTCTGTGGACAAGGGTAATTATATAAAATCTATGGTTGCTGTCGAAAACATTGTAGATATAACAGTATTTAGTATTAATAAATTAAGAGGTTTACAAATTTATAACTGTACAGACAAACCCTATCCAAAACTTAAAGAAGTAATTAAATACATTTCTGAAATAAAAGGGTTTTCAAAGCCTAAAATAGTTATCCCTAAATGGTTTGCATATCTGATAGGTTTTTTATTTGAATGTTTTTCTTTTTTAATTAAAAAAGACTTAGGAATTACAAGAGAAAGAATTTATAAATTTTCAATGCCTACAGATTATAGGTCAGAAAAATTAGCTGGAGTTGGCTATATTCAAAAACATTCTGTGAAAGATAGAGTTCAGAATATGGCAAAATGGTATTTAAGCATTAAAAAATAATTATGAAAAATAAAACTATTTTACTTGGCTTAAACGAGCTTAATTTTGATTATATAAAATTTTATATAAATCAAGGGGTATTGCCAAATTTTAAAAAAATATTTGAAATACAAACACCCGTTGAAACAGTTTCAGAAAATGAGTATAAACTTCTAGAACCCTGGGTACAATGGGTGACTATACATTCAGGGAAAACATTCAAAGAACACAATATATTTCGTTTAGGGGATATTGTTAATTACCCTGAACTTTCTCAGATATTTGAGGAATTAGAAATAGAAGGGCTTTCGGTCGGTGCGGTTTCTCCTTTTAATGCTGAAAATCGTTTAAAAAACCCTTCTTTTTTTGTTCCAGACCCTTGGACTAAAACGAATGCTTCTGGCAATCGAATCGTAAAAGCATTGTATCAGGCTGTACATCAGTCTGTAAATGATAATGCTAAATCAAAATTAAATTTGAAATCAATGATTTCATTAGGTCTTGGACTTTTATTGTACGTTCCCATATCAAGATGGTTTCATTATGTAAAAACAGTTTCTAAAGCAAAAAACCCAGGAGCTAAGGCGGTTGTTCTGGATAGTTTATTAGCAGATGTTCACCTGACACTCTGGAAAAAATACAAACCTGATTTTTCAAATTTATTTTTAAATTCAGGGGCTCATATACAGCATCATTATTTATTTAATTCAAAAGCATACCGAGGGGTTTTAAAAAACCCTGATTGGTATTGCCCAGATGGTTTTGATCCATTAATTCAAATTCTTTCAGAATATGATTATCAGTTAGGTAAACTATTAAAGTTGAAAAATGTTAAATTAATAATTGCCACTGGTCTGCATCAACAACCTCACAAACATTTAACTTTTTACTGGCGTCTTAAAGAACATGTCAAGTTTGCAGAGATGATTGGTATTAAAAACTTCTCTGAAATTTTACCAAGAATGTCAAGAGATTTTTTAGTGAAATTTAAGAATGAAACTGATGCCTTAAATGCAGAAAATTTATTGAATAGTTTTTATGCTTCTAAAGACGATATTAAAATATTTGAGGTAGATAATAGAGGTACAAGTCTATTTGTGGAGTTAGTATACCCAAATGACATTGAGGATAATGATTCAATCGAATCAAAAGAATCAAATTTAAAATTAGAAAAATTTAAATCTTACTTAGCATTCGTGGCTATAAAAAACGGTGAACACAATGGAATAGGTTATGTAACTTCTAACTTCGATTTAAAACAAGAAGAAAGAATTGAATTAACAAGTTTGAAATCAATAATAATGAAAGTAGCTTTATCTGAAAATTAAAAAAAATGCCATTCGATTCAAATTCAGCTAAAAAAATATGGAAAAAATCTAAAAGAGGACCTGCAAAAAAAGAAGTACCTTATATTAAGGAAAAGATGGAAATGCTCTATTAAAAAGTGTTGGATGATCTGCTGGTAAACCAAGAAAAACTGACCAAAACAGAACGCGTAAAACTCTTTGTAACCCTGTCCGGGTATTTGTTTCCTAAAGGCAAACCAACAAAAGAAATTATATCAGAGCAACAATTCAATTTGCCGGTTCTAAAGTGCACAGTGTATTCAATTCACCATATACATTAGAGAAAGGTTTAAATAAAACTCTGGAATACGAGTTTATAAATAAAAAAGAAGATGATGTTTTATTTTATTCAGAATAATTAAGAAAATATATGTAACTAAGTTTTATTCTATTTTTTTTTGATGCCACTAAAAAATATTTTTTTAAAAAGCTACGGACTGTAGTCTTAATTAATTCACAACTAATTTATAATCAATAATTTATGTTTCAAAAATCCTTAAATTGCCATGAAACGGCCATGAGATTTTAAATTTTATAGATTCTTAATAAACACAAACTCTAAAAATTATGAAGTATCAAGAAATAAAAAAAGAGATAGAATCTTTTGGATTCTCCGTAGTTTCTCATGATTTTGAAAGACCTTGGGGAGGATTTTTAGTGATTGATGAAAAACAAGCACAAGATTTTTCTAATAAATTCTTTGAAGGCATTGACGTAAACGCCTTAAAAATTGGAGGGAAATTGAGCCCGAAAATATTGATAGTAAAATCCAATGCTCGCTTGTCCTGGCAATACCATAACAGACGTGCAGAGGTATGGCAAGTATACAAAGGAACTGCTGGGATTATTAGAAGCGATTCTGATGTTGAAAACCAAATGAAAGTCTATAACGAAGGAGATCAAATAATATTAAAACAAGGAGAACGCCACCGTTTAATTGGTTTAGATGACTATTCTGTAGTTGCTGAGATTTGGCAACATACCGATGCTAACCATCCATCTGATGAAGAAGATATCATTAGAGTACAAGATGATTTTGGACGATAAAAAAAACAAATGAGTAAGAAAAAAGGAATGATTGTGTCAGGATATTTTAATCCAATACATAAAGGACATATTGAGTATTTTAACAATGCGAAAGCATTGGCAGATGAATTATTTGTAATTGTAAATAACGATTATCAGAGAGCTTTAAAAGTTTCTAAGGAATTTCAACAAGAACAAGAGCGTATTTTTATTGTTTCTAATATAAAATCAGTAGACCATAGTGTTTTATCAATTGATGGGGATAGAACAGTTTGTAAAACTATAGAAAAGATTGCCTTGGATTTTGGAAAGGATTATGAACTGAGTTTTGCGAATGGTGGAGATCAAAATAATAATACCATTCCAGAAAGACCTATCTGTAATCAAATGGGAATTACTCTAGTGGATGGATTGGGTGATAAAATACAGTCTAGCAGTTGGTTGCTAAAAAAGTAAACTTTTTTTCTTTACTTTTGGTTTAGAATCTAATATTTAAACATATGCCATTCGATCCAAATTCAGCAAAGAAAGCAGGTAAGAAATCCAAAAGAGGACCTGCAAAAAAAAGAAGGGTCTTCCATTAAAGAAAAGATGGAAATGCTCTACGAAAAGGTTTTAGATGATCTGCTTATAAACCAAGAAAAACTCACTAAAACAGAACGGGTAAAAGTTTTTGTAACCCTGTCTAATTATATCTTCCCAAAAACAAAGTCTGTACGAGACAAATTCACGCTAGAACAGTTAAAAGAGAAAAGAGAAGATCATTTCAATCAAGATCCAGATCCAACCAAATAATTTCTTTAGATAAAAAAATCATCAATTGAATTATAAAGAAAACTTGTTTTTTATTGCCAAATGTTTGTCTATTTCTTTGGAAGAAAAAAACAGAGATGAAATAGAGTTGGTGCTGAAAACAACAGATTTAGATTGGGAATCAGTGGTTAAAGTAAGCACCAGTCATTATGTCTTTCCTGCG
>Ga0209119_1001179_pt1 | contig 26075 bp, 20 predicted proteins | sample COG_03_FD_184747 | JGI IMG/M metagenome (GOLD analysis project Ga0209119, IMG submission 184747) | Pelagic Microbial community sample from North Sea - COGITO 998_met_03 (SPAdes) (version 2) | ecosystem: Environmental > Aquatic > Marine > Neritic zone/Coastal water | place: Helgoland, sampling...
TTAACAGATCCAGCACCAGCAACAACATTTGCGCATTTAGATGCAACAACTGTATTGTCTCGTAAAATTGCAGAATTAGGTATTTATCCTGCAGTAGATCCATTAGATTCTACTTCAAGAATTTTATCTGCTGAAGTCTTAGGCGATGAGCATTACAACACAGCAACGGCTGTAAAAGAATTATTACAACGTTACAAAGAGTTACAAGATATCATTGCTATTTTAGGAATGGAAGAATTATCTGAAGAAGATAAATTAGTAGTTCACAGAGCTAGACGTGTACAACGTTTCTTATCTCAACCTTTCCACGTGGCAGAACAATTTACAGGGATTCCAGGTGTCTTAGTTGACATTAAAGATACCATTAAAGGGTTCAACATGATTATGGATGGTGAATTAGATAAATACCCTGAAGCAGCATTTAACTTAAGAGGATCTATTCAAGATGCAATAGACTCTGGAGAAAAAATGTTAGCAGAAGCATAATAATTGCTGAAAGCCCAGAGCTTAAAGCCCAAAGACTAAAATATGTTTTTAGAAATTGTAACACCAGAAGCAATCTTATTTTCATCAGAAGTAGATTCGATATTTGTTCCTGGGATTCATGGAGAATTTCAGATGTTGAACAATCACGCACCCGTGGTTTCTATTTTAAAAGAAGGAACTGTTAAAGTACATGTGCATACTCAAGAGCATATTGAATTAAATGATCTAAAAGGGAAATTAGAAGTACATCAAGATGATGAAAAAGTACTTACCTTATCAATCAGTTCAGGAACGCTCGAATTTAATGACAATAAAGCAATTATATTAGCCGATTAAATTCGCTATTATATTTTAATACAAGCCTTAAAGCATAGTTGTTTTAAGGCTTTTCTTTTTCAACAACAACAGGTAGTCCATCCTTCTAATTTTCTGGGATGATGATGTTACCCAACTCTTAAGTGTCATCTTCATTTGCATTCTCACTACCTGTATATCGAAAGGAAAAATAGGTGATATCTTCTCTATATTAGAGATCCACAAGACCTGAATCATACCAGTTCGAGAACGAGTCTGTATTTTTAGTGATATAGGCCCTTGGAGCATTTTCCCAAAGTAGCTCTGGTTTTAAAGTTGTTTTCAATTACCATATTGGAATAAAATGGACAACAACCCAGATAGAAATTGGGATAAGCAATTCATTTACATACAATATAAGTTTTTTAAACGTTTCGTTTAATTTTAACAAATATTTTAATTTTCAAGTACAATCTGAACTTTACTTTTTTTGAAAATTGATATGCTGACAACACCTTTCATTTTTTAGATTTTTGTTGCAAGATATAAACTCGGTGAAAACAAATTGACTCTTGGAACATCAAATACTGAATATAGGTTATTGCTTAGAATTGTACTTTTAAAATTTGAATACAGATTATGAAATTTTCTCGCTCCGTAAAATCTTCTTACTTCGATAAAAATAAACACTCTGCTACAAAAAACGAAAGAAGGTTGTGTTTTGTGTTTGCAATCGTCTCACTTTTAATTGTAATAAAGTATAGAATCTCGTAATTTTATGCTGCAACAGAATCTCTTTTACTTCAAGTCTTTTAGGAGTAATTGAATGGATTTAACCCCATTCCATTCATTTTCATCCAACGCATATACAATATCAAATGCATTTTGAATCTCTGTTATTTTAGAGCCCAAATTAAAGCCAATGGCATTGTAGGTTTTAGAGTCTGCCCCAGCAATGATATTCAATTTTAAATGGGTTTTGTCTGCGCCTACTTGCTTGCCATAGCCATTGTCTCTTACCCCAGAAGTTTTGAAGATAGGCTTTCTATTTTGCGGCCCAAAAGGTGCCATTTGTTGGATAATTCGAAAAAACTTGGGTGTAATTTCCGACAATTCAATTTCCGCATCAATCAAAATTTCAGGGGTCAACAATTCTTTGGGAATACTGCTGCGCACCACTTCTTCAAATTTGGCTTTAAATTTCTCGAAGTTTTTGGGCAGCAAGGTTAAACCAGCTGCGTACTTATGACCCCCAAATTGCTCGATGAATTCTTCACAGGCAAGCAGGGCATTGTAAACGTCAAAGCCTTTTACAGAACGTGCAGAAGCCGCAAGTTTATCGCCACTTTTAGTGAATACTAGCGTAGGGCGGTAGTGTTTTTCAATCAATCGAGAAGCAACAATGCCAATGACGCCTTTGTGCCAATCTTGTTTGTAAACCACCGAAGTAAACCGATCTTCTTCGGCATTGTCTATGATTTGCATTAGGGCTTCGTTGGTAATTTTTTTATCTAAATCTTTCCGGTCCGCATTAAAAATTTCAATGGCAGCTGCAAATTCCACCGCCGAATCAAAATCCATTTCGGTCAATAATTCTACTGCATAATTTCCGTGTTTCATTCTTCCTGCAGCATTAATTCTGGGTGCTACAATAAACACGACATCGGTAATGGTAAGTACTTCTTTTTTAGTTTGATGAATGATGGCTTTGATGCCGTTTCTTGGGTTGGAATTAATTACTTGTAGCCCAAAATAAGCAAGCGTTCTGTTTTCTCCATTTATTGGCACAATGTCTGCCGCAATTGCGGTGGCCACTAAATCTAAATAAGGTACAAAATCAGCAATGCTTTGTTGTCTGTTTTTTCCAAGCGCTTGAATCAATTTAAAACCCACTCCACAACCACACAATTCATCAAACGGATAGTAGCAATCGGCTCTTTTTGGGTTCAAAATGGCCACTGCTTTTGGCAATTCGGCACCAGGTTTGTGGTGGTCACAAATAATAAAATCAATCTTTTTTTCAGTAGCATAAGCCACTTTTTCAAGGGCTTTTGTGCCACAGTCTAAAGCAATAATTAAGGAGAAATTATTATCTTCCGCAAAGTCAATTCCTTTAAAAGAAACACCATATCCTTCTTCATATCGATCTGGAATGTAGGTAGAAATATTGGGGTAAATTGTTTTTAAATAAGAGGCAACCAATGAAACTGCTGAGGTTCCGTCTACGTCATAATCGCCAAAAACTAAAATATTCTCCTGGTTGCGAATCGCAGTTTCAATGCGTTCCACTGCCACGTCCATGTCTTTCATTAAAAAAGGATCATGGAGATCGTCTAGGCTGGGTCTAAAGAATTTTTTAGCTTCTTCAAAAGTGGAGATGTTTCGCTGCAATAAAATTTTAGCAACGGTCGTTTCTACTGACAAATCTTTTGCAAGTTTTGCTATTTTTTCTTTCTCAATTTTTGGTTTTGAACTCCAGCGCATTGCAATTTTTTTAAACGTAGGGTTCTTTATGGGTGCAGGTGAATCCCGATAGTTATCGTCGCAAACTGTCGAAACATTTCCATAACACCACAATATTTTTCAACCGATAAATCGACGGCCTTGTTTATTTTATCTTCAGGCAATTCGCTTCCATAAAAGTGATAATCTACCAATACTTTATTGTAAAATTTTGGGTGTTCTTCGGTCAATTCCCCGGTAACAACAATTTTAAAATCAGTAGGGCTTACTCTCATTTTTGCTAAAAGAGATACTACGTCCAGTCCAGAACAACCTGCTAAAGAAGAAAGCATCAAAGCCTTTGGTCTATAGCCAGCATCATTCCCGCCATGCGCTTCTGAAGTGTCAATTAAAAGGTTGTGTCCTCCAGGGTTGTCAGATTCAAAAAGCATATTTTCTTTCCAGGTAGTTGTAACGATATTTGTGTTCATAAGGGTTTTTTTGCAAATAATTTTTAAAAAGTAATAATTGCTAAAGGTAAAAAATAAAACCTTTTTTCACCTATTTTAATTGCGACACTATTTTTCTCAATAAAAAGCTATCTTTAGCTACTGAAACAAAAACATATAAAACCGATGCCATTAGTCAATCCTTTATCAGCAGAACACGATTTAGAAACTAAAGAATTAGCCGAGTTTTTTAATGAAACCTTGGGGTTTTGTCCAAATTCTGTATTAACGATGCAACGCAGACCAGCAATTTCCAAAGCTTTTATTAATTTGAATAAGGCTGTAATGGCCAATGAAGGTCGCGTTACTTCTGCTTTAAAAAGACTCATTGCCTGGGTTTCTAGCAATGCTACTGGATGTCGCTATTGCCAAGCGCATGCTATTCGGGCTGCAGAGCGCTACGGAGCCGAACAAGCACAGTTAGACAATGTTTGGGAATATAGAACACATCCTGCATTTTCGGCTGCGGAGAGAGCTGCTTTGGACTTTTCATTGGCAGCATCCATGGTGCCGAATGCTGTGGACGCTAACATTAAAACAGCGTTGTATGCGCATTGGAACGAGGGTGAAATTGTAGAGATGTTGGGCGTTATTTCATTATTTGGATATTTAAATCGCTGGAATGATTCTATGGGAACAATTTTAGAAGAAGATGCGATTGAAAGTGGTGATCAATATTTAGGAAAACATGGTTTTGAAGTTGGAAAGCATGTGTAAGTGAACCCATTTTACATAAAAAATCCGTTGGAAATAATTCCCAACGGATTTTTTTATGAATGCTACCTTACTAGTAAGGGCAAAATATTTGCTTGCCAGTACTACTGACTACATCATTCCTGGCATCCCACCACCCATTGGAGGCATACCGCCGCCGCTTGGTGCATCTTCTTTAATATCGATCAAAGCACATTCTGTTGTTAAGATCATTCCTGCAACAGAGGCCGCATTTTCTAATGCAACACGGGTTACTTTCTTCGGATCTATAATTCCAGCTTTGAGCATGTCTACATAATCATCTGATTTTGCATCATAACCGAAATCTTTTTTTCCTTCCAATATTTTGTTTAAAACGACAGAGCCTTCGCCACCTGCATTCTCAACAATAGTTCTTAAAGGAGCTTCTACGGCTTTGTTAATAATTTGTATTCCTGTAGTTTCGTCGATGTTTTCAGTTGTAATTGTGGTCAATACTTTTTTAGCACGTACCAAAGCAACTCCACCACCGGCAACAATACCTTCTTCAACTGCAGCACGCGTAGCATGCAATGCATCGTCTACACGGTCTTTCTTTTCTTTCATCTCAACTTCTGATGCGGCACCTACATATAAAACAGCAACCCCTCCAGCTAATTTTGCCAAACGTTCTTGTAGTTTTTCTTTGTCGTAATCTGAGGTTGTCGTTTCTATTTGAGCTTTAATTTGATTGATTCTCGCCTTAATTGCATCTGCATTTCCAGCACCATTGACAACGGTTGTATTGTCTTTGTCTACGGTTACTGTTTCTGCAGTACCTAATAAATCTAAGGTAGCATTTTCAAGAGAAAAACCTCTTTCTTCAGAAATAACCGTTCCACCAGTTAAAATCGCAATGTCTTCTAGCATGGCCTTTCTTCGGTCTCCAAATCCAGGTGCTTTTACCGCAGCAATTTTTAAGCCACCACGTAATTTATTGACTACTAAAGTAGCCAATGCCTGACCGTCTACATCTTCTGCAATGATTAATAAGGGTCTGCTAGACTGAGCAACAGGTTCTAAGATTGGAAGAATTTCATTCAGGTTCGAAATTTTCTTATCAAATAATAAGATGTATGGATTTTCTAAATCTGCAATCATTTTATCTGCATCTGTTACAAAGTATGGTGACAAATATCCTCTGTCAAACTGCATTCCTTCTACAACATCTACATAGGTTTCCATTCCTTTTGCTTCTTCAACAGTAATCACACCTTCTTTACCAACTTTGGTGAAAGCGGTTGCTATTAAATCGCCAATTGTATTGTCGTTATTTGCAGAAATTGCAGCAACTTGTTTTATTTTTTCTGATGAATTTCCTACTTTCTGTGCTTGCTTTTCTAGGTCTGTAACAATCGCAGCGACTGCTTTGTCAATTCCACGTTTTAAATCCATTGGATTTGCTCCTGCAGCAACATTTTTTAGTCCTTCTTTTACAATTGCTTGTGCAAGAACGGTAGCGGTTGTGGTTCCATCTCCAGCTAAATCATTGGTTTTAGAAGCGACTTCTTTCACCATCTGAGCGCCCATGTTTTCAAGCTCGTTTTCTAGTTCAATCTCTTTTGCAACAGAGACACCATCTTTGGTTACGGTGGGTGCTCCAAATGATTTTGAAATAATTACATTTCTTCCTTTGGGTCCTAAGGTTACTTTTACTGCGTTTGCCAATGCATCCACTCCACGTTTTAGTCCGTCACGAGCTTCAATATCAAATTTTATGTCTTTTGCCATTTTAATTTATGTTTTAGTGAATAAATTTTACTTTAAATCTTTTGAAAGAATTAATGAGTATTCAGATTCTGAAGCAGAATCTAAAGCTCTTAATGCTATTTAAATGATTGCTAAAATATCTGCTTCACGCATCATTAGGTAATCTTTTCCTTCCAGCTTTAAATCTGTTCCGCCATATTTACCATAGAGTACAGTATCGCCTACTTTTACGGTCAATGGTTCGTCAACTTTACCATTACCAACGGCAACAACAGTTCCTTTTTGTGGTTTTTCTTTAGCGTTGTCTGGAATGATTAATCCAGAAGCTGTTTTTGTTTCTGCAGGTGCAGGTTCTACAAGAACTCTGTCTGCTAAAGGTTTAATGTTTAATCCCATGTGTATGTTTTTAAATTGGTTTTTATTTTATACTTACCATGTAGTCAGAAATAATGCCATTTAATGAAAACTGACAAGATTACTAATTTCACTTTCTAGTTTTTTAAATATACTATAAAAAAAATGCCAACGTGTCATTTACGTTGGCATTTCTATAGATTCTCAATAATGTAATGATTATTGTTCGCTTTCTTGTGTTGTATCAGGAGCAACCGGTGCTGGCGTTGTAGCTTCAATACCGTTTAACGTTTCTTTTAAGATCGGGCCTTTGTCTCCACCTCTGTCAATAGAAAAGTTTGATAATAAAATCAATGCAAACATTGAAATTGCCAACGTCCAAGTTGTTTTGTCTAAAAAGTTGTTCGTGTTTTGCACGCCTCCTAAAGATTGTGCACCTCCACCACCAAATGAAGAAGACAATCCTCCTCCTTTAGGGTTTTGTACCATAACAATTAAAATTAAGATCACAGCTACCAATAATATGATCCCTAAAAATAAGTTATAACTCATGATTTATTTTTTTTGTAAAATTTGAATTCTTTTAATTTGGTCTGCAAAGAAACCACTTTTTTCTGGATATTTCAAACTTAAAATTTTATAAGCTTGAATTGCATTTTCATATTTTTTTTGTGCTAAATACACTTTGGCCAATGTTTCTGTCATTAAAGAGTTTGATGTTTCGTTTTTGGAAACTAAAACATTGATACTTTTCTCTTTGATAACAGGTTTTATTTTTGGGTTTTTCTCAATAAAACGATCAATAATTGAAGTTCTAGAGATGGATTTTTCTTTTTTTGGAGCTGTTCTAACTATCGGTGTTGCCTTTGATAATTGCAACCATTCTCCAAAAGAGTGTTTTTCTGTTGTTGAAAAAGAAAGCGGCGCATTCATCCCGAAGTCGCTTGGAGCAATTTCTGATACTGGTTTTTCATTCAATGAAACTGTATCCGTTTTCTGTTGCACATCGGGTTTTGGAAGCACATTGAAACTGGATGCTGTTATAAAATCGAATAAGATGGCTCTGTCTGTGGTATACGCAGCAGTTACTTTGAGCTCATTATTGTATTTAAAACTGTTTTGCATTTTCAAGCCTTTTAAATACAAACTCCTTGCTGGTTGAAAATAGGGATATTCCTCAATGAGGTTTTTCAACGCTTGCGTTTCTTCTTGCTGTAAGATTGCAGGATTTTTTAGGATCGATATGAATTTCTCGGTTACCAATCTCCTAGTGCTGCGTTAAAAATATCTTGATGAATTCGCTCTAAAATTTCGTCCAATGCACCTTCTAATACTCCGCCTACTAATTGTTGGCTAGAATTAAAGTCTGAGTAAAATGAAAAACTTTTTTCAAAGTCTTTTTCTTCATCCAATGCATTGTAGAAGCGAACATTTATAGTTACTGTGAGCCTGTTTTGGGCCGCCGTTTGTTGTGCTGTTGCACTCATCGGGTTTATTCGATAGCCCATAATTTCTCCTTCTAAACGCAAATCTGCATTGGGATTGTTTACCAATGTCAAGTTGGTTTGTCGTAAAAAAAGCTCTTGTAATTCGGGTGTAAATCGCTGACTTAATGTGGGCTCAACTAGGGTTGCTTCATTTCTAAAAAATGCAACCTGAATGGTATCTGCATTGGTCGTTGCTCCTGTAAAAGAATAGGCACCACAAGCAGTGATCAATAAAGTACTGATTGCAAAAAAAGAGATGTAGAGGAGTTTTTTCATTACTTACAAATCGTATTGTTTAATTTTTCGATACAAAGTACGTTCAGAGATACCGAGTTCTTTGGCTGCTAATTTACGTTTATTGTTGTTTTTTTCTAATGCCTTTTTAATCATTTCTACTTCTTTGTCTTGTAAAGATAAAGATTCGTCTTCTTCAATGGTCTCAATAAAGTCATAATTTTTATCAGAAGATGCATTTTGTGGAATCTTTAATACTTCAATGGCATGCTTTTTTTCTTCTTGATCTGCGTATATTTTTTCAATTAATTGATGATTTTTTTCTTCCACTTTTTCAATATCCCCAGTTTTCATTAGGTCTAAAGTCAACTTTTTTAAATCGTTGATATCGCTTCTCATATCAAACAATACTTTATACATGATGTCTCTTTCTGTAGAAAAATCATTCGCTGAGGTTCCACCAATAACAGCGGGTAAGTTTTTGTTATAGTTTGGAAGATATTGTACAATATTTTCTGCTGTAATCAATCGGTCTTCTTCCACTACAGAAATTTGTTCTGCAATGTTTCTTAATTGACGGATGTTTCCTGGGAATCGGTAATTCATTAATAATTTAACGGCATTTTCATCTAAGCGTACTGTTGGCATTCTGTATTTCTGAGCAAATTCTGACGCAAACTTTCGAAACAATAAATGAATGTCTTCATTTCGATCGCGAAGAGGAGGCAACGGAATTTCGATGGTGCTCAATCGGTAATACAAATCTTCTCTAAATTTTTCTTTTGCAATGGCTTCTTGCATATTTAGATTTGTTGCAGCAACAATTCGAACATTTGTTTTTTGTACTTCTGAGGATCCTACTTTTATGAATTCGCCGTTTTCTAAAACGCGTAATAAACGGACTTGGGTGGTTAGTGGCAATTCTCCAACTTCATCTAAGAAAATAGTTCCACCGTCTGTTACTTCAAAATATCCTTTTCTTGTTGAAGTAGCCCCTGTAAAAGCACCTTTTTCGTGACCAAAAAGTTCACTGTCTATGGTTCCTTCTGGGATGGCTCCGCAGTTAACTGCAATGTATTTAGCGTGTTTTCTGTGTGATAAAGAGTGTATTATTTTCGGAATACTCTCTTTACCAACACCGCTTTCACCCGTTACCAAAACAGAAATATCTGTAGGTGCAACACGCACTGCTTTTTCCAATGCGCGGTTTAAATGCACATCGTTACCGATAATGCCAAAACGTTGTTTTGTTGTTTGTAAGTTTTCCATTGTAATCGTTTAAATATTTAGAGTTGAAAAATGGCACTTTCAACTTCTAACTTGATGACTCATTTTAATTATTATCAGAATACCCAACAACAGTTCCTTTTAAGGTTGCTGAGGTGCAGTCTTCTACTTTTACCATCACAAAATCTCCTAGTTTATAGTTGCCTTTATCAAAAACGGCGACAGTATTTTGTGTATTTCTCCCTTTCCACTCATTCGGGTTTTTCTTAGAGGTTCCTTCAATTAAAAATTCTTCTGTTTTCCCTAAATGTTGTTGTGTTCTAAAGAGTGCGTGTTCTTGTTGTAAATCTATAACTTCTTGTAACCTTCGTTTTTTAACGGCAAAGGGAACATCATCTTTCATTTTATTTCCTGCAAGCGTTCCGGGTCTTTCGGAGTATGAAAACATAAAACCAAAGTCATATTTTACATATTTCATTAACGCTAAGGTGTCTTGATGATCTTCTTCTGTTTCTCCACAAAAACCAACAATCATATCTTGTGACAAAGACATTTCTGGTACAATTTTAAAAATATTGTCCACCAATTCCATATATTCTTCACGGGTGTGTTGTCTGTTCATTGCTTTTAACATGGCATTACTTCCACTTTGTACAGGCAAATGAAGGTATTTGCAAATGTTTTTATGCTTTGCCATAACATGAATCACATCTAAGCTCATGTCTTGAGGATTTGATGTTGAAAAGCGAAAACGTGTTTTTGGAAACTTTGTTGCACACATGTCTAACAACTCCGCAAAACCAACGGCAGTTGCTTGTGCCATTTCTGATGCTTTTTTGAAATCTTTTTTCAATCCGCCACCAAACCATAAAAAGCTATCCACATTCTGACCTAAAAGGGTGATTTCTTTATAGTTTTTGTCGACCATCGATTGCACTTCTTCTAAAATACTTTTCGGATCTCTACTTCTTTCTCTCCCTCTTGTAAAAGGAACTACGCAAAAGGTACACATATTATCACAACCTCGTGTAATGGAAACGAAGGCGGTAACTCCGTTCGAATTTAAACGTACTGGAGAAACATCTCCGTAAGTTTCATCTTTAGAGAGGATTACGTTTACAGCATCTCTTCCAGACGCTACTTCTTGTAATAAATTTGGAATGTCTCTATAGGCATCTGGGCCCACCACCAAATCAACAATTTTTTCTTCTTCTAAAAATTTTTCTTTAAGTCGTTCTGCCATACAGCCTAAAACGCCTACTTTCATTTTTTTATTGACTTGCTTTACAGCGTTGTATTTCTGTAATCTTTTGCGAACTGTCGTTTCTGCTTTTTCTCTAATAGAACAGGTATTTACAAGTACTAAATCTGCTTCTTCTAAAATTTGCGTGGTGTTGTAACCTTCTTTGTCTAAGATTGCTGCAACAATTTCACTATCATTCATATTCATTTGACAGCCGTAACTTTCTATGAATAGTTTTTTAGTGTTTTCTTTTTTATTTTCGGTAACAAGGGCTTTCCCTTGTATTCTTTCGTCTATGATTTTTTCTACTTGCTCCATGTGTCAATTTTCATTTTAATGGTGAGCAAAGATACAACCAAAAACCAAAATTTATGACAAATTGGCAGAAAAATACAATTGATTTTGTAACAAAAATGAAGTAAAAACAGCACTTAAAATAATTTATAAAAAAAAACTACATACTTTTGCAGTCTAAAATCTCGCAATTCCGATTGCGATAATTACGACAAAAAAAAGATACATGGCAAAGAATTTAGTAATTGTAGAGTCACCCGCAAAGGCAAAAACGATCGAGAAATTTCTTGGAAAAGATTTTCAAGTTGAGTCTAGTTATGGTCATATTGCAGATTTACCCTCGAAAGAATTGGGGATTGATGTTGACGGAGATTTTAGTCCAAAGTACATTGTATCAGACGATAAAAAAACAGTTGTAAAAAAACTAAAAACTTTGGCGAAGAAGGCCGATATGGTTTGGTTGGCAAGTGATGAGGATCGAGAGGGAGAGGCAATTGCATGGCATTTAAAAGAACAATTGGAGTTGAAGGAAGAACGTACAAAACGTATTGTTTTTCATGAAATTACCAAAAAGGCCATTTTAAAAGCCGTTGAAAATCCAAGAGATATTGATTATCACATGGTGAATGCGCAGCAAGCACGTCGTGTTTTAGATCGTTTGGTTGGGTATGAGTTATCGCCAGTTTTGTGGCGTAAAGTAAAAGGAGGCTTATCTGCAGGAAGGGTTCAGTCTGTAGCAGTTCGTTTAATTGTAGAACGAGAAAGAAGTATTCAGGAGTTTATTGCTGAAACACATTATAAGGTGGTTGCTGAGTTTTCAAACAAAGAAGGAAAGAAATTTAAAGCGACCATTCCAAAGAATTTTGATTCTAAAACAGCAGCAGAAGATTTTTTAAAATCGTGTTCAAATGCTGATTTCTCGATTGCTGATTTGACAAAAAAACCAGCAAAGAAATCACCAGCAGCACCGTTTACAACATCAACATTACAGCAAGAAGCTTCTCGAAAATTAGGGTATCCTGTTGCCAAAACAATGCAGGTTGCGCAACGTTTGTATGAGGCGGGTTTGATTACCTACATGAGAACAGATAGTGTGAACTTGTCTGTAGATGCAAGAGATGCTGCTGAAGAAGAAATTACCAATTATTACGGAAAAGAATATAGCAAACAACGTGTTTTTAAGTCGAAGGCAAAAGGTGCTCAAGAAGCCCACGAAGCCATTCGTCCTACGAATATGAAAATGCATACGATCGATACAGAATATGATCAAACAAGATTGTATGATTTAATTTGGAAACGAACATTGGCATCACAAATGAGTGATGCTCAATTGGAGCGTACTAATGTAAAAATTGAAAATTCAGATAACGAAAAAATCTTCACTGCAAATGGAGAAATGATCAAGTTTGAAGGTTTTTTGAAAGTTTACTTAGAAGGAAACGATAACGAAGAGGAAGAGCAAGCAGGCATGTTGCCCAATTTAAAAGTGAATGAATCATTAGCATACAATTTCATCAATGCAACACAACGTTTTACGAGTCCTCCATACCGATTTACAGAAGCTTCTTTGGTAAAACAATTGGAAGAATTGGGAATTGGCCGTCCGTCAACTTATGCGCCAACGATTTCTACGGTGCAAAGAAGAGGCTATGTAGAAAAGGGACAAAATGAAGGTTTGGAACGAAGTTATGAGCAATTGATTTTAGCTAATGGAGCCGTTAAAAATCAAACATTAACAGAAAAAACAGGGTCAAATAAAAACAAATTAATTCCAACAGATATTGGAAATATTGTTAACGATTTCTTAGTGGTTAATTTTTCTAATATTTTAGATTTTGGTTTTACTGCGAAAGTAGAATCTTCTTTTGATGATATTTCTGAAGGGGATGCAAATTGGATCGAAATGATTAAAGGTTTCTATGGTTCCTTTCATGAAACAGTAGAACATGTAAAAGAAAATGCAGAAAGAGAAAGTGGCGAACGTATTTTAGGAAAGCATCCAGTTTCTGGAAAAACGATTTTAGTCCGTTTGGGAAAATTTGGACCGATTGCACAGATTGGTGCGCCAGAAGATGAAGAGAAATTGTTTGCAAGTTTAAATCCAACACAAAACCTAGGGACGATTACTATTGACGAAGCTTTGGAACTATTTTTATTGCCTAAAAGATTGGGAGTTTACGAAGGTGAAGAGGTCATTGTTTCTAATGGTCGTTTTGGTCCTTATATTCGTTTTGGAAGCCTATTTGTTTCATTAGAGAAGGGCGAAAACCCAATGGAGGTTGATTTGCCAAGGGCGGAAGCGTTAATTGTTGCCAAACAAAAAGCAGATGCACCGGTAGCACATTATGAAGAATTACCCGTTCAAAAAGGCGTTGGCCGTTTTGGTCCTTTCATTAAATGGAATTCAATTTTCATCAATGTGAATAAAAAATATGATTTTGACAACCTTACTTATGACGAGATTGTTGAACTCATTGAAGCGAAAAAGCAAAAAGAAATCGACAAGGTGCTTCATAATTGGGAAGATGTTGAGATTCGTGTAGAAAAGGCAAGATGGGGAAGGTTTAATGTTTTAAAAGGAAAAATTAAGATTGAACTCCCAAAAACGACCGATATTGAAAAATTGACCAAAGAGGAAGCTGTTAAAATGATCGCTGCAAAAATGCCAAAGAAGAAAGCGGCAAAAAAGAAAGTTGTCAAAAAGAAAGCTCCAGCAAAGAAAACCACTGCTAAGAAAACAGTCAAAAAGAAATAATTAGTTAGTATCTTGCATACTTCTACTTAAATAAATTAATGAATCCAGACTTTTTAATCCCTGTAAAAGAATCGGTTGTAGCACATTTGGAGCTGCAATCTGATTTGTCATTGGGTCAAAAAATTACAATCCATTCAGAAAAAGACGGCTTTCCTGCTCTAGTAAATGTTCAAATAGCGATTTTTGGGGTGCAAGAAGATCGAAATTCACAAGATAACTTTGGTTGTGGTGAAGATTTAGATTGTATTCGAACAAAATTATATGAGTTATTTCCTGGAGATTGGCATACAAACATTGTCGATTTAGGAAATGTATCCAAAGGAAATGCGGTTTCGGATACTTATTTTGCGGTTTCAGAAATTATTACTTCCTTATTAAAGAAAAATATTATCCCTGTCATTATTGGTGGAGGTCAAGACATTACCTACGTCAATTATAGGGCATACGATGCTTTAGAGCAAACAGTAAATATCACGGCAGTTGATAGTAGGTTTGATTTGGGAGATTTGGAAGATGAGTTAACTTCACAGTCGTATCTTAGTAAAATTATTATGCAACAGCCCAATAATTTATTTAATTATTGCAATGTTGGGTATCAAACATTTTTTAATTCCCAAGAGGAGATAAAATTATTAGATGCGTTGTTTTTTGATGCCTATCGATTGGGTGAAGCAAAGAATTTAGAAAACATCGAACCTGCGTTTCGGAATGCAGATATTGTTTCTATTGATATTGGTGCGGTGCGACAAAGTGAGGCTCCTGCAAATAACAATGCTTCTCCAAATGGTTTTTATGGAGACGAAATATGTGCCATTTCAAGGTATGCAGGTATCAGCGACAAGGTTTCTTCGTTTGGAATTTACGAATACAATTCGAAATTTGACAACCACAATCAAACGGCACATTTAATTGCACAAATGATTTGGTACTTCATTGAAGGGGTGAATTCTAGAGTGAAAGATTATCCGTTTACACAAAAAGATAATTATCAGAAATTTACCGTTTTGTTAGCGGATGATGATCCTTTAACCTTTTATAAAAGCCACAAAACGGGAAGATGGTGGATTGAAATTAATATTTTGTCCGATAATAAATACAAAAGGCATGCGTTAATACCATGTACATATCAAGATTATATTGCAGCAACAAAGGAAATTATTCCAGAAAAGTGGTACAAAGCAATGCGAAAAATGGTCTAATTTAGAGTAAAAAAAGATTCCATTAAAAGGTGCTGTTAGAATTGGTTTTTAATAAAAAAAATAATAAGTTTACGAACTTTTTAGATAAGATATCAGATAATATGAAGAAAGCAGCAATATTTGCACTCTTAATAACGGTTTTTTACAGTTGCGGCTCTAACGATAGAGGCGAATTAGTAGGTGCAAAAGCCAAAAAGAAATGGTTTTCAGAGAAACCATACGGAATGGCTTTAATTCCAGGGGGATCTTTTACCATGGGAAAACAAGATGAAGATATTATAGGAGTTCTCAATACACCGACCAAAACGGTAACTGTGAGGCCTTATTACATGGATGAAACTGAAATCACAAATAATGAATACAAAGAATTTGTTTTTTGGGTTCGAGATTCAATCACTAGAACTGCATTGGCAAAAGCTGCAGACGATCAAAGTATTATTGGTCAATCCGCGAGTGGTGCACCAGCCACTTCAACAGGAATAGAAGCCTTTGCATATGCAGATGCTGATACTACAAGAACTGCTTATCAAAAATTTCAAGAAAGCAAAGAAACAAGAGAAAATTTAAGACCTTTAAATTGGGACGTTGACTTATTTGGATTGAAAGATTCTCCAGACGAGTATTATGTTGAAGCAATCGATTCATTGTATATTGAGCAAGAGGACGCGGTAGCAGGGATTCGAACTTTTAAAACAGAATACATAAAATATTATTATTCTGAATTTGATCTTGAAAAAGCTGCTAAATCTCGTAAAAAAGTAGCAGGGAGAAATTATAGATATGATACTGTTATAGAAATCTACCCAGACACGACTGTTTGGATCAAAGATTTTAATTATTCTTACAACGATCCAATGCACCAAGATTATTTTCGCCACCAAGCATATGGAGATTATCCAGTGGTAGGGGTTAAATGGGATCAAGCAAAAGCTTTTTGTCATTGGAGAACAAAAAAGAAAAACGATTATTTACGCGGAAAGAATAACGCAGCAGCTGTACCGGTCTTTAGATTGCCTACAGAAGCAGAATGGGAGTATGCCGCTCGTGGCGGACTTCAATTTGCAACCTATCCTTGGGGAACAGGAGGTACTACAAGCGATCGTGGTTGTTTCTTAGCAAATTTTAAGCCTGTAAGGGGTAATTATGCCGTAGATGGTGCTTTATATACCGTAGAAGCAAAATCATACAATGCAAATGATTATGGTTTGTATAACATGGCTGGAAATGTTTCAGAATGGACGAGTACCGCATACAATGGTGCTTCTTATTATTTGAGTTCTACGATGAATCCAAATGTAGAAGATCGAAAAAATAAAAGAAAAATAGTACGTGGAGGATCTTGGAAAGACGTTGCCTACTTCTTAGAAGTTGGAACAAGAGATTTCGAATACGCAGATACTGCAAGAAGTTTTATCGGTTTTAGAACCGTTCAAGATTATATTGGAGATATTAATAAATAAATAAATAAACTAAACCCCTAAATATTAAAAAAAACATGGCACAGTCAAAAGCTTACAAAAAAGGAATGAATTTCGTATATGGAATGGGAGCAGCAATCGTTATTATTGGTGCCTTATTTAAAATACAGCATTTAGAATATGGTATTTTAACGGGAGGAGTTATGTTAACAATAGGTTTAGTTGTAGAAGCGATTGTTTTTGCGATTTCTGCTTTTGATGCCCCTGAAGAAGACCTAGACTGGTCTAAAGTATATCCTGAATTAGCAGGAGAAGAGGGTATTTCAGAACAGGAACAAGGAGCCGATGGCTTACTCTCTCAAAAACTAGATACATTGTTGGCAGAAGCAAATATAGATTCTAAATTAATGGAAAGTTTAGGAACGAGTATGAAAAATTTTCAGGGAGCTGCAGAAGGATTGTCTGCTGCCTCAGAATCTATTTCTGCAACCAACAAATACAACGAGCAAATGTCGATGGCAGCCGTTCAAATGGAATCATTAAACGGATTGTATAAAGTGCAGATGGAAAGTGCTGGCAAACAAACAGCCTTAAATGAAGCTGTTGTTGAAAATACAGAAAAATTAAAAGAACAAATGGATTCTTTAGCCAAGAACTTGTCTTCTTTAAACGGAGTATATGGTGGTATGCTTTCTGCAATGTCAAACAAATAATAATTAGTTCTATTAAAGAAAGAACACTAACTTAAAAAACTAATTAGAATGGCAGGAGGAAAAATGAATGCAAGGCAGAAAATGATAAACCTAATGTACTTGGTGTTTATTGCAATGTTAGCATTAAATATGAGTAAAGAGGTTTTGAGTGCTTTTGGATATACAAATGAAAAGTTAGAAGCGAATAATAGTTTTACTTCTAATAATCTAAATAACCTATATAGTAGTTTAAAAACGAAAGCAATTTCAGGATCAGAAGTTGACAAATACAGACCGCTTTATGACAAGGCAGAGCTAGTACGACAGTCATCAGATTCTTTATATGCTTTTGTAGAATCATTAAAAGATTCTATGTTGAGTACCATTTCAGATGAAAACTTAAATTCAGAGAAGAAGTATGAATATATGGATTCTCCTGAATGGTTAAATCAAAAATTCTTTAAAAATGGAAAAATTTCCGACGCAGGAAATACGTTTTTATCGATGCTTACCAATTACCGTGATAATTTAATAAAAATAACTGCGGATAGCTCGGATTCTTGGACTACGGATAAATTTAAAGTAACCGTTGCTGAAAAATTTGAGACGAATGATGTTAAAAGAAAAGGCAAAGCACCTCAAAATTGGTTAAATGCAAGATATGAAGGAATGCCAATGGTTTCTTCATTAACAAATTTCACTCAAATACAAACAGATATTAGGACTACAGAAGCTACGTATCTTGATCATTTGTTAGGGGGTGCAGCCTCAGAAGGAAACAACTTCAGCAACTTTAATGGTATTGTAAAATTGGATAAATATGTCTTTTTCCCTGGAGAAAAAGTTACAGGAACTATTGTTCTTGGAAAAGAAGATCCTACCTTAAAACCTACGAGAGTAGATTTGAATGGGAAAGCTTATGATAACTATTCAGAAGGTGCAGTAAATGTAGACTTAAGGGCAGATAGGTCCACTGGAGAAAAGAATATTGAAGGAACTATTTATTTTATTCAAGACGGAGTAGAGAAACCAATTACCTTTAAATCTTCCTATTCTGTTGTCAATAAGCCAAATGCAGCCATTGTATCTGCTGACAAAATGAAAGTAGTATACAAAGGTATTTCAAATCCTATTTCTGTTGCTTTACCAGGAGTGCCAGATAAAGATATTAGAATTACACCAAGTGGACATGAAAGCTTCACTAAAAACAGGAATTCTACAGGAAAATACAATCTTATTCCAAGCTCCAAAGGAAAGGAAGTAGTTTTAAACATTTCTGCAACACTAAGTGATGGTACTACGCTAAGAGATAAGCAAACGATTCGAACCAAAGACATTCCACCAGCAGTTATGTTGGTGAATGGAAAAGAGGCACCAAGATCAATGTCAAAAACTGCTTTGATTAGGAGTTCTTTTACCGTTGGGATGGTTGATTTTGATTTTGACTTAAAAATAGACACCAAACAATTCTTAGTGATCGTTGCAGGAAGAAGTTTTGAAGTTAATGGAACAAAATTGAATGCAAGAGCTATAAAAGCTATAAAAGACGCAAGAAGTGGAACCGTAATCACCATCGGTCAGATAAAAGCTAATGCAAAAGGAACGTCCTACGAATTACCAAAGATTTTTTCTACCTCTATTCAAGTTCGCTAAATAAAAAATTTAATTATGAAGTTAATAAAATTCTTGATTTGCAGTTGTTTCGTATTGATTTTTTCAACCAATACAATTCATGCCCAAATGAATATATTGAATACTAAAAAAGTAGAAGATATAGGTAAAAAAACTGAAAATCAAATTAAAATTGATAAATTAGATAAACCACTTCCATATGGTTATTCGAGCAACGACGATGTGCTTTGGTCAAAAGTCGTTTGGGAAATAATTGATTTAAACCAAAAAATAAATCATCCTTATTATTACCCCACAGAGTTGAATAGTATTGGTACTGATAGAGTTTCACTTTTTAACACACTACAAACAGCGGTAAATTCTAGTAAATTAGAAATATACGGAGATGCTTATTTTAAAGAGAAAAGAAATCTTTCAGAATTGGAATCAATAATGAAAAAAATCTGTAACAATGGTTTACCTTCAACGATTGAACCCAAGGATATCACTGAATTTATGATTAAAGGAATGTGGTATTTTGACAAACGCCAAGGAGAATTAAAATATAGATTACTTGGAATAGCGCCATTGTATGGATTTGATGCAGGAACAAAATGTGAAAATGAAGTAGCTAGAAATCAATGGGAAAATGATAACCCTCAATTATCAGTTGAAGACTATCCAAGACCAAAACTAGAAAAAATGAATATTTTATATTGGGTTTTTTATCCTGAAACAAGACAGATACTTCACGATTCAAAAGTATTTAATCCTGAGAATTCTGTAAGCCCAATCACATTTGACCATTTATTAAATTCGAGGAGGTTCAGCTCTGTTATCGTAAGAGAAGAGAATGTATATCAGAACAGAAGCATTGATGATTATACTAAAAACTCGATTTTCCAACTTTTAGAAGCTGAGAAGATTAAAGAATCCATCCGAAATAAAGAAATAGACATGTGGAACTATTAAAGTTTTGTATATAAATACTTAAGGCGTTCTAATTTAAAAATTTAGAACGCTTTTTTATTGTAAAAAAACTACTTTTGAGGCATGAAATTAGATTATATTGTTGTTGGTTTAGGGTTAGCTGGTTTGGCATTTACAGAAGAGCTAATCGCTGCCAATAAAAGTTTTTTGGTGTTTGAAGACAATTCTCAAACCTCCTCGCTAGTTGCAGGAGGGGTATACAATCCAGTTATTTTAAAACGATACTCTCCGGTTTGGAATGTGAAAGAACAATTGGCAGTAGCACTTCCCTTTTATGATCGATTAGAAAAGAAGTTTGAGACCACTTTTGATCATAAATTCGAAATCAAAAAAGCATTCAAATCTATACAAGATCAAAATAATTGGTTCTCCGCATTTGATAAACCCAAAGTAGCACCTTTTTTAGATGCTACTTTAGACAAGAAGTCCTACCCTGGAGTCTTAGGGGATCATTCCTTGGGAAATGTAAAAGAAGGTGGACGCATCGATACGCATCTTTTGGTGGAAACGTATCGAAACTATTTAAAAGAAAATGATTGGATTCGATTTGAGAAATTCAATCATGAAGCTATTTTTTTAAAAAATAACATTGCTAAATACCAAGACTTATCAGCCACTAAAATTGTCTTTTCTGAAGGTTTTGGATTAAAACAGAATCCATATTTCAATCATTTGCCATTAGACGAAGTAAAAGGGGAAACGATTACCATTCATGCACCTGAATTAAACATTGATTTCTTATTGAAATCCACCTTATTTGTAATGCCTATTGGAAATCATCTTTATAAAGTGGGGGCTACTTTCAATCATGCGGATAAAACCTCTGTTCCATCCACTGAAGGAAGGGATGAACTGATTGAGAAATTAAAAAAAGTGCTCGATACACCATTTGAAATTGTGGCGCAGGCAGCAGGGATTCGTCCCGCAGTAAAAGACAGAAGACCGATGGTTGGGGTACACCCTAAGTTTTCAAATTTAGTGGTCTTAAACGGTCTTGGAACACGTGGTGTGATGATTTCTCCAACAATTGCTAAGAATTTATTTCATCATTTAGAGTTTAATGAACCATTAGATCTAGAAATCGATATCAAACGCTTTGATAAAAAGTAGTGTTTTCGGTTTAAAGCTATTATAAGAGCTTATTTTCTTAAATTTGTTAAAAAAATTAATGAAACAACTTACCTTCCTTTTACTGATTACCTCACTCAATCTATATAGTCAAGACACTAAAAGATGTACTGATGTTAAAGAATTTACAAACGGTACTTATATTGGTTGTTTAGATTATGAATCGAACGCCGATGGTTTTGGGACATTAACTTATATCAATGGGGATGTGTACCAAGGTAATTGGAGCAGAAATTATTTCAATGGTTTTGGGACAATGAATTTTAATAATGGTGATTCTTATTCTGGCAATTGGGTTAAGAATTCTATGGAAGGTACCGGTAAGATTCAGTATGCAAACCAAGGGTATTACAATGGAAATTTTAAAAACAATATGTTTCATGGAACTGGAGAACAAAAAATAATTTTTAGTGGTCAATACCAACGCTTGAAAGGTGAATTCAGAAATGATGAATTTTATGAAGGCACAAAGGAAGCTTTTTTTGAAAACGGAGATCAATCAACCAGAAATTATATAGGCGGATTCATTATGGAAACAGCATATTTATCCTCTAAATTTAAGAAGTCAACCAAAGGCTCTCATTATTCAAATGCAAAATTGAAGACGGGACTACAAGTATACACTCAAAATAATATTATTACTGAAAGTAAATTTGAAGATGGTAAAGTTGTAAGTAAAACCAGTAACATTGAAAATTATTATGTGGATGAAGATATTCAAGGAGATTCGCAATCCATTTCTATTGATTTAGAGCAGGAAGTAAATGACGACACAATGTACGTCTATCTTGGATTTCAAACAAAAAATCCGATACAACCCGCTCGTTTTGTTTTCGATACAGGTGCAGAAATGTTTTCAATAGGATACAAACTTTTCGAGAACTTAAAAGAGAAAGGCTTGGTATATGAAGATTTAAATATTACTATTTCTACTGTAGGAGTTAGAGGAGAGCCATCTGAGAACCATTTGATTAAAATCAAAGAGTTAACGATTGGAACCTATAAAGTACGAAATGTTATTGCCGCGGTTGAGACCCTTGAAACTGCAAATTCTTCATTATTAGGTGTTCAGTTTCTTAAGAAATTTAAAGAAGTTCAATGGTCTCTTAATAGTAATAAGTTACTTTTCTTTAAAGAATAATTGTAAGACACTTTGGGTCTAAAAGAACGGCACACACTTGTAGCGGTCTAATGCTCTAATATTTATTTCAAAATCATAGGAAACTGAGAATTCGTGAATACCACCGGTATTAACGAGTTCTGTTGTGTTTATATCATAAGAATATCCAAATCGAAATCCTTGCCATCTAATTCCTGCAAAGGTACTAATTGAATTGATTGTTGAAGTTTCTTCAGTGTTCTTTGATGGAATCGTGGCAACCATCATTCCAAAAGACATTTGATCTTCGAAAATGTATTGCAATCCTAAATCGAAGCGATTATAGGCTCCTTGTTGCATATAGTTTGAGAGCACAAAAATTTTACTTTTACTAGCAAACCAGGTTCTATAATTTTCCAACAACGGGATGTAATACTTTGTATGCAACGATAAAAATACATCTAATGGAACTTCTCCATTTTGAGTAAGTGATATATTTGGTTTATTAAGATGTTTAAGGGTAAGGCCAACCCAAGAATCTTCATTGTTAAAGAGTACTGAAGTACTAAAATCTAAAAAAGATCTTTGTGCTTTTAGTAAAATGGGGTCTATGGTACTCGTGTTAATAAAATTATTATTTAAATCAATTTGATCTTCTAGAAGTAAATTTTGAAATCCATAATTTTTATTCCCTAGCCCAGCAGAAACACTTGGCCTAAAGTACCAGGTATCGCTTATTTCAAATGCCATGGCAAAGTTTAAGTTTACTTGATTAAAAGTATAACTAGAACCACTTTCTTTTTGATTCAAGAAACTAACCCCTAAACCAGATTTAAAACCCTCAAACCAAGTGTCTACAAAAGCAAAATTTGATGTAATTTTCAAAGCACTATTTCTCCATTGCGATCTAGAAACAGATCCTGTTTTAGTACTCCTTATTGCTCCCGTAAAAGAGGGGCTTATGGTTTCAGGAACTAAAAAGTTTTGTGAAAAAATAACATCTTGGCTATAATTTTGTAAACTTGAAACTAATAATATTAGGAGTATGAATCTTTTCATTTTATTTCAATAAAGTTATGCTGCTTCTATCTTTAACCATTCTCTGATAAAAAGTGAGTCCTTTTACATCTAGAATATAATTGCCGTTTTCGGCAGGACTTCCGGCGATTAAACCATCCCATCCTTTTAATGAAATTCCTTTTTCATAATAAACGAGTGCTCCCCAGGTATCATAAATAGACATTTCTATCTCTGTAAAACCTCGATGGATCGGTCGCATAAAATCGTTAATCCCATCGTCATTTGGGGTAAATGCATTTGGGAGTACTAATGAATATCCCAATGTTATATTTAAGGTACGTCCAATTTTTAATACACATCCAGATTCATATACTACCGTTAAGGTCACTCTAAAGGAACCTACTTCATCATATGTGTGCACAGGGTTTAGTGTATTTACGGTTGGACTTCCATCACCAAAATCCCAAGAAAAACTAGAATAACTTCCCGTGGTTAGATTTGTAAATTGTATTGGATCATCTATTGATATAAAACCATACTGGGTTAGTGCGAAAGAACTGTAAGAGAAATCTGGTATTCCAATTGGTGGAACATCTACTTGTATGGTTGCAGTTTCGATACAGCCCTGTCCATCTGTGATCGTTAGTGTATAAGCACCACTCTGATCTGTTGTCATTGTTTCATTATTTACTCCAGAGGTAATTCCAGCAGACCAACTGTAGGTGTATGGTAAAAATCCACCTATGACGATAGGTGTATTTTCGACAGTATTGATATTTGCAACACAATCCGACAATAGCGTTTCATTAAAAGTGATGTTGATTGGGTCTTGCCTAAAAATACTAAACTGTCTAATTTCGATACAATCATTTTTATCTCTAATTTCAACAGTATAATCTCCAGCAGGAATATTATTTAGATCTTCCGTCGTTTGACCAGTGTTCCACATAAAATCATAAGGAGGGGTTCCTCCAGAGATCTCCAAAAGAATACTTCCACTGTTTTCGATATTACAATCAATGGCATCTGTAACAATACTCGTGACTGCAATCGCAGGTGGATTAGTGATGATAAAAGTTTCTTCTATTGGACATTGATTAATATCACTATCAATAATTGTGACCACGTAGGTTCCAGGACCTAAATTATTCCGCTGAATCCCTGCACTTGGATCATCACTCCATAAAACCGTAATTGGAGCAATCCCTCCTGTTAAATTTAAGTCTATAGAAGCATCATTTTCATTGTTACAAGAAATTGGATTCACGATGGGCGCAATAAAGAATATTGGTTGCTCTATTGTGATAATTACATTTGCTTCACACTGATTTTCATCTACGATAGTGACAGTATAATTTCCAGCAGATAAATTTGATTGTGAAAAACCATTCCCAAGATTACTCCACGATATCTGATATGGAGGTCTCCCTCCGGTTACCGTTACATCAATTGATCCATCAGTTGCTCCATAACAGGTTGCATCTGTTTTTGTATAATCTATTTCAATTGCTATAGGTTCTGTTAATATAATCTCTGCTCGCTCAACACAATTCAAATCATCTGTTATTTCGATGGTATAAGTACCCGCAAATAGATTTGAAATATTTTGGTCATTACTCGTAAAACCGTCAGGTCCTGTCCAACTATAATTATAGCCAAATACTCCTGAGGAAACCTCAATAGGAGTTCCCCCAGTTACCACTATTTCTATGGCTCCGGTAGCATCACCAAAGCAAAGAATGTCTTCTTTTAAGACAGTACTAATTGCTATTGCTTGAGGTTCCGTTAGAATAAAGGTTTTTGTCGTTACACATTGATTATCGTCTGTTAATTCTAAGTTGTAAGTCCCAGCAGTTAAACCATTTTGATCTTTATTTCCTTGTATAATCCCAGTACCATCTATCGTAGTCCAATTAAATACATAGGATAATGTTCCTCCTAAAATGCTTACTTCTATTGCACCATCATTTCCATCAAAACATGAAATATTTTTTTCAAGATCCGTAGTGATTGTTAATAAATCTGGTTGTATAACGGTATACTGCTCAGTAATAGAAACACCATTACTATCCTCAATTCTTAAGATATAAATACCAGCGATTAAATTGGATATAATACTTGCCGTTGAATTAAATGAATTGGGCCCCGTCCATGAAATTAAATAAGGAGATCCACTTGTAAAAGGTACCCCTCCTGTAATATTTGTAGTAATATCCCCATCATTGGATTCATAACAAGTATTATTTGTAACTAAAACATTCGATATTATTTTAGGATTCACGGTAACTTCTAATGTAAAAGTGTTTCCAACACAATTTGGTGTTGCAGGAGTAATAATATAAGTTTCTATTACAGGAAATATGTCTGTATTTTCTAGTGTCTGACTAATGTTTGTTTGTGAAGAACTCTCAGCAGAAGATCCTAAAATTGCTCCTGGACTACTACTTGTTGGTGTAGTCCATGTATACGTTGTCCCAGTAGGTAAAATATTACCTGCAATTGAACTTGGCTCGAATAAAAAGGTTTCCTCACTGTAAATTGTAATTTGAGCAAAATCAACTATCGGGATTTGATTTGTATTAACCAGAGCAATTTCTGATTGTATATCACTACATCCTCCTTCGAAAGAGATGACCACGAAGTAGAATATCTCGCCTACTGCATCCGTTGCAGGATCGTAAGTACTATTAGTCGCTCCAGCGACTGGGTTTGTTAGATCATAAGTATTGGTAGTACTAGCATACCATTGATAGGTTGGTGTTCCCACGCCGTTTTGAGTAAGTACTTCCAAGGTATTTGCTGTTCCATCTAGACAGATATCTGACCCAATAGGTTGCGTTGTGATGGTTGGTCCTTCATTAATAATGATGGTAGATACCTCACTGTTTACCTCACATCCCGAAGCTGTTTGATTGATTACTACATAATAGTAGAATGTTCCTACGGTTGTATTGTCAGGATTATACATATTTGTATTAGCCCCTGTAATAGCAGTTCCTCCAGTGTTTGAGTTTGTAGTATTAGAGAACCATTGATATGAAAAATCTCCTGTATTTGCATCTCCAGAAGTGCTAACTTCAAGAGCCTCTAAGGTTGTATTTTGACAAATTTCTTGAGAATCAATTGGCTGTGTATCGATTACTGGATCTTG
>Ga0209119_1001181_pt1 | contig 26048 bp, 22 predicted proteins | sample COG_03_FD_184747 | JGI IMG/M metagenome (GOLD analysis project Ga0209119, IMG submission 184747) | Pelagic Microbial community sample from North Sea - COGITO 998_met_03 (SPAdes) (version 2) | ecosystem: Environmental > Aquatic > Marine > Neritic zone/Coastal water | place: Helgoland, sampling...
CTAATTCTATTGATGGGTTTTGTAAAAAATTATAAAAATCTACTGTTTGTGTTGTTTCACCAATTTGACTTAATGAAATATTTCGCAGTGAACCACTTTCAGAAATACCTCCAGAATATGCAATAACTCTGCTCAGTGGTGTATATGCAGGTACTGCAATAGTTCTTGGGGATTTTACATTACCAGAAATTTGCACTGTTACCAATCTAGCATTATTTAACCTAACAAAGACTTCAGCGGATGCATCATCCAATGAAATTTTATCAAAAACTAATTTACTAACTTGATTTAAGTTCAAATTATTAACGTCTAAAGGATTTACATTTTCAAGCGTGATGGTTCCATCATTCATAACTTGATAATTTTTGTTAGATGGACTCAATCCGGTAATTGTAATCTGAATTGTATCCCCTGGCGCCAGTTGATAATTTTTTCCTATGGTGTTAAAAAAAAGTAAATTATCATCTTGTGGTTGGTTAAATTCATTTGATCCATAAATATTTAAATCTTCTCCAATGAGAGCATAAAAATACCTCATTAACATGGATTTTTCATTAATATCTTTTTGGTTATTAGCTTGAGATAAATTTATCTTTAGGTTGTTATGTGTATTTGCTACATTTCGATTTTCAGATATCAACTTATTATCGAAAGTGGTTTTGTCTTGTTGTGGCATATTATTTAATATTGACGGATTTTCAGTCAATATTTTTTGGAGATTTGCATCATTGATTGATTGAGCAAAACTTTGTTGCCCGAGAAAAAATAAGATAAAAATAATTAAATTTCTCAATAATAGAATATTCATACCTTATCTTTCCTTATTGCATGTCGCATTAGTACAAAAGCTGATCCAATAACTAGCCCTAACATTATTGAAAGTACTAACATTAATTTAGGCTTTGGCGCTGTTGGATATAAACTTATTGTAGGGTTTATATATGGCTCTGCAATAAAATATTTTCCCTTTGACGCAAACATTAGTTTTTCTTCTTCTTTACCAATAAGTTCTGCCAAAGCCTCCCGGTGCTCTCGTGAGCGCGTAGTACGAAGCTTTTCTTTGTAAAAAGCTAATGGCTCTGTCGAAAAACTTATATAACGCTGTCTCATAATTTCATCACTTGCTTTAGTCGCTTCAATCATGAGTGATAACATCAATTCCGGTTTTGATGTTTCACTTGTAAATTTTAAAAATCCAGTGTCTTTATCTTCGCCTATTTGAATATTTGCATTGATAAAAGTAGCAAGTCTTCTAGGGTTAGGGGGCATATAATTTACGTCTATATTTCCAGTTAATAATTTTTTAGCATCACTAACAAAAATCTGTATTTTACTTTTCGGTGGTCTTGAATAATTATTAAGGGTATCATCCCATTCAGATTTAAATATCTCTCTAATAATTGTTTTATTTTCAAAGATTATTTGTGAAACTTCTGGCGCAGTTATAAGTTCTTTAAATATATTAAAATCATTGCCTGAACTGGTTGGCAATTGAATGCCCGCAATTGATGCAAAACCACCCAATCCAGAAAATGATGGGCTGTTTTCTGCTTCAGCTACAGGTTTTAAACTATATTTAACAGTATATTTTCTTTCCGTATGATTAAGCCATAAGCTTGCAATAAAAACAGATACAATAGTGACAATAATTATATAAAATTTGCTTTTCCAGAGTGCAAAAAACAATTCTTTTAAATCAATCTCTTCTTCATAGTTAATTTTTTGGTTATTATTCATTATAATCATCAATATATAAAATTATAAAAGTATATATATACAAGAAAAAAGAAAAGTTTAAATTAAAATCCATAAGATTAATTTTTAAATTTTGATAAACATATTAATTGCAGCCGTCTCCCAACCAAAAACTTTGATAGAAGATAATTTGCTAGAACCATCTTAAAGCAAATTTTCTAGCCAATATCGTAGTTTTGCTACTTCTTTAATTTTTTACCTAAACTACTAACACGCCAAAATAAATCTCCAAAACATCAACCCTTTCTGTAAAACTAAACTAATTAGTAATAAGAATACCTCTAAAGAGATCTCTCAATTTTTCGGCCCCTGCAACAGACAAGTGATTATCGTCAAAGTAAAAACTTACCTCATCTGTTCCAATAGGGCATTTTTTATCGTCGCAAAATAGTTCAGCGATATAATGGAAGTTAATATCGTCGGCTCTTGCTAAAAAGGCAGATTTGGGAAACGACTCCATTTTATCGAATTCAGTCCTTTTTACTGCCATCGCTTCAATATCAGAACGTCCCTTATAACTTGAAAAATATACACTTTCAGGCAAGTACTTTTGATGTGGTGGCTGAGAAATAATATGAATTGGAATATTTATGTCTCTGTAGAAATTAACAGTATTGCTCAACCCGACGTTAAAAGACTTCATACTTTCCAGTTGATTAAATGGTCCGTTCTCTGAGGAAGATATATAGTTGACTCCTCGGCTGTCTCCGCCATAATCCCCAAAGTTGTAGTAAGCCCATCTAGCTGAAAAGATTATGCCCCTGGGCTTAATGGCTCGTGCGAATTCTGAAACTTTTTCATTTAAAAAAAAGCAATTATTGTTATTTTCAGAAGATGACTTTGAGTAAATTTCTATAAAAGGGATACAACCTGATTTCCCAGCATAAAAGATACGTAATCCCTTGCTTTTAGCCACTTCATCGACAACATTTATAAGTGATGCAGAGTGAGAATCTCCAAATAAAATAAAATCTATGTCCTCTTTATAACTTCCTAAATTGCATCCCCATTCCTCGGGATCGTCACTGATGGGCAAGTCAAAGCAGTTTAAATTTTTTGGTCTGTCAAAAGAATTAATCAGATTTTGATCAAAGGAAACTCTTTCATTGAAGCCATCATTGCTTTGAATCAAGGCCCCCAACATACTAAAAACCAGTATTCCAATAGCAGAAAATACAAAAATAAATTTCTTTGTTGTCACACTTTTGTTTCTAAATGGCGTCTCAATCCATCGCCAAGAAATATATCCAAAAAGTAATGACAAAAGAGAAAGAGCCAACAACCAAAGATCAGTCAAATCGCCAAGCATTCTGTGACGAGCAAAAGATAAGATAGGTTGATGCCAAAGGTAAGCGCTATAAGAAAAAAGACCAATCGTCACAAATGGTGCCCAACTTAAGATTCTGTACACTAAAGTATTTGGTGCTGTCGTCGCGATTAACAAACCAGTACCTAAAGTAGGGATTAACGCATACAGGCCTGGAAATGGAGTGCTTTGATCAAATGTAAAAACAGAGTAGCAAATCAACCCAAAGCCTATGAGACTTAATGTGTTATTCACCCACTGCGATTTTAAAAATCCACTATGTCTAAAATAAAAAGCTACGAATACCCCAATCAGTAACTCCCATCCCCTCGAAGGAAGAAGATAAAACGAACCAGAGCTAATCATTTCACTATCAGAGCTTGTGATGGCCCAATGTGCAATTCCAAGACTAACAACAAAGACAAGTGCTAGTAAGGATAACACCCAACTTACGCCTAACCTCCAAGTTAGCATTAAAAAAACAGGGAATAAAATATAGTATTGTTCTTCAACAGCCAAACTCCAAGTGTGGATTAGAGGTTTAAGTTCAACAGAAGAGTTAAAATAACCACTTTCTAACCAAAAGAAGAAATTTGACGAAAAAGTTGATACAAATATCAAACTTTCCCCAAAATCTTTAAGATCACTCGGCGTCAGCCAAAGCCACGAAAATGGCAAGCAAACAAACATCACAAAAAACAATGCTGGCAAAATTCTACGAGAGCGCCTTTCATAGAAATCTATAAGACTAAAGTTTTCTTCCGCAATTTCAGAAATGATGATTGTGGCAATCAAATAACCACTGATCACAAAAAAAACGTCCACGCCCACAAAGCCGCCACTAAACCAATCGAAGCCGGCATGATAAAGAATCACAGGTAACACAGCCAATGCTCTTAACCCGTCGATGTCCGATCTATATTTCATATTTCTCCTATCGCGTTCACTCAATAGATGCAGATTTACAGAGCCTTATAAACAAAGGACTACAAGCACGAAAATAAAACCATGTAACTTTCGTGTAACTCTTTCCTTCTGTTTTTGTTCTGCCCATTAAATCATTTCACGCCATGTATCTTCACTATAACTTCAGAAACCAGCGTCAAAACCGCCCCCAACTATCAAGTTATTTAAGCTTTGACTTGAGTTAGGCGGGTAAATATCCAAATTTTCTCAATTCGGTCACATCTACATACCGCTTCAATAGCTCATTGTCTGATAAATAAATCTGTTTAATCCTATTTTCGGCATGAAGGGAACAAGTCACATAGGAGGTTTTCCTCCTGGCGAATTGAGTAATAAATCTTGTTTGCAAGCCTCCTATTTTCCTAAAAGTTACCCCCATTAAATATAAGCCTCCTCCAAAATATTGAGTGACTATTCGTCCCTTATTCTTTGCATTTGAATAAATAGCCTTCCCTTCGACCTCAAATCGAAACCCCAAGCTTCTCAAGATGTTTCGTCGCCTTAAAATTTGATCACGAATACCGGTTTGGGCGTTAACTGACGAGTTAGAATTATCGACATGATTTTCAATTTCAGTCTCAAGCGATGGTATCTCAATTATTCTGCAAAGATACAAAGCTAGACTCTGGCAGTCTTCTAAAAATTCATAAGGAACTACTCTAAGACACCAGCCGCTTTTCGCAACTCGCTCAAACAATCTAATATTAGAATAGTAAAAATACCCTCCCAAAATTCCCTCTTCAGGAGTTTCAGAATAACGATCAATAAGCTCATCGACTGAGCTTATCATCAATGTTGGTGAGTAACCAATTACCGACTTAATCGCATCTAATTGACGCCTAATTGTGAATGTTAGAACCTTTTCAATTTCGTAACCCTCAGCGCCAAGCTTTTCCTCGATCGTATTGGCTAAAGCTATAGTTAAGAAGATGTTCCATTCGCCAATAAAGTTGTAATAATCACCTACGCATTCGTCCGAAAGAACTAAAATATTTTGGTTGGAATTTAGTATCAATTTTACGATGACATCTGCACTTTCACTCACCAAAGCTGCCGACGAACGTGATGGGTTTGCAAAACCCATAAACGCTTCCATTCGATATGATCTGAATAATTTATAATGAAGATCATTGATTTCACCCTCGAATTCTTTTTTCTCTCCGAACACTCCCTTTCCGAGAAATAACACACTCGGTATTTATGTCAATTTATTCTGGACACTAGTTGTAGCTGTTTTCCCATAACCGACATGGAAAACTAATTTAATTTTTCTCGTCATTATTTTTTCCGGCACTCTTCTAAAATAATTTATCTTGTAACATAATCCGCTCAGCTTCTACCAGTCGTTCAGGTGCTCCGACATCGAGCCAAACTCCCTTATGGATCTCGCCGGTCAGTAACCCTTTTTCTGCAGCTTTATCCAAAACAGGCTCAAGAGGAAAAATTTCACCGGCGCATTCGGATAGTAAATCTGGAGACAGCAAGCTGATACCACTAAATGTATTCGAATGCTGTTCTTTTCCTCCAACAAGATACTTGCCCTCTAAACAGAAATCGCCCCTCTGATGGTGGGGCGGGTTTGGAACCAAGACCAAATGTCCCAAAACACCAGGCTGGAGACTCATCGACCTATTAACCTCGTAATCAGAAAAAACGTCAGCATTTACTAGATAAAAAGGGTCTTTCCCCAGCACAGAAAGTGCCTGTTTTATCCCACCTCCAGTCCCAAGCATATTATCCCCTTCGTCAAAAATAGTCACATTTAAACCGAGATCTATTTCCTCAAGATATTTTTCTATTTGTTCGCCAAGCCAAGAAATATTTATTACCACATCAATAATACCCGCACTTTTAACCCTTCTTAAATTATGTTCGAGTAAAGTCATATGCCCAATTTTTGTTAATGGTTTAGGAATTTTTTGCGTCATCTCACCCATACGCTCCCCGCGGCCAGCAGCCAAGATCATCGCTTTCACAAAAAAACCCTCTTATTTCGACAATAATTTATGTATCGACTTTTCAATCTCAATAAATCTATTAACATGCATAAAGTCATAATAAACTCTCAATACTGGGTCCCATATGGACCGCCTAATAACTAATTTTTCTTCAGTAGAATTAATCTCTAAAGACAGCTCTTTCTGGATATCCTGAAGATTAATGACATCATTCTTGTTAATATAGATATTTTTGACTACCCTATCATAGTGTTTGAGAGCAAAAAGTTGATTCGTTAAATCACTTCCATAGCTCTCAAGAACCTGAAGAAAATGCATTAACCCTAAGAATCCATCCATGCACTTGCTGCTTGCCGGAAAATTATAGTGGCCCGACGGCTCACCCCCAACTACAGCATTCCTAGCTAGCACTTCCTCTGTCACAAAGCGGTCTCCGACCTCAGTTTCGATTAAATCGACACCAATGGCCTGCAGATTATGGGCTAACGCAAGATTACAAATTTCTGTTGCAACCACAACATTGGAATAGCCATTGGACTTCAAGATTTGATAAAACAGGTAAAGTAATTTCTCGCTTTCAATAACACCATAAGCTGCACTCACAAAAACAGCCCTATCACCATCACCATCAAAAGCCACCCCGTACTCATACCCCCCGGCACGAACAAGCCCTAGTAACCTTTCGGCCTCAAGCGCGCCACAATCCAAGTTAATATTTGATCCATCAGGATTCGAGCTAACGAAATGAATATTTTCATAACTATCCAAACCAGCTTGAACCAGCTCGCTGCATGCTCCATTACTACAGTCTATTAGAATTAAATCATTTAGCTTAACTGGGGCGAATTTATTTAAAACCGAATTGGAGTATATTTGGCCGGCATCAATGTTTGTCTTACCTTCAAAACCGTAGGTGCCTGCAAAACTCATTTCTTTAGGGTTTAAAATTCCTCTTTCAATTTCGGCATCATCACACTGTTGTAACTTAAAGCCATTAGCATTAAAAAGCTTTATCCCATTATCAAAATGAGGATTATGAGACGCCGTAATCATAATGCCTAACGAGTACTGTCCCGTTTCCAGAATAGTTGAAAGTCCTGGAGTAGGAAGTACTCCGCATAGTACGACTCTGATGCCTTTATACATAAGAATCCCAGAAATCAAATCTTCTAGAATTACTCCAGATGCTCGAGTATCTCTAGCAATGAGGACAGGGTCTGAGAGCTGGTTACTAAGACAAAAATCACCTATCGAGTTAGCAAACTCATAAATAAATTTCGGTGTCATAAAATTCTCACCAAACTTACAACGAAAACCATCACTTCCAAAGATTTGCATTTTCCAACTCCGAATCTGCAGAAACTAACGCTAATATTTGAGATAAATCACTGCTTTTAGAATCACGGACCAATTTTAGCGCTTCAGTGATTTTATCAAGTAACAGCACATTCAAAGGGTATGAATATTGCAACGGCACTCGCGGAAGTTTTATAACGGGTACACCGATTTCTTTAGTCTCGCCACTTCCATGGACCATTATTACCGAGTGGTTATCGAAGCGATTATCGTTAAGTTCAGTCAAGATAATAGGCAAACTGTTGTGCGCTAACATTTTCTTCAACTCAGACAGAGCATCTTCTTGATATCCATGCTTCCAAATTCCTGATATAAAAACTAAAATTGCAGATTCGGCTGACATATCGATATGTTTATGATTTTCTAGAACATCAAATGCACAAGCTCGACCTAACTCTTTTATTAAATGTTTTGCAGCATACTTCGCGGAATTGTAATTAGCCCCGCTACCAATAGATTTCCAGTTTTTTCGTGTTAAAAACATTTTTGCTGCATATGTAACTTGATGTTCAATTAATTCATTTGTCTCGATATAACTTAAAGCTCTAATTAACGAATCTAAATCTTTTAATGTATCGGAATCGATTCTTTGTACAAAATCATCTGACTTATTTGTTTTTGTGCCGTCACCAAGAACTAGCTTACGAGAAAGCAGTATTCCCAGCAGAAAACTCCATATCGCCTTGGTATAATTAGGTTGCTGATCGATCGCGCTACCAAAGCAAGACCTAATTATCTCACCAGGTTCCCATTGTGCAAAATCAAATAATAAATACTGATCTTTACTAAGATGGGCATACGAGTCGGAAAAATCGCCATCACTTAGAATGATCCAATACTCACTCTGGACGTTGTCCTTTTGTTGATAGTCGTAAGGCTGCGCTAATCTGATTTTTTGTTGGACCCCGAGTTGTCCAGCATATTCGTTAATGTAATTGATCACATTATATGCAATTGACTCATCTAGACCCTGAAAGGAAATTAATATCTCAACATCACCTTGTAAATTTAGATTTTCATAGCCGCTCTGGGAGGCCAACAGATCATCATTTAGCAGCGTAAGGGAAGATAACTTTAAGTCGTTAAAGACACCAGTTTCCGAAGTGATTAGAGGCGGTGCAACGAAACGTGCGGACTCCGAAGAGCTGTCTCTTAAAGCGCCTACCGTGATAGTTTTTGCTTGATGCTTAATTGTATCAATAGTCCTCCTTGATAATTCTGCCAGGCAAGTTAACGAATTCTTTACCTCCATACGGATATTTTCGTCGCCATCACCATTCACATATCGCTCCAGCCTATGATGCAGTTCATCGAGTTCAATAACTGAATATCCTTGGTTTAAATATCCCGCCTTTATAGCTTCTCCCAGGTCGCTTATGGACTCCATAAAGTCTGACTTAGCATCTAAGCTTTCAATCATCGTAGAGAAGTACTGTGTTCGCTTATCCAACTCAATAGCCTGGAAGTAACTCAAAAACTGGCCCGCAATAATAGTCGGAATAAAGGAAAAATATTTTGGTGCAGCGGGCATTTGGACAATAAAAAGTGTACCGCCGTCTATTAGCGCTTGTAATTTGCCAATTTCACCGCCGTTTACCGATATGATGGTTACAGAATTTTCTCGCCCTAAAAGGTCCGTTATTTCCGGAGCCAAATAAGACAGCTTTTCTTCAGTAATTAGTGTGACAAAGGAGTTCTTAACTTCAAGCGCATTAGCCTCACCTAGGGTTATCGAGGAAACAGAGTGGTAACAATTCTCAGAATACTTAATTCTAATTTCATCCGCGCAAACAGCATTTGTAGACCCATCACGAAGTACGTACCACGAGTTATATTTTAGAGCCGACTTAGTCATCTTACCAAAATCAGGAAAAGCATCTACAACTGAAAAGCTTTTCTCAATTAGACCCACTAAGCACCGCAAACTTTTAATATCTTGAAATAATCGTTGCTTATCGGATTCGGTTTCTGCAATATTGCAGGCTAAATATGCACTGACTATATATCCAAGCGCGACTTGAGCTGTGTAAGTCTTCGTGGATGGCACAGCAACTTCAATATCTCTTCCCTCACCTATGTAGGAAGTTCCATCAACTATGAAGGTAACATCTCCCTCACGTTTATTTGCAATAGCCAGGCTACAGGCGCCTCTTTCCTTTGCCATTTGCGCATAAACATTCGTATCAACGGTAGTTCCTGATTGAGCTATAACTATTACAAGAGTATCTTGCATATCAGGCTCAACATAAAAGGCACTCCCTTCACTCGCTACATGAGGCTCAACCAATATGTCTGGGATAATCGCTTTCAAAGCATCTCTCATATACATAGAAATAGCTACAGCCGCCGTGTAACAGGTTCCCATACCCGTAATAATTACCTTTTTAATTTCCCTATTTTTAAATTTTTCAATTATAAAAGGTGGTATTTGACTTGGAGTGATATTGATCGCTGAATGCAAAAAATTTTGGTCTATACATTTCTCGGGCTGGAGATAAGAGTTCAGGGTTCTTTCCACAATATCCTTGGTTTCATAGATTTCTTTTTCTAAAAAGTGCGTATATCCCCTCTTATCAATATCTCGAGTAGTAATGTTAGTGATTTTCAAGTCATCCGTAGTCACATTTTTAAAAATGTCCGTTTGCAGCTTAAGAATGCTGACTTTAGGATCCAGAGCAGAAACTAAGTTAGATGTAGATAATTCAAGCGCAACGTCGGATTCAACAGGTACAAAGTATCTGCATGTTTCCACTAAACCATAGACATCTGATGCGAATAAAACTCCATCATATGAGAATCCCAAATATAAACCTTGGATTCCTTTTTTAGCCAAAAATAATTTCTCTGGCGTATCACTATGCTGAATCACAATCGCAAATGAACCTATGAAGTCTACCGCCATTTGAGAAATAGTATCTATGGAGACATCTTTTTTACCTAGTAGATACGCAGACGCCGCAAGACAGTCAGATGTGCAAATAGACTCATCCGTGGACAATACCTGTGTATTTTTCACATCGGCTATAATTTCCTTATAGTTATAGATATCGCCATTCAGGCAACTCAATACATGAGAAGTATTTTTACTAGCACTCGAATCGATCAACCCTATAGGATGTGTGTTACCAAAAGAGACCTCGCCTACAGACGCCCAGCGCGTATGGCCCATTATTGTAGCTGATGAAACCTGTCCACCTTTCGCTAAACTCAAAAATAGTTCATTACCTTTAATTAATTCTTTAATTTCGTTTGCATTATCACCTAGCGCACCGATGCTATTACAAGCTTTGAACACAAAGCTATATGTGCCAGCTTCCTTGCCTTGCGAGTAAAAAACCTCTTCTCTATTTGTCTCAGCGCGGTATCCATCTATTTTTTCTGAGTTAAAATGTGGCGATGATAGCGTTATCGATAAGCCGAAAGAGTCCCTACCTCTTAGTTCTAAGCGATTATCAATAGCATGAATTATTTTAGTTATGTCCCTGAATAATACTAACGAAGCATCACTAATATCAGTTGAAGGCAATTCCGCTAAGCTCTCTATCAAGTATCTAGTCTTGTCCAATTCATTCGAAAAAAACCAGTGGGCATCTACAAGACATTCCCATTCCTTGACCTGGGCTTTATAGAAATCTAAAGAGGAACTTTTATCAATCAAAGGTAGTTCCGCTTTCCTTTTTTCACCATATTTAAAGATCTTATCGCACAGTATTTTAATATTCTCCCTTTCGGAGGCGGACTTGCAATAACGAATAAAATTTACATTCGACTTATATTTCCAGGCCATATCTAATAGCCTAGAACTTGGGGCACTGCCATTCCCTATTTGATCTAACAACACAAAAAGATCATCTATATTAACCCAAATACCTGGCTGATAATCACTACTATAGATGGTACCTGCTATTCCGCACATTTCAATTTTCCTTTGCTAATTTGGCTATACCCTCAGATAAGGTGGTACCCGGAGTCCAATTTAATGACTGCTGTGCCTTGCTATAAGTCATCACCATATTTTTAATATCTCCAGCGCGTATAGCACCATATTGAGGATTTTCTTGATAACCAGTTACATTCACTAGGCAAGCGACCAAATCGTTAAGTGATGTTTCAGTATTGGATCCTAATAAGAAAATATTGAATTTTTCATGATTTTTGAGCGCCTTATAAAAAGCATTTGCGATATCATCAACATACACCCAGTCTCTTGTTTGCTGACCATCGCCAAACATATGTATAGGCTGGCTCTGTTTCATCAGGCCATAAAAAATCGCTATCACGCCACCCTCTAAATCGGGACGCTGTCTTGGTCCATAAACATTCGGCAGTCTAAACACAGTTATGGACATATCTGTATCAATAGAAAAATAATTGAGATACTGCTCAAAGCCTAACTTGCTAAGACCATAAGGACTTATCGGATTAGTATCATGATCTTCATCAACCGGCAGATATTTAGGTTCGCCAAATACAGCTGATGTTGAAGCAAATGCTAGTTTTTTAACTCCAGCCTTTTTGCATGCTCGGACAAGGGCAATTGAGGCTAATACATTTATTTTATATACCTTCTCCGGATTATTAACTGACAAAAACACATCTGCGCTAGCCGCTAAGTGGTAGACAGTATCAATATTATGTTCTTGTAGTACCGTAATAATTTCTTCTGGGTGATCGATGTATCTACATAAATCCTGATTGATGTAGGTTGCAGATTTGTTGTGATTAGAGCTGAGGCCTGTTGATAAATCATCAATAACTATTACCGAATGACCTTTGTTAATTAACAGGTCCACTAGGGTGCTTCCAATAAAACCAGAGCCTCCCGTTACCAAAATTCTATTTTTTTTAGTCACAATAATTCCTTATTTATTCAAGAGTAGAATCTGATTACTTTTAGTAAAAAGGCATACTAATAGTAATCACAAAATGATACTTTAATGTTAGTTTTTTCTTAAGACATTCCTATACAGGTATGCAGTAAATGACATAGGTAAAATTCTAATCGCAGTCCGAAGGCAAACATTCGCCATAAGCTGGAGTAAGCTGAGGTAATTACATTTGTACATTAACTTAAACGCCCTCATTTCGCCCCAGAACTGCCTTGAGGATCGACGCCTCACAACCATAACATCTCCCCCTCTGACATGAACAAGAACCTTTGGAATGCTACGTATAACAAGTCCATTGGCCAACATTCTTGAAATCATTTCCCAGTCTTCATTAGCCAATAGTTCTGAGTAACCTCCAACTTTGTCATAGGATGATTTTTTAAACATTAAAGTTACATGATTAATGGGATTTCTCCATTTACCAAGTCTATATATAGATTCATAATCTAGTGGCGTTTTCCTTATAAGTCCCTGGTCTCCAGGATAAACATTAAACTCTTCTATCCAACCACCAATGACGTCTGTGTTTTCATCTGAAAACTCTTGAATTTGGACTTCAAATCTATCTTGAACGCAAACATCATCGGAATCCATCACAGCAATAAGTTCATTGGCGGACTCACTGATCGCTAATTTACGAACAAAAGCAAGACCTCTATTTTCATCAATTTTTATTATTTTAATAACGTCATTAATTGACAGGTTTTTAAGAACCTCATCAATTTCATCACCTACAGGGCCATCTGCAACGATGATTATTTCCGTTGGCCTGACCGTTTGATTTAATACACTATCAACCGCCTTTTGAAATAACATTGGACAATCAGCATGGTAAACCGACATAACAACAGTAAAACGACACAAACTCATATATCTTTCCTTGAAAGCAAAACATTAATAACAAAAAAAAACATTCCTAAATTTTATAACCAGATAGTCACCAATTAATTTTAAAAATGTTTCCATTGAATGGATCATCATTCTCAGTCGCAAAAAAATTTAAGTCCGGTAGGCATTTTTTTATTTTTCTAAGGTCTCCGCAATCATATGAGAGAGAGGGATAAACGGCAGGGGATTTTTCTACAATTAAACTTATGTTATATCCGTATTTCAAGATACTAGCCTCTGAACAGTCAAACCCTGCCAAAACTAGATTATAAAGGAGAAGCCCCGCATTCCAATTAGTGAGATGGCCGCCAGAGATAGTATTTCTAGCAGGTGGAACTGTTATCGCTAAAACTCCACCATCATTTAATAAGCTATATATTTTTGTTAAAAAGATATTAGGGTTGGGCTGATGCTCCAAAACATGAGAACACCAAACAGCATCATATTTAGAAGTGAAATTGTATTTATTGAAGTCGGCGATAATGACATTTCTAACTGCACCATCGGCACCCTCTGCAGCCTGAAAATAAATCGAATCACCATAATCTATTGTAGTGACATGTTTATTGTGATTTTTTAATACATTTGCATGCAGGCCTTCCCCAGAGCCAATATCTAAGACAGAAGTAAACTCATAATCTTGGAGGAGTTTCTGCATTGCTTGCCCTGAAAAAGGAAGGTGCCTGAAACGCTTATGTAACTTAGGGACAGTGAAGAATTCAATTACACTTTCATATAATTTTCTTACAGACTTTCCCGCGAGAATATATTTGGGAGTTGCCCCGTATCTATTTAAGGTATATTTTTTCATTCGAAAGGTCCTAACATTTGAACTGACATGGATTTAAAGATTAGAAAGTAAATTTCTTAGAGTTACATAAAACTGTGGGAACGATCGCTTCAGAATTGACTTAATAATATCTTCTATATACCAAGACCACCGCTGTGTGAGTTTGGCATTAAGTATCTTATCTATACGATTAATAGAAGTTTTGGCATTAATTGAATTACGCGGCACCACAAAATCCAATTTGGACGATATCCCATGTTTAGAAGTACAACAGATAGAGTATCCTGCCGAAAACACTGCTTCAACACCTTCGTGATCATAAAATCCAAATGGAAATGAGAACGTAGTCACCTCCTTACCAATAATTTCTTCCAAGATTACTTTTGAATCTCGCAGCTCTTCTATCCTCTCATTAGCATTGAGTTCCAAAAAATTGGGATGAGACTTGGAATGAGACCCGATCTGCATACCCGATGCACTTAAGATTTTTACCTGCTCTGTAGTCAAATAACCAGAGGTTTCCAGCAAATCAGTAACAATAAAAAAAGTAGCAGTAGCATTGATCTTTTTTAACTCTGGTAAAACTAAATCGTAGTCTGATGAAAATCCATCATCAAAGGTCAAACAAATATTAGGTCTATCCTGATATTTATTTTCAAAAGCTTTATCAATTGAAAGAAAATTTAACTCCGATTTGGAGAGAATAAATCTGAGACTGTTTAAATCAATATCAATAAAATCCACAGAATTACCATCGATCACTCGATGAAGGACAATAGCGTTAAAATTTTTGGACGGATGCATTACTCAAGCCTTTTAGTAGCTCAAAAAGGAAACGGAATCGACTTACTGTACAGAAATAACAGTGGGCTGAGCGTTAAATGAAGATAGACTAACCTTGTCATGGGTTTTGGTTTAAATCTATCCTCAACGTACAGCCCCAAAAGCGGGAAAAATAATGCCATAATCAAATGAAATATGCGCTCAGATCCTTGGCTGGACAAACTTACTATTCCGGAAGGATAAACAATCACCGAAACCATAATTATAGTTAGCAGTGTTAAATGAGATCGACTACGAGAAGGATACTCAAATATACTAATCAAAGATGCTATCCCGAGTAGTACACAAAAGTAAATATAAGGTAGTCTTTGACCGACATCTTGCCCTTCGGATTTATGTATAAATGGATTGGAAGCCCCAAGCACTAAGTACATGATTTTGTGGTTTCGAGGAAATTAAAAGCATCATCAATTGAGAGGAATTTAAGCTGGTCATTCGATAATATTCCTTTCAGCGTCGGTAAGCCTATATCAATAAAATCTACTGGAGGACCATCGATTACTTGATGAAGAACTACTACATTAAACCTCTTGCTATACTTCATATCTTCAACATTTTTAATAGTTATCTTTCTAACGTCAGATAAAAATTTTCATCATCATAACCTTTCACCTTTAACTAAAAGCTTTGATGTGGTGGCTCAGCAAATATTTTTTCCATATTTAACTGCTAACGGTACAGTCTTTGAGTTGCTACATGGATGTTGGATTTAAGGTAACGCTAAAGCAATACCTATCATCATAAACCAAAATATAAAATTGGTGCAAGGGTAATATGAGTGTAAAAAAGTCTCACTAAATAACCAGATTTAAATGCTACTTCCAAATAAATCCCCAACATCGGATATAATATGGCCATTATTAAAAACAACATTCTCTCAGCACTTTGTGAGGATAAGAGCATATAACTGACCAAATATAACAGAATAAAATAAGCTAGCACTCGCATCAATAAAGTGTTGACCTTCTTTCTGTAGTGTATTTCAAAGATAGCTATGAATATGCCAATAATAACAACTACAAATACGTAAATTAACCCGATTCTTTGGCCAATTTCAATGCCCCCAGATTTCTGAACAAGCGAATTTGTGCTATTTGAAGCCACGTAAAATGCGATAAAGACAACTAAAATCAAAACTGTAGTAATAATGCTCGAAAACCTGCCATTTCTTAGCATTATAAAAACTGGGGCTAATACAATCAAAACATTATGAATAAAAAATGAAGCTATCAGTAGGATGAAACCTTTGCGTGGACTGCTATGGACACAACCCAAAGCTAACAAACCAATACATACTGCTAGAATCTGACGATATGAATTTTCTATCCCATGAAGGTAGGGAAAGAACAAGAAAGCCCCGAATAATAAATACCTTATATTCTCAAGATTTATATATTCTTTAAAGAAAGCTTTATTTAATTTGACTCCATAATAGAATGAAATAAATAAAATAATATCCATTACGAAAAATACCCAGCCTGGGTCCGCAAGCAATTGATAAAGAAAACGGCTACCTAACCAAAAAATAAATTCACGCGCGTGGTAAGGTAAGATATATTCTGTAATGGCCATGTTCATCGCATATGTAGCCATATCTGTGTCAGGGTCGGGCATAAAATTCAAGCGAAGAGAGAGACTTAGCAAAATCATGGTAGAAAACCAAAATAAAAAGAAATAACGGCTTGGAATACTTCTAGGTGATAGAGCTAGCAAGCACGTAGATAGATAAATTACTCCAAACATAAATAAATTCATTTTCGAATCTCATGAAAGCCTATTTAATTTTTACAGTAGTGCTAGCGCGACTGAGTTACGCATGACGAGAGCTATCTACTGACGTAATATCATTTTTTGTTAGGATGCTTTCAGTGCCGCTAAGCCATTACAAGAGAACATCAAACACTCTCACAATTTTTCTTTTTCATAATTAGAAAACCAGCAGCCACAATTTTTTTAGCAAATCATCCGACTATTCTGAGTCAAGCTAAACCTTATTTCTTATATTCACTCTGACATGCAATGAGTAATTTTGACAAACGTACCAAAGAAGAAAGCTCGCTATAATAATCTGGTAGTTACAATTTCCACATTAACAACTTAATTAAAAACGCACACCTCTTCCTTTTTAAGTTTAGGTTTGTTTATTCCCTATATTTTACTAGGCGATTAAAAGCAACCTGTAACCAACCATTGTTGCTCCATTCAAATTCACCAATTGAAGCCTTGGCCTCCGCTCCCGTACCCTTTTTAAAGTTATAAACACCTAAACTATTAGCAGGATCTATGCCACTTAAGTCATAGATGGCACATTGTCTCTGCTTGCAAGCCTCCAACAAAGCCATCAAAACAGCATGTGAAGCGGACATCGAACGTCCCAAAGGATTCATTGCAGCAAACATATCTGCAGCCTGACCGTTATGGCATATAGCCCCTCGTATAGCCACAATATTACCTTCAATATCCATCGCACCAAGAACGACCAAATTATCTTCGAAGGATTGCATTACAGACTCTATGACAGTATCTGAATAAATCTGTTTTGCTGATAATGCTTTACTGTTTTTTAATTCTAAATAAAGATCTGCTATCACTCTGGGGTCTTTAACTTCTACAATCTGAAATGCTTCATTTGTAGACTTTTTTAGTGTTCGCCGCCAGTTTTTGGTGAATCTGGCTTTAATATCGTCCAATGATCCTGAAATATCAAGCATCATTGTAAGACTAGAGCCTAAAGGAGTCTTTGGCGTAGACCAACCTCCAACCAAAATTTTAATATAATCATCTACGTTAAAAACCTGAGACTCTCGAAAACGGATATATAAAAATCGTAAATTCAAAATATTGTATAAATCATGATGTAAAGAAGAAATGTGCTGATAATCGCCAATAATTCCATCTGGAATCCATAAGACCCCTACGCCAAAAGGGTATTTCTTCAAAAATCCTTGGCAATAAGCACTAGGCGCCTCATTTCTAATGAATGCCCACCGTAAGCAACTCCAACCCATATTATTCAAGTGCCTACCCCAAGAGACATCATTCAAATAGCCTTTATTTGGGAAAGCGAGTAACATCTGGGACCAAGAAGTTTCGTCCCCTTGATATTCTCGCCACATCCCATTTCTTGACTCTAAGTTACCTTTCTTCATTTTGACCCCACAAATCTCTGCAACAAAGCTATTGTACTTCTGCATTGTTCATCGCTAACAGATTGATGAATTGGTAACATAACAAGATTATCATTTAAGTAATTGGTTATAGGAAAATCGTCAATGAAGCTAGAAATCTCTTGAGGTAATTCAGGCCCCGGCCAAACAACAGCTCCAATACACTGCTCCCTTAACCAAGGAGCAAGTTGATGGGTTTCATCGATGAGAATAAAAAATTGAGGAACACAACCATCAGGTAATTGGGGAAATAAAACTTTAAATCCTAACTTTTCAGCCTCCCCAACTAACAATTTATAGTTATGTCGACGTCTTTCCACAACATAAGAGGTGTAATCACTATCATACAAGTAGGCTTTTAATTGAAAAGAACCTTTAATCGGCGTGGCTCGGACTGTGAGATTAACATTGCCATTCTCGCTGGAACCTATATTTCTCATTATTTTTTTGACCCAATCAATCTTAGCGGAATACAGATTGGGAAACCCAATAAAGCAAATAATTGTTTCAAGTACTCTTGATGCCAAATATAATACCTCTTTAAACAACTGCATCTTTTTTTCTATAAATTGAGGATTTAAGGGAATACCAACATTTAGTTTTAGCGCCCCTCCGTCAGGAATAGCCACAGTCTTCCTCATGCTATAAATAGCCATGTCACCAAAGTAACCGACTGATCGGCCCGATATTTGAGTTAAGTAACTGTGCGAGCAGTCCTCAATCACTCTGACATCATATTGCCTACATAGTTTAACAAGCGCGCCCAAATCGCAGGGGAATCCAAAATAGTGAACTGATAAAATTGCCTTAACATTTGAACTGCTGATTAAACTTTCGATTATGTTTAGATCACAATTTAAGTCTACCTTTACGTCAAAAAAAATGATGTTATAACCCAAATTCATGAGGGGCTTAATTGTAGAATTGCACATATAAGCAGGAATTAAAATAGTGGCACCAGGTTCAATGCCTAGTGCCTCAAGACCATAAACTAGTGCGTCGCGGCCTAACTGAAAGAACGTTAACTCATTATCAAGCGTTACATCTCTAGACAGAGCTCGATGAAGACATTTAAAGTCAGGGAGTGGTCTAGAAGGGAAACGTCGCATAAGACTATACCGAAAACAAAAAATTACATCTTGATTGAAAGAAAAAAGTTTTCAAAAAAGAACCTTAATTTATACACGACCCACTTACATACGAAGTATGGGGAAGTATAGAGAGAAACTAACAAACCTTTTAGAAATAGCCAAAAATCACCTGATTTCAATTGTTGAAAAGCCCCTCGAAGCGACACGATAGCTTGCATGCTTCTCCACAACATTTCTTTATCAGACGCAAATTTTTGAACATTGAATACATGATGTTTAAGCAAATAAAGCTCGTTGCGTTTGTGAAGTGCGAGGTAACCGGAACTGTTGCCACCGTGCACCAAATATTCACCTTCAAAACTATGTATAAATTTAAAACTGGCATCTAAAAGTGCTAGCTGAAGCCAATAATCGTAATCTTCGACAGTTATAAAGTTCGGGCTTTCATTAAAGCGCACTTCATTTTTTAGTAAAAATTCTTTTCGAACTAAGCTTGCAGAAGGGGACAATCGATTACCATAAAGTAATAACGATCTGTACTTTTGCCCCTTCAGAGGACCATAGATTAGCTTTGTTTTTTTTTCTGTAAGGTTATTATTTTTGTATTCATCTGTGCTTAAGACATCATATTTTAAATCACCATCCATACTATCGACTAAGCACTGTAATCTCGTCGGATACCAGTAATCATCAGAGTCTAAGTAGGCTATCCAATCTCCTTTTGCGTGATCGACTCCAAAGTTACGAGAGGCTGCTATAATTCCATTATTATTAATTTTATGTAGGTAAATACGATCATCATTGAAGCTATCTATGACGTCAGTGGTGTGATCATTCGAGTGGTTATCGACAATTACTATTTCAAAATTTTGATAGGTTTGTTCTAGTACTGAACTAATAGCTACTTTGAGAAAATCAGCATGGTTATAAGTAGGAATAACAACAGAAATAAACGGAGAGGGTTTAATTTTCATGACGTTCACCAAATTCACATTCACAGAAGTTAACCAATTCGGATAGTTCCTCTTCAAAATTTGAGGACCATTGATACCCCATATCTGCCAAAACTGATGATCGGAAATCTAGATGACGAGTTTCTAATCGATCTTTTGATAGCCCAATAATTTTTAAGTTTATTCCTTTCTCTTCCAAATAAATTAACTTAATGACGGAGGCTATATTTCCTATACTTTTCGTCTTGTCACCCATATTACATATTATTGGGTGCAAAGGATGTTGATGGTTATTTACTAAAAACTCAAGCCCCAGACATACGTCTGTCATAGTAATAAAATTACGGACTATTGTTGAGGGCCCTCGAATAGTCAACTGGCGATCAACAGCAGCTTGTTTACACAGGTCATTTGTAACTAACATCCAACAATTAACGTCCTTAATCAATGGGGCACCAAACGCATTAGCTAACCGAACAACTATAGTTTGCATTCCAATAGGCGAATGACCATTTATCGTCGCTTGCTCCCCTAAAACTTGACTTGTTGCGTAAGGGTGCATGTTTGTAACACTATCCCCCTCAGAAATCACACCACTAAGGTCGTCTGTGTATACATGAGCTGATGAAAGATAAATTAACTTAGATACTGCGTTTTTTGATGCTGCCCTAACTAGATTTGCAGTTGCAACGCCATTAACTTGCAATGCTAATTCTGGATTTTCTAAGCACTGCTTAGCATTCATACCCGCCGCATGAACAATTACGTCAACATCCTTACATGCGTTTAGCAAACTTCTTTCATCGCCCCAGTTCATAACTATTATGGAGCCCTTAACAAGCCAGCTCGGTTTAGTTTGGAAAGTACGGGACCCTATGAAAACTTCATGTCCCGACGACGCTAGGTGTCTAGCCAGCCTTCCTCCAACATAACCAAAACCACCCGTGATTAAAATCTTCATTCAAATCGATCCTAAGGCTTCCATGGCGCTTTATTGTCTGCCCAAAGTTTCTCAAGCATTTCATGATCACGTTTTGTATCCATACACTGCCAAAAACCTTGATGTTTATAAGCCATCAATTCACCCATCCGAGTTGCTTTTTCTAGCGGCTCCCTTTCCATCATGATGTCATCGCCATCTATAAGATCAAAAAATTCGGGCTGAATCACAAAATATCCTCCATTAATCCAACCTTGGTGTAACTGCGGCTTTTCTTCAAATGAGGTTACATGCCCATCCACGATATTTAATTCTCCAAACCTCGCAACGGGACGCACAGCAGTCATTGTCACCATTTTACCATGAGAACGATGGAAATTAAGTAGAGCATCAATATCAATATCTGAGACTCCATCACCATAGGTTAGTAAAACAGGCTCATCAGTACCAACATAATCACGCATGCGTTTTACACGACCGCCAGTCATAGTGTCTATACCTGTGTCGACTAATGTAACCTGCCAATCAGCGGTCGAGTTATTCAACGCAACAAGCTCCCCAGTTCCAAGATTAATGGAAAAATCGGAATTTACTGTATGGAATTTAGAGAAGTATTCTTTTATGATATGCTCCTTATATCCTAACGCCACAAAAAACTCTTTATGGCCAAAAGAGGCATACGAATTCATAATATGCCACAAAATAGGGTACCTGCCAATTTCCACCATAGGCTTAGGAATGAATCCAGTGTATTCTGACATGCGAGTTCCGTAGCCCCCTGCTAACAAGATTACTTTCATACTTTCTCCCATTGGTAATCAAATGATGAAACCGACTGTCTTTCGACCTCAGCTGCGTCATGTTGTAAATCTGCAATGTTAGTCACTAAACTTGGCTGTAATGCAATACCCTGAAACCCAAACCATATTCCAGGGGGGACGGTTAACCTAACGTAATTACCCTCGCCAACATCTTCAACTCTATAATGACCTTCATTCAAAGGGTCACAGAATACAAATCTCACCTCACCTAAGGGAACCACAAGGTTTAATGTCATTAAATTGTGTTTCTTCCACGCTTTGACAGATTTATGATTGATATAAGAGAAGTAAACCTCACCCAAATCAACATATCCCACATCATTTTTTTTAATACCATGCATAACCCGCCCCCCATCAACGTCAAATGTTGAAAGTCGAGTAATTATAATGTTTTCAAGATTTGATTCCATAAACTTACAATCGCTCTAGATCAGGAAAGATAATTTTTTTGCATAGTCATTAATTTGCTTATATGTAATATCTTGAATATTACTAGGATCATCATAAAAAGATCTATACCAGTCTGCAGTCAGGGCAACGGTCTCTTCAAAATCTAAAACGGCATGCCAATTTAAAAAATGTAATGCTTTATCGCAATTAAGCTTCAACAACCCAGACTCGTAGAACTGAGAAGATTGAGGTTCACACTCAGCCCAGCGTACATCTGACCAACTTTTTGACATCTGCTTTACCAATTCAAGAACGCTATGGTTTTGTTGTGCCTGGGGGCCAAAGTTAAAGGCTTCGCCATGTAAATGGCGATTTTTACTGAGCAACGCGCCTAATTGCAAATACCCTCCTAAAGGCTCCAAAACATGCTGCCAGGGCCTTGTGGAATGAGGGTTACGTAATTCAACTACTTTATTTTTCGACCAACTCTCAACGCAATCTGGCACAATACGATGTGCAGCCCAATCGCCACCGCCTATAACATTTCCAGCTCGAGCAGATACGATACGAACAGGATTATCCTCGCCTGAAAAATATGATTTAACGAAAGACCTAATGGCAAGTTCAGCCGCACCTTTACTTGCGCTGTAAGGATCAGGACCACCCAAAGCATCATTCTCTCTGTAACCCCACTCCCACTCAACATTGTCATAACACTTGTCACTAGTGATAATCACAGTGGAGCAGGTATTCTGAATTTTTCGTAATGCCTCGAGAACATTAATTGTCCCCATTACGTTAGTGCTCCACGTTTCTATCGGATCATCATAACTTGCACCGACAATAGGCTGGGCCGCCAAATGAAATAAGAAATCAGGCTTTGCTTCGACTATTACTCGCTCTATGGCATCTACGTTTCGAATATCAATACGATGATCTTGAATACCCTCTGCTAGCTTAGAGGCACCATAATGACTGGGGATGGAGGGTGGATCCAATGCTATGCCAGTAACTGATGCACCCATCTGTTTTAGCCAAGCAACTAGCCAAGACCCCTTAAAGCCTGTGTGCCCAGTAACGACAACATTTTTGTTTTTGTAAATCTTTTCCATAAACTCTCACATAAAATTATTTTGATATTGGTGCTGTATGTTACTAAAATTTCAGAAACAGAAACCGAGGAAATCTCTTAATTTTTAGGTTTAGCTGGTATTAAGTAAATAAACGCTTTTTCCAGATATAGACCAAAGTGATTCCAAGTGTGTGTTTTAATTATAGTCTCAGTTTTGAAGCACTCAGAATGCTTGGGATTATGATAGATAACTAAAGTTTCATATTCTCTACAAACCAGCTTTTTTACCAAGTCAGTCATCCCCTCTTCTCCAAAAGGATTAAAAAGATAAATTACTAATTTTCCGGAGGGTATCTCAAAGTCGGCTACATCCATGCAACTTAAACTAGCAGAGACACCGACTTTACTCATATTATTTTGACATCTCGATATAAGATTATCCGAGATAACTACTCCATATAGATCGATAAAACCACACTCATTAGCAACGACAAGAGAGCGGCCAAGACCACATCCAATATCACAAAATTTATCGAACCCTAAACTTTTAGAGTACCTCAGAATAGTTTGTAGGCGTCCATAACTAATGGTTTCAAATCGAACACCTACCGAGGGATCAATTCCAAGATCATTTAGTTCGATTATTTTTTGAGTGACGATGCCGCGTTTAAGGTCTCCCAACATGCCCATAGCAGCTAGGTACGGCAAGTATATCCAATGCCTAAGAACCTGCATTGGATAGGATTTCATCAGCTCACCAATCACAGTATTATCCCTTATAGTTGCCCAAGAAAACCAGACCATTGATCCTTCCAGCCGGCTGAAGTGTAAGCATATCGTTGACAAAACTTTATCCTAGCAGACTGAACCAGATCCGAGTACCACCATTGCTCAATATTATCTTCAATGCTAATTACTTTTGCCGCAGCAGCTTCAGGACAGTGAAATAAAATTTCAGCTTCCCTCAGCATATCGAAAAAGGGTTTTGCGTCCTCATTAATCTCATAATATATTGGATTCCAAAACACTATAGTGGGGAAATTCATCGCTAATGTCTCGAGAAAAACTGTAGCATTATGAGTGCAAATACATAATTTTGACTGCCTGAGTGACGTTCTCAACGTGCAAGTTGCCGTGTCAATTTTTTGATCATAACCATGAATTCGAAGTATTTTCGTAACATCCCAGCTTCTCTCCCCACCACTTGAATCAAGCCGAATTTTTAAACATTTGGATTGGCGTGAATCTAGACTACCAAAAAATTTCAATTGATCTTCAATGTACGATAAGAATTGTCCTGCGACTGGAATCGACTGATGACTATAGAAGTACCTTGGAAGTGAGCTCATTATATGGATAATCTGACCATGGTTTTTTGGCGTTACACTTGCTCGACTAGACAGTTGCATACTAGGCAACTGGACTATGTTTTCATGCCCCTCTTTAGCCCATCCCCAAGTGGTAAAATATTTACTCGTATTAAGTTGATGGTCTTCGGACTGATTATGTTTGGCTACCCCAAAGTTGCCTCCGTGCTGACCAATTATGAGCGGTACTCCATACCCGACATTTTCGGCAGCCCATATTTTAAATATGTCATCCGCTTGAAACGCATTAGCCGTGTAAATCGCTTTAGGAACAACTGAACATCTTTTTAATATTTGCTTTTTAGAATACGTAAAATCTTCCAAATAAATTTTGGGTAATAAGTGCGGAAGTAAAATATTCAGAAAACCTTCGAAATTAGTATCATCAGTCTCAGGTAAGAGTTCTTTACGCATCCCAAGATCACATGGAGAAGATTTAGTTTCTATTACTGGCAGACCCAATAAAGGAAACTGTCCCATACTTAATTGTAGCTTAAATATAGTTAGCAGAGAGACGTATGGAGCGACAAAAAAAACACCTCTTTCTGCTCCTTGAAAGGCAGTGGAATACATCGATAAAAAGAATTTTTTAATTTTCTTTAGACTTTTGGCAATGCCTCTCTCTGTTGAGGACGTCGACATTCGCGATACACAAATGGTACTATTTTCAGTAAAACTCAACTGTTGGTATTTAATGATTTCAGAAATCACCACCTCGTTCCATTCATCAGTGCAAAAGTCATTCCAAAACTCTGTGAAGTTAAGTGGGCACCAGTCGCTCAATTCGTATGAGTACAATTCACACTCTATTTTTGGGTTACTTAGGGATGCATACCTGACGCATTCGTACCGATCAAATACCGCATCAATAAGAAATCTCAGCCATGGGCCTATAATGACACGCCAATATGAGGAACCTTTTTGGGTTTTATGAAACTTATTTAGAGCTAGTACTAATTGATCTAGCGTTTTTTCGTATACGTCAGTCAAATAAAGATAATCAGTATGGAATTTTTCACGGTCATCCCAGTGATAGGGGACCTTATTATGCCTATCGACACTTCCTAGAATATCTTCGAGATCCTTTAAGCACCAGTCGCCAAGAAGAATGCTATCATGATCATTATAATAATCAGCGAAGTCGATTGAGGTTTTTATGAGTCTCATAAGTTTGGTGTAAAAGTCCTATAATAAAAGGATAATTGAGTATCTAAGAATTCTTTGAATGCTTCCTCATCGGTGCTGCACTGTCAAGAAATAGATAGAGTAATTTTGATCAATTTATGATTTTTTCCAACACATTAACAGTCAAAAGTGGCAAATGTATAGAATTTTGAGCTTCTAAAAACTTAATTATAAGAACTTTTAAATATGCTTAATCACTGAACATCGATTGCGCAGCAACAAGGTCTTCAATAAAGTCGACTTCTATAGTAGGGTACGCTGATGCATCAAAGTACTCCACCAGTAGACTATCCTCAATAAGGCCATCATCT
>Ga0209119_1001182_pt1 | contig 26039 bp, 21 predicted proteins | sample COG_03_FD_184747 | JGI IMG/M metagenome (GOLD analysis project Ga0209119, IMG submission 184747) | Pelagic Microbial community sample from North Sea - COGITO 998_met_03 (SPAdes) (version 2) | ecosystem: Environmental > Aquatic > Marine > Neritic zone/Coastal water | place: Helgoland, sampling...
GCCGGCAAATACCGAAAGACCTCCATGGCCTTTGGCGATATTATTAATTAATTCTTGTATCAATACTGTTTTACCGACACCAGCACCACCAAATAATCCAATTTTACCACCTTTTGCGTACGGCTCAATTAAATCGATGACTTTGATTCCTGTAAATAAAACTTCCGTAGAAGTCGAAAGTTCTTCAAATTTTGGTGCTTGTCTGTGAATTGGTAATCCAGCAGTGCCTGCTTTTGGTAAGTTACCTAAACCGTCAATGGCATCTCCAATTACATTAAATAAACGACCGTAAACGTCTTCTCCAACAGGCACCTGAATTGGTGCGCCAGTGGCGTTGACTTCAGTTCCACGACTCAATCCATCCGAAGAATCCATTGCGATGGTTCGCACAGAATTTTCACCAATATGAGATTGAACTTCAAGAACCAAAATAGACCCATCAGCTCTGTTGATTTCTAAGGAATCGTAAATTTTTGGAAGATCTGCTCCGGATGCGAATTCGACATCGATCACTGGACCTACAATTTGAGCAACTTTACCTGTAACTTTTGACATTACTTTATTGTTTATTATTTTTAGCTAAAATGAAGCGAAAAACACTTGGTTTTCGCGCTGCAAAGATAGGAGATTTAATTTAAATTAAAAGTTGTTTTAGAAGCTTTTTTGTGTATAAAAAAACGCCTCCATTCGAAAGTTCCGAATGAAGGCGTTTTTAATGTTTTTAATGTTTTTTTATGGCAACATTGGGGAGTAATTTGTTGGATAGTCTCCAGCTTTAGCAACATTTCCTGAGGCTACGAAATTAGACCCATAATGAGTATCGATAGCTGTTAAAAAAGAGTTTGCCATGTACGCATACCCTCTTGCAGTTAGATGTATCCCATCTAAACTAAAAGCACCTCCAGTAACTAGGCTAGTATCTAATGTGTAATCATCAAACACGATTCCAGTAGTTGAAATTTCTCTTAAAATTCCATTTAAATCTACTAAAGCTAACCCTTTTGAAATAGCAACAGCCTCAATTACAATATTATAGGCTTCGATAGCGTCTGAAATCTCTAGTTGCTCACTGGGTAATAGCACCCATTTATCAGCTAAAGGAAAGGTTACGCCATTTACGGACAGCTGACCCGCAGTTGCAGCAGGAACTCCCACAGTTACAAGTTGTGTATAATAGGGCACGTTAACTTCTGCTATAATCGAAGAACTCGTCAGTACCAGTAAATCATTTTCGTTGGCTTGTCTCGACTGCGCAAATTGTGCAGACAAAACACCTGCAGTAGGAGCATCTAGTCCTCCGCCTGTAAGTACACCAAATAATTGTGCTTGAATATTAGGTAATGTCTCGTCGTGTATTAATACTGGGCTCGCCTCAGTTTCTGAGTAAGTTATTGCTCTTTCTGGCACACCTAAAAATGCAAAAGCATTATTTAAATCTGCAAACGTTGCATTTAATAAAGGAATTTGTGGCGCAAAATCCTCGTCAGTTGGATCAAAAGGATTGTGAGGTACAGTAGTAAAATGTGGTAAATCCATAATATTAGGAACGTTAGAAACAGCACCATTTGGACATACAGCGGTTAGTTGATTGACCATGTCATTAAAGACGAACTCAAAAGTTGCTGCCGGTGTAATAGGATTACTTCCATCTCCACCTGATGTTGCATATCCTAAAACATCATTTCCGCCAATTTCAGATAGCGTAAAAAAGGTTGGGTTTTGTGCGATTGCATACTCTAGCATAGAAATACTAGCTGATGTCGCCATACGTCCAAAATAAGGATTCAAAGCCGCGTAACCATTAAAATCAATGTGTGTACTTTTAGAACCAGGCACACCGACATTATTAAAAACACCTCCTAGATTTTCACCAGCAATGGTGTTTACAACAGGTACTGGAGCTCCCAAACCTGCATAAAAATCATTCAATCGTTGTGGTCCACTTCCATTAAAAATCAATCGATAAGGTAAATCATCTACTCCAGGAATAGGTATGATCATTCCACCAGTATTATCCTTCATTAAGGGTTGTGTAAACGTACCTCCACCAATCTTAGCAAATTGCTTTGATAGGGTGTTAGGAAAAGAGTTTTCTTGTGCCGCGATAAACAACGCGCCATCCGTATAACCAGAGGATAAGGATGCTCCTAATGCGACATAATTAGAGAAATCTGCAGATCCAGAAGTTAGTTCTGGAAGCGTCGTTGTTTCGACGCTTACGCCGTTATCTGCAAGCACATCTTCTACGTCGTTACAGGCTGTAAATCCAAGAACGACCGCACTAAGTACTAAATATTTAATATGTTTCATAATTTTAATTATTAGTTGTTAATAGTCCATGATAAGAAGTACATAGATCCAATGTTTCCAGTTCCGAATGCGGTATTGTATTCAGTTCCTAATAAGTTGGTAGCACCTGCTTTGAACGATGATTTTATACTTGGTACTGTATAGTTGATTTGTGCGTCAACCGTATGAAATTCTTCTACGACACCATTTCCAAAAGAAGCTTCCCAGAAATAATCATCGCTAAATCTATACGCCACGTTAAATCCAAAGTTTTCAAATAAGGCTGTATTTCCAAAAGAAGCCTTGAACTTGTGTTCTGGTGTATTAAAGTTTGTATTGAAATCAGGAAAGTTTTTATCTTCATCCAATTTAGCATAGGTATAACTACCTCTTAAATCGAAATCACTAAACACCTTTGTTGACAACCCAATAGAAGCCCCATAAGATGTTATCCCTGCTCTAGAGTTGGTATAGGCACTATAAGCTGTGAAATCACCATTAGCGATAGAAGCTACGGAAAGACCGCCATCTCCAGCAACACCATATAAAGGCGCAACTACAATTTCAGTAGAGATGAAATCCTTATAGCTATTGTGATATGCGCTAAAATCTACAATTAAATTGTCAAATTTACCACGGTATCCAACCTCAAAAGCCGTTACTTGTTCTGGCTTGACCACGTCTGGATTAGCAACAACTAAATCAGCAGGATTTCCAGTTACAGCTAATACACCTGCCGAAGTAGCCGTGTACGAGTTGTTGTAGGCAGCACTACCTGTTTGTGTGATCAAACTAGGTTGTCCAAAAACAGCTTGACCAGTTTGTGACACTTCAAACACATTTGAATAACGCTCCAAGTTGTTTGGTGCAGACCCTACAAGTAAGGCACGTCCCGCATCAAGACCAATAAATAAATCTTGTGTCGTTGGGTTTCTAAATCCTGTTTGCCCAGAAAGTCTAATGTTATGATTTCTGTTTAGTGTTAAACCAGCAGATAATCTAGGCGAAAAGAAGCCATCGAAAAATTCTGATTTGTCATAACGGACTGACCCCGTTAGTTTTAGTTTTGCATCCGCACTCAATTCAATGTTTTTTTGAAGTTGTGTGTAGACTCCAAATTCAGAGTACTCTATTGGTGCACCTTTATCGGTGTATATTGTACCACCAGAATTTAAACTGTATAATCTAAAAGACCCACCAACTTGAATTTCTATAGCATCCGTTAAATGACCAAAATTATAGTTTCCATCAGCGTGGTAATATTTAGAAGCATCCTGAAATTTAGACCCCGTAGTTAAATCTGGATCGTTGATACTTTTATTGTAAGCATTTTGAAACCCAGCAGATCCTGGAGTGTAGCGAACAACGCCATCGGCTTCTACATAGTTGCCATTAGAATCTAGAATAGGCATCCCGTTTTCATCAACGTCATAAACCTCATCAGCAACAGATCTTGCATTGGCATGCGCTTGTGCATCAGTGGCACCGCCTAAAGTAGCCCGAACATAATTTCCTACATACTCACCAAACCATGTTTGGTCGCCTTTCCATGATCTGTTAATGTTAATTCCTGTAAAGACCATGTCATAAGAATCACCTGCACTATCCGAAACAATATACCCTCTAGCATAAAAGTTGTCATTTTTAACTTCTAGCTTGTGTTGTTGTTGGAAAAAGTTATTAATCGCATAGCGATTGATCCCTTGATAGATTGTAGAACCTGTTCCTACCTTACCTACATATTGAATTTCAAAATCATTTTCGAAAGGTCTGTAATAGAGTCCCCAATCTGCTTTGATACTCTCGGCATTATAATTTGTTAAATCACGTTCGTTATAGCCTGTTCTACTTACTGCTACGTTTGGAACTAAAGCATTCGCTCCTGCAGGTAAAACTCCCAAAGCTTCTAGTGCCACAGCAACTTCCTTAATTCCTGTAGATACTTCATCGCCGTAGACGTTAATTCCATTATAGTTTAAGTTGTTAGCTCTTGTGCCGCCAATTCTATCACTATCCACTTCGCTTGTTGCTGCCCAATCGGTTCCTTTAAGCCATCCAAAGTTTACTTTGGCCGCAAATTTATTGCTAAATTTATGTGCCACTCGGATTCCAAAATCGGTATAGGTGTTGTCGCCAGCCGCTTCTTGAGACGTGATTCCTCTTTTTAGACTTGTACTAATCCCATCGGAATCGAAAGGACTTTTACTGGTCATAAATAAAACACCATTAAAAGCATTGGCGCCATAAAGTGCAGACGATGCTCCAGGTAGTAATTCTACGCTTTGTACATCCGTTTCAATCATTCCTACTAAGTTTCCGATTGGAAAGTTAAGGGCTGGTGTTGAGTTGTCCATGCCATCGACCAATTGCATAAAACGGTTGTTTGCAAACGTTGCAAATCCACGTGTGTTAATAGAGCGAAATGTTAAACTATTGGTGTTAACATCCACGCCTTTTAAGTTTTCTAAACCGCCATAAAAATCGGCAGAAGCAGTCGTTTTAATATCTTTAATTCCAAAACGCTCTACTGTTACAGGAGATTCAAAAATACGTTCAGGTGTTCGAGACGCAGAAACAACGACTTCATCAAGGAAACTTCCTTCGTTTAGTACGATTGCAACGGTTTCATTGTTTTGTGTAATGTCTTGATCTAATGTTTCAAATCCGATGCTACTCACTTGAATAGTAAAAGGAGGATTTTGGTTAACAGTTAAAGTAAAATTTCCATCAAAGTCTGTAACAACTCCTGTTGATGTTCCAACTACAATAATGTTGGCGCCGGGTAATGGTAGTCCACTGTCGTCATTGACAGTCCCTTTTACTGTTGTTTGTGCAAAAGATGCAACACAGAAAAGTAAGACTAAAGTCCTTAAAATTGTTTTCATAAATTAAATTGTTTTAATATCGTATGGTTATAGTAATATCAAATTTAGGGATTAAAATTAAATAATTCTTAATTTTAGATACAAATATTATGAATCAAAAAACTGTAAGCTCTCAAATTTTATAATATTAAATTATAAAACCCTTTAAAACAGCGTGTTGTATATTAAAAACAATATAACTTACTCCACTGTAACGGATTTGGCAAGATTCCGTGGTTGGTCCACATTTCTGTCTAGCATGACTGCAATATGATAGGACAATAATTGTAGCGGAATGGTGGTCAGAAGCGGCGAAAGAGATTCTAAAGTTTCTGGAATTTCTATCACATGGTCTGCTAGGTCTCTAACTTGAGTGTCGCCTTTAGTAACAACCGCAATAATTTTTCCTTTTCGGGACTTGATCTCTTGAATGTTACTCACTACCTTTTCATAATGTCCATATTTAGTTGCTATAACAGCGATGGGCATATTTTCGTCAATAAGCGCGATAGGGCCATGCTTCATTTCTGCAGCGGGGTAGCCTTCGGCATGGATGTAAGATATTTCTTTAAGTTTCAAAGCGCCTTCGAGAGCCACGGGAAAATTAAACCCACGCCCTAAATATAAAAAGTTTTTAGCGTCTTTATAGATCGCCGCAATTTCTTTAGCGACTGCATCGGATTTTAGGGTGGCTTCTACTTTTTCAGGGATTGTCTCTAATTCTACAAGATGTCTTCTGTAGTCAGTGCTAGACATCGTGCCTTTTGCTTTTGCCAATCGCAATGCAATAAGCGTTAGTACGGTTATCTGAGTAGTAAATGCTTTGGTGGAAGCTACACCAATTTCTGGACCAGCATGGGTGTATGCTCCAGCATGGGTTTCTCTAGAAATGGAAGAGCCAACGACATTACAAACACCAAACACAAATGCGCCTTTTTCTTTGGCGAGTTTTATGGCGGCTAGTGTATCGGCTGTTTCTCCAGATTGTGAAATAGCAATAACAACATCTTTTTCGTTAATGACAGGGTTTCTATATCGAAATTCTGAGGCATATTCGACTTCTACAGGGATCCGCACTAGGTCTTCAATAATGTATTCTGCAACTAAACCAGCGTGCCAAGAGGTACCACAGGCGATAATAATAATACGATTGGCATTCAAAAACTTGCCCATATGATCTTCTATTCCAGCCATCTTTATAATGCCTTCATCGATCAACAAACGTCCTCTATAGGTGTCTTTAATTGCATTTGGTTGCTCAAAAATTTCTTTAAGCATAAAATGATCATAGCCCCCTTTCTCGATTTGTTCGAGATTAATTTTTAATTCTTGAATGTATGGACTGATGAGTTTATCATCTTTAATAGTTCTTATTTTTATAGGCTTGTGCAAACGAATCACCGCCATTTCTTCATCTTCTAGATACACAGCATTGTTTGTGTACTCTATAAATGGAGAGGCATCACTAGCAATAAAAAATTCATCTTCTCCAACACCAATAGCAAGTGGACTTCCTAGGCGTGCCACCACAATTTCGTTTGGTTTTTTAATATCAAATACGGCTATTGCATAGGCACCGACAACTTGATTTAATGCCACTTGCACGGCTTTCCCAAGTTTTAAATTGCTATTTTTTTGGATGTCTTCGATGAGGTTTACCAACACTTCTGTATCTGTATCAGAAGAAAAGGTGTAACCTCTTTTTATAAGCTCTTCTTTGAGAGCAGCATAGTTTTCGATAATACCATTATGAATAATGACTAAGTCTCCAGAATTTGAAAAATGAGGGTGTGAATTTACATCGTTAGGAACGCCGTGAGTTGCCCAACGTGTATGTCCAATTCCTAGATTTCCTAAAGGAGTCGTTTGTTTAGAAAATTTATGTTCTAAATCCGCAACCTTCCCTTTAGTTTTGGAGAGTTTTATTTCTGAACCGTCATAAAGTGCAATTCCAGCACTGTCATAGCCTCTGTATTCTAAACGTTGCAAACCTTTTAGTATCACGGGATAGGCCTCGCGATGGCCTATGTATCCTACAATTCCACACATATTTTTTAGTTATTTGGTTCTGTATAATAGATGTTGAACTTCACTCTTTTGGCTATGTCAGGAGAGTTATTTCCGTGGAGAATGACACTTTTTGGAGTCAAAACGGTTCCTGTAGGGACGCCTTCAATATCTGAGCTGTTTTGAAATGCTCTTGTATTGGCTGCACCTACATTGGAAGAGACGACAAGGCCAAGGGTTACGTTTGTAGAATCTCTTATAACTATATTATTCAAATGCTCTGTGAGTCTAATTTTATATTTTTTTTGTTCAACACCATTAGCATCTGTTTCAGTTGTTAAGGGTACTAAGTGTCTGAATTTAGAATCTGAAGATGTTGCATCAGTTGATTGATCCATGAAAAAATCAGCTACAGGGAGATTGTTGTCTAAATCATAGATGTAAACTCTCCTTGGCGAATCAGAAATAGACAGGGATGTTTCAACGTAGAATTCTAAATAGGCTTCATTGATCAAACGTTTTGTGGTGATGACACCGTCATTAACTTCTCTAAATTCATTTAATTGCTCTGTTCTAGTAGCTCCATTTTCGTCTTCCGTAAACAATTCAACAACGGCCATAGACCCCTCTCCACCTTTTAGATATAGATAATCGTCACCTTCATCATCCGTCGAGGTATCTTCGATAGTTTGTAACACAGAGGCATTGAAGTCGTTCTCAAAAACATTTACTCTATTCCCAGAAAACCGCATTTCATATTCGCCTTGATCATCCGTAGTGATTTCTACACCATCTATCGTATTAGTTTTACTATATGTATAATATAATATCACATTTGAACTTGCTGATGAAAAATCTAGTTGTATTAGGTTTTTGTTTTCAACAGATTTAGGTTCAACCTTAAAATACAAGCCTCTAAAGTACTCATAAAAATTATTGACCTTGCTAAGAACTTCATCATCTTCTTTTGAAAAAATGACGTCTTTCCAATACTCTTCGGGGATGCTTGAATTGACATCAGTGGTACCAAACAAAGGAATCCGTAAGCTTGGTGGAATTGTGCTTGTAACCTCTAATACATCCGTCTCTTCATTAATTTCTTTTAACCCAATAGGGTTTGGGTTTGGTAAATAGTCATTATTGAAATACAGCAATTGGCCTTCAAGTTCTCCTAGTGTTTCGCTTTGGGCTAAAGTCCCGTTTGAATAATAATTTTGAGTTGCATCTAGATCCGCATTTGGATCAAACGCTCTCAAAAAATAAGTATTTCTAAAAATCGATAGTTTTATTGCGTCGGATTCTGTTCCCCCATACAAAGAATCCAGTTTATAGGGGCTAGTCTCTTCGGAGGTTGCCGTGCTATTGTAAGGGATTGTAAGTACTACAGAGTCTAGAACCGTATTGTCTCCAAAATCAGGAGCTAATGTAGTGGGTGTTAATTGTCCTACAAAATTAACGGTCGAGGCTCCAAATATAGGATCGTAATAGTAGCCCAAAAGATTTTCCGCCAAACCATTAGATTGAAATGGAGTAATTTTTTTATTGTAGGTAGTTACAGGATATGTTTTGTTTTTAATTTCAAAGCCTGGAGTTCCCACAATGTCGGTTCCAATTTCTGAAAACTCATTCTCGCAGGACTGAGTCATGAAAATCAATGCTAAAGCGCAAGAAGATTTAAATAAAACTGAATTAAAATATTTCATATTAGGGGACTAGTTTTAAGATTTGTGTATTATAAAATTCGGTATAAGCTTCTGCAAAAGCCTCAGGGTATTGGTAATCCAGTACAGGTTTTTTACAAGAAGTAAGATAGTCTTCTAGTTCTTTTGGGAGCTCTTGAGAGCCTTTTATTAGTCCGTCTGAAAAGTCAACAGCCACTTTCATTAAGTTTGTATAGGTAGGGGTTTTTAATCTCTCGATGTGTGTGTCCTCAATTTCATCAAACTTGATTTTGTCAACGAGTCCTTCATTGAGGGTGTTGTCAAAACTTTGATTATAAATAGACGTTACAATTTTACTTTCTTTAAAAAGAGGTTCGTCTTTGTAATATTGTTTTAAATATAATGGCAATAAAGATGCCAGCCAGCCATGTACATGAATAATGTCGGGCGCCCAATTTAGTTTTTTCACAGTTTCTATAACCCCTTTTGCGAAAAAGATAGCACGCTCATCATTGTCGTCAAATAAGTCCCCACTTTCATCTGTCAAAGTTGCTTTTCTGCTGAAATATTCTTCATTGTCTATGAAATATACTTGAATACGTTCTTTGGGAATCGAAGCGACTTTTATAATTAGAGGCATGTCTAAATCATTGATCACTAAATTGATACCAGAGAGACGAATCACTTCATGAAGCTGATGCCTGCGTTCGTTGATGTTTCCATAACGCGGCATGAATATCCGTATTTGGCCTCCTTGTTTATTCACCATTCGAGGTGCCTCAAACGACATTGAAGAAATCTCAGTTTCAGGTAAATATGGAACAACTTCGGACGACACGTACAGTACTCTCTTATCTTTCATATGTTCTAGGATTTTAGCATTATCAACAAAAAACACGCAAAAATACAAAATTTTATACAGATTAACAGTAATTCCGTAAGTTTGCGCACTGTTAATTATTTACTAAATGAGAGTTTACACATCTAATTCCGAATTAAGAGCTTCTATTAACAATAAAAGAGATGCTGCTTTTTCATTGGGATTTGTCCCAACCATGGGTGCTTTGCATGCGGGACATTTGTCTCTAGTGAGCGCAGCATTAGCCGAAAACACTTTGGTGGTTGTGAGTATTTTTGTAAACCCTACTCAGTTTGACAATCCCAATGATTTAATTAAATATCCGCGAAGATTAACAGAAGACATTCAATTATTAGAAACACGTTCCAAAACAAGAATAATTGTGTACGCCCCTAGCGTAGAAGATGTTTATGGCGCCGAAACGACAGCTATACGTTTTGATTTTGGAGGCCTGGAGTCTCAAATGGAAGGGACGTTTAGAACCGGTCATTTTGATGGTGTTGGAACCATTGTAAAGCGGTTATTTGAAATTGTAAAACCGCATACGGCTTATTTTGGAGAAAAAGATTTTCAGCAATTACAAATCATCAAAAAAATGGTTGAAATCACACAATTAGCAGTGACCATTGTAGGGTGTCCAATCGAGCGAGAATCCAACGGGCTTGCCATGAGCTCACGAAATAGTCGGTTATCTTCTGATGAAATAGAGTCCTCAGATCTAATATATAAAACACTTCTTTCTGTAAAAGAAAAATTCAAATCGGATTCTCCTCAAGACATCCACCAATGGGTAAGGGCGCAGTTTAGAAATCACCCCATTTTTGAGTTAGAATATTTCCAGATTTCTGAAAGTGAAACCTTAGCGCCCATTCAACAAAAAAATCAAACTAAAACATACCGTGCGTTTATTGCTGTCTATGCAAGTGATGTTCGATTAATTGACAATATCGCTTTAAATTAATTATCTTTGACCTCATGCAAATACAAGTTGTAAAATCTAAAATTCATCGCGTAAAAGTAACAGGAGCTGCTCTTGATTATATAGGGAGTATTACCATTGATGAAGACTTAATGGATGCCGCTAATATTATTCAAGGCGAAAAAATTCAAGTTGTAAACAACACCAATGGTGAGCGCTTAGACACCTATGTGATCCCTGGACCCCGAAACTCTGGTGAAATCACCCTTAACGGCGCTGCAGCGCATAAAGTATCTATTGGCGATATTTTGATACTAATTACATACGCTTTTATGGATGTTGAATCTGCAAAAATATTCAAGCCCTCATTGGTGTTTCCGAACGAAGCCAATAATCTACTAAATTAATCTTTTGAACAAGAAACTCAAATCAGTTTTAAAAATCAGCTTACCGCTTTTGCTTGGGGTTTTACTGGTTTGGTACTCTTTGTCCAAAATTTCTATCCCTGTTTTGCTAGGGTATTTCAAGAATGCAAACTATTTGTGGATAGGCCTTGGTGTTTTTTTTGGATTGCTTAGCCACCTGTCGCGTGCTTATCGCTGGAAATTCATGATTGAGCCGATGGGGTATCAGTTGCGTTTTCCAAACAGTATCATGGCGGTTTTCACTACCTATCTTGTAAATTACACGATTCCAAGAGCAGGAGAAGTTTCAAGAGCGACCATTCTAACCAACTACGAAGGCATTCCTTTTGAGAAAGGATTTGGAACCATTATTGCCGAACGTGTTGCCGACTTAATAGTGATGCTTTGTATTATAAGTTTAAGCCTAGTACTGGAGTTTGATATTATTTATGATTATTTTGTTACAACGATCGACCCCACCAAACTGATTATTTTAGTGAGTGTTGGAATTTTAACAATTGCCCTAGGGTATCAATTATTCAAAAAATCGAAACACGCCTTTATTTTGAAAATTAAAACACTTTTATCAGGGCTTTTTGAAGGGATTTCTAGCATTTTGAAAATGAAAAAAAAGTGGGCTTTTTTGGCGCACACACTTTTTATATGGGTCATGTATGTACTCATGTTTTTTGTCACGTCATTTTCTTTAGCAGAAACAAGCCAGCTTCCTTTTTCTGCGATTTTAATAGGTTTTATTTTTGCGAGCTTCAGCATTGCGGCTACTAATGGCGGAATCGGGTCTTACCCGTTGGCTATTTTTGCTGCGTTTTCCATTTTTAACATTCCTGAAGATCCGAGTATTGCCTTTGGATGGATTATGTGGACCTCTCAAACAGTAATGATCATACTATTAGGTGGACTCTCACTGCTCTTTTTACCTATTTATAACAGATTGTATCCAAAACAAACTTCGAAATAGTATATTTCGTCTTCGGTTATTTCCTTAACTTGGCAACACAAAAACAATAAAGAAAACATGAAATTTTTTATCATTTCAGCCTTGCTTTGTATTAACCAAACTTTTGCGCAAACGATCTATGAATCTATTGGTTCAGAAGCTCTAGGAACGCCTCGTGAAATAAAAATACAACTGCCACGCAACTACGACGAAAATCTTGAAAAAAGGTATCCTTTGGTTGTTGTCTTCGATGGGGATTATCTTTTTGAAGTCGTTGCAGGAAACGTGGATTATTACTCCTATTGGGAAGATATGCCAGAAGCCATTGTGGTAGGTGTCAATCAAGCAGATTCAAGAGCAGAGGATTATAATATTTCATTAGAAGATTATATGCCTTCTAAAACGGGTGCTCAGTTTTATGACTTTATTGAAAATGAACTCATAACCTATATGAGAAAAAACTACCGAGCTCTTAATTTTCGAGTAGCTATTGGTCACGGCGAAACGGCAAATTTCATGAATTATTTTATATTTAATAACCGTCCAGTTTTTAACGCTTATGTTGCTTTGAGCCCAAGTTTATCGTATAAAATGGATGAAAACCTCATAAGAAGACTTGGTCTTGAAAGTGACAATAAAACATTTTATTATCTATCAACGGGTACGCGAGATATCAAACAAAATAAAAACGAAGCGATCAACTTAAACGTCATGATTTCTGCTCTAGAAAACCCAAACCTTTTTTATGCATTTGACAACTTTGAAGATGCCACTCATTACACGCTGGTGGCGCGCTCAATCCCCAAAGCGTTGCAAAGTATATTTTTTGTGTTTCAGCCCATAAGCAAATCTGAATATAAGAACCATATTTTACTGTTAGAAACATCACCAGTTTCTTATTTGAATGAAAAATATAACATGATCAAAACTTTATTCGGAATAGAAAAGAAAATACTTGTCAATGATTTTAGAGCTATTGCTGCTGCAATTGAAAAAACCAGTCAATTCGAATACTATCAAGACCTAGCAAAAATAGCAAGTAAGCATCATCCCGATACTCTTTTAGCAAGCTTTTTCCTTGCCCGCTATTATGAAGAAACTGGAAAATTAAAAAGAGCGATGAAGATCTATCGTTCTGCCTATATGCTCAACGAAATAGGCGGTTACTCAAAAGACAACATGCTTGAAAGAGCAGATGAAATTAAAGCAGAATACGGATACTAATGGCTAAAGTAAAAACAACTTTTTTTTGTCAGAGCTGCGGCGCTCAATCGGCGAAATGGCAAGGGCAATGTACCTCTTGTAAATCGTGGAATACGATTGTAGAAGAAATAGTGCAGAAGCCAGACAAAAAAGACTGGAAAGTAGGCAGTCAAAGTACACCAAATCGTGTGTCAAAGCCTTTAAGGATTTCTGAAATTGACACCACCAAAACGATTCGAATGGACACGACGGATGGCGAATTAAACCGTGTTTTGGGAGGCGGTATCGTTCCAGGATCCTTGACACTTTTGGGTGGCGAACCAGGTATTGGGAAAAGTACGCTCATGCTTCAAGTATCGTTGAAGTTACCTTACAAAACACTCTATGTTTCTGGTGAAGAAAGTCAAAAGCAAATTAAATTGCGTGCAGAACGAATTCAGCCATTGAATGACACGTGTTACATATTAACAGAAACAAAAACCCAACTTATATTCAAACAAATTGAAGCCCTTCAACCCGATGTGGTCATCATTGATTCGATTCAAACCTTACAAAGTGATTATCTAGAAGCGTCTGCAGGAAGTGTCTCTCAAATAAAAGAATGTACAACGGAGCTGATTAAGTTTGCCAAAGAAACCGCTACACCAGTGATACTAATAGGGCATATCACAAAAGACGGCTCAATTGCAGGGCCTAAAATATTAGAGCATATGGTAGATACCGTGCTTCAGTTTGAAGGCGATAGAAATCATGTATTTAGGATTTTAAGAGCGCATAAAAACCGTTTTGGATCCACCCATGAGTTGGGAATTTATGAAATGCTAGGCACTGGTCTTAGAGAAGTTACAAACCCCTCAGAAATTCTAATCTCTAAAAAAGACGAAGCCTTATCGGGAAATGCTATTGCAGTGACTTTAGAAGGCGTTCGCCCTCTACTCATAGAAGTTCAAGCTTTGGTAAGCACAGCGGTTTATGGAACGCCCCAACGGAGTGCCACAGGGTTTAATGCCAAACGTCTCAACATGCTTTTGGCTGTGCTGGAAAAACGGGCAGGTTTTAGACTCGGCGCAAAAGATGTGTTTTTAAATATTACAGGAGGCATCAATGTAGATGATCCGGCAATTGACCTAGCCGTGGTTGCAGCCATTTTATCCTCCAATGACGACGAAGCTTTGGCTAAAAACTTTTGTTTTGCTGGAGAAGTTGGTTTATCAGGTGAAATTCGACCAGTTCAACGCGTGGATCAGCGTATTTTAGAAGCAGAAAAATTAGGCTTTGAAATTATATTTGTCTCCAAACACAATAAAATCGGACTCAAAAACACAACTATTAAGGTTCAGCTACTTACCAAAATCGAAGATTTAGTTGAAATTATAGGCTAATGTAAACCAAAAAAAAACCAAGCATCAGCTTGGTTTTTGTAAAGGAATGAATAGGATTAACAGTGTTCGTTATACGCATTCATTAAATTTTCTGCAATCAATTCTGCTGGGCGTCCTTCGATGTGATGACGCTCTAACATATGCACGAGTTCTCCATCTTTAAATAAAGCCATACAAGGTGAGCTTGGGGGAAACGGAACCATATGTGCTCGCGCTTTATCAACCGCTTCTTTATCGACGCCTGCAAATACAGTGACGGTTTGAGTGGGGCGTTTATCATTTTCTAAACTCATAATCGCACCAGGGCGGGCGTTGGCAGCTGCACAACCACAAACCGAGTTGACTACAATCAAAGTAGTACCAGAGTTTGCTAAAGCAGTGTCTACAGCTTCTGCGTTATGTAATTCTTCAAAACCGACTTGCGTCAAATGTTCACGCATGGGTTTTACTAATTCTGCTGGATACATGTGTCTTATTTTTTTAATTAGGGTACAAAGATACACATTTGTAGGTCAATTATATTCATTTTAAAAAATGACAACTGTTAAATTGGCGATAATTTTTTTTAAAAAATCAAAGCAGCTATCAATCGGTCTTGTTCTTTTTTGTAGGTTTGATTTTTAATTTAATTTTTACACAGATATATGGGGTTTTCAAAATGGATAGGCGCTACGATTGGATGGTCTTTTGGCGGGCCAATTGGCGCTATTATTGGAATGGCGGTAGGCAGTTTGTTAGACGCTTCTTCCAAAGGCGGGACTGTAAATACCCAAAATCAATCGGCAACACAATCCGGTGATTTTGAAGTGAGTTTATTGGTGTTGGCGTCGATCGTTATTAAAGCAGATGGCAAACAAGACCAACGTGAATTGGATTTTGTTCGGGCACAATTTGTCCAAATGTATGGGAAAGAACGCGCTAATAAGGCCTTCAATCTATTTAAAGAAATATCCAAACAAACCAATATTTCGACGCGGCAAGTCTGTTTACAAATTCGTCAAATGATGGATCATGCGTCTCGACTTCAACTTCTTCATTTCTTATTTGGTATTGCCAAGGCCGACGGCCATGTCGCAGAATCAGAAATAAATGTAATTACGTTAATTGCTTCTTATCTTGGTGTTACCCCTAAAGATTTTGAGAGCATCAAAGCGATGTTTTTCAATAGTTCGGATAATGCCTATAAAATTTTAGAGATCGATTCGAAGGCTAGCCTGTCTGAAATTAAAACGGCCTACAGAAAAATGGCTAAAAAATACCACCCAGATAAGGTCATGCATTTAGGAAAAGAGCATCAAAAAGGGGCGGAAGAAAAGTTTAGAAAAGTTCAAGAAGCTTACGAACAGCTTCAAAAAGAAAAACAGAATTAGTACCTTGCCAAAAATTTGAAAAATAAACATGGATCAGATCATTTCCTATCTTAGTAGTATAGACCCTATTTTAGCAGCCTTATATGCTTCCTTATTTACGTGGATTGTCACGGCCTTAGGGGCGTCTCTTGTGTTTTTTTTTAAAGGTATGAATCGTGGACTCTTGGACGGGATGTTAGGATTTACAGGGGGGGTTATGGTGGCGGCTAGTTTTTGGAGTCTATTAGCGCCAAGTATTGAGATGAGCCCAGGAGAAGGGTTTATGAAAGTCCTTCCAGCTGCTGTTGGATTTGGATTGGGTGCATTATTCCTTTTTGGACTCGATAAAGTCCTGCCACATTTACATATTAATTTTAAAGAGAGCGAAAAAGAAGGCGTGAAATCACCTTGGCATCGTACGACCTTATTAGTACTCGCCATCACCCTTCATAATATTCCCGAAGGCTTAGCAGTTGGTGTTCTTTTTGGCGGTGTAGCTGCAGGAATTCCAGAAGCCACTATTGGAGGTGCAGTGGCATTGGCCATTGGAATTGGGATTCAAAATTTCCCTGAAGGACTGGCAGTTTCTATGCCACTAAGACGTCAAGGCGTGACAAAGTTTAAAAGTTTTTGGTACGGACAATTGTCGGCTATTGTAGAACCCATTGCAGCGGTTATAGGCGCTGTTGCTGTGACCTTTTTCACACCAATTTTGCCTTATGCTTTAGCATTTGCGGCAGGCGCCATGATTTTTGTAGTCGTCGAAGAAGTGATCCCCGAAACGCAGCGTGATAAATATACCGATGTGGCAACTCTAGGGTTTATTGGTGGGTTTATTGTGATGATGACGCTAGACGTCGCCTTGGGCTAGGAGCAACCGCAATTGCCATCTCCACAATTATCGTTCTTTTTAGTAGATTTCCGAAGCTGTTTTCTGAACACATACATAAGCGCCAACACCAAAATCGAAGCTACTATGAGTGTTTGAAAAAAATCGTTCATCACTAATTATTTTAAAAATTGAAAGGCAATTAAAGCACAAATATAAGCAATAGCGGTCATACCGATAAGCTGAAGAATAGGCCATTTCCAACTTTTAGTCTCCCGTTTCACAATAGCTAATGTGCTCATGCACTGCATGGCAAAGGCATAAAACAGCAGTAACGAAATTCCCGAAGCAAGCGTAAATACTTTGCTGCCATCTGCATAGGTTTCGTTTGCCATTTTGGTTTTGATGGTATCTATGTTTTCGCCTTGATTGGCACTACCAACACTGTAAATAGTGGCTAAAGTCCCCACAAACACCTCGCGCGCCGCAAAAGAAGCGACCAATCCAATACCTACTTTCCAATCATATCCAAGCGGCTTGATTAGGGGTTCAATTGTTTTTCCAACAATCCCAATATACGAGTGTTCCAACTTAAACGCAGCGATTTGATCGTTACGCTCATTAGACGTTTGGCTTGTGGCGGTTTGTATATAAGATTCAGCATTATTAAATTTATCACCAGGACCATAAGAGGCCAATACCCACAAAATAATAGAGATGGCTAAAATGATTTTCCCAGCTTCAAATACAAAGGTTTTTGTTTTTTCAATGACCGTAATAATGACATTTTTTAACAGTGGTAATTTATAATTGGGCATCTCTACCACAAAAAAAGTTTTGTGTTTTGTTTTTAATATCTTATCTAGGATATAGGCCGAAAAGATAGCCATTCCAAAACCAAGAAGATATAGCGCCATTAGGGTCAATGCCTGATAGCTGAGTCCAACAATATACCCTTCTGGAATCACCAATGCAATGATGATGAGGTAGACAGGCAAGCGTGCCGAACATGTGGTAAAGGGGACAACTAAAATAGTAATGAGGCGTTCTTTCCAGTTTTCAATATTTCGGGTGGCCATCACGGCGGGGATCGCACAAGCGGTTCCAGAAATTAATGGCACCAAACTTTTGCCACTTAGCCCAAAGCGACGCATCACACGGTCCATCAAAAACACGACGCGACTCATATAGCCACTTTCTTCTAAAATCGAAATAAATAAAAACAAAAAAGCAATTTGAGGAATAAAAATGACAATACCGCCAATCCCAGACACAATGCCTTCGGCAAACAAATCGGTTACTTTTCCGCCACCCGGAAAGGTGTTTTTAACCCACTCTGCCAAACTTGCAAAGGTGGTGTCAATAAGGTCCATAGGGAAGGTCGCCCAAACATAGATCGCTTGAAAAATGCTTAATAAAATAAAGAAAAATATCACATATCCCCAAACCTTATGAATCAGTAAACGGTCTAGTTTACTTCGTAAACCTGTGGCTTTAGAGCGGTCAATAAGTTGACCTTCCTTTAAAATCGTATTGATAAACTGATAGCGTTTGATGGCCTCTTTTTGCTGCAAGCGCTTTAATTCCTGATTTGATTTTGTTTTAAATTTTGAAACATCCAACTCTTGACGGGTAATTTTTCCAAAATTCGCATCTTGTGTAATAACAAGCCATAATTTATAAACATCCTGATTTGGAAAGGCCTTTTTTAAACTCAAGAAATAGGGCTCATCAATTGAGGTAGTGTCCAAACAGGGGTTTATAGAAATGGTTTTATAATTCTCTATTAGCTGCTTAAGTTCCGTGATACCGCTGTTTTTACGGGTACTTACAAGCGCAATTTTGGTATGAAGCTTTGCTTCTAACAATTCAATATCTAGGGTTATCCCTTTACGGCTCATCAAATCACTCATATTAATCACCAAAATAGTGGGGATTTTGAGGTCTTTAATCTGGGTAAACAACAACAAGTTTCGCTTTAAGTTTTCGACATCACTTACAATTATAGCGACATCGGGGTAGTCTTTATCATTTTTATTAAGCAACAATTCAATCACCACATTTTCGTCTAAAGACGATGCATTCAAACTATAAGTCCCTGGAAGGTCTAAAATATGCGCTTTAACGCCACGTGATAATTTGCAAATCCCTTGTTTTTTATCGACCGTAATACCGGGGTAATTCCCTACCTTTTGATTGAGACCTGTCAAGGCATTAAACACCGACGTTTTCCCCGTATTTGGGTTTCCAATTAGCGCAACGTTTAGCTGTTTACTCATCTATTTTTTCGATTACAATCAGGGAAGCGGTTTCTTTTCTTATGGCCAAAAAACTATCGTTTACATTCAGGTACATCGGGTCCGAAAAGGGCGCTAGCTGAAGTAAGTGCACTTCATTGCCGGGAAGGCATCCCATTTCTAATAATTTTAGAGGAATATCTTCGGAAGAGCTATCTGTAATAACCCCCTTTTCACCTTTTTTAAGATCTGCAATAGTCAAGCGCATGCTTATTTAGATTCATTTTAAAGAAGCAAAAATACTAAAAAGATTAGTTTTTATACGATGCTTTCAAAATTTTTATATCTTCTAGAAGGCGTTCAATTTCTTCGGCATCGGTTCCATCGTAAAACCCACGAATTTGCCGTTTTTTATCGATCAGCATAAAATTTTCGGTATGGATCATATCATAAGGACCGCCGTCGCCATCTTCTTTCACCGCCAGATAGGATTTACGTGCCAGCGCATAAATTTGTTTTTTATCGCCTGTGACTAAATTCCATTTAGACGCATTGACTAGCTTTTTTTTGGCGTAGCGTTTTAGCTGTGCAACGGTATCAATTTCAGGAATTACGGAGTGAGATAACAATAAAACATCCGGATCTGTAATGGTTTTTTTTTGGAGGTCGTGCATATGGCCTGTCATGATAGGGCAAATGGTCTGACAGGTTGTAAAGAAAAAATCCGCTACATAAATTTTATCTTTATAAAACTCTTGAGTAATCGTATCCCCATTTTGATTGATCAAGCTAAAATCGGCTATGCGATGGTATTTTTTTTGATATTGAATGGTGCTGTCTACCAATTCATAATTCACTTGGGCGGGCTGATAGACTGGCAATACTTTTACGGGCTTTAGGATGTTATAAAATAGTGTGATTATAATACAAGACAACACAAAGAGTGTGGTAATGAAGAGTTTATATGTTTTGAAAAAAGATTTCATAGGCTTCTAATTGTGCCTACAAAAGTACAATACAGAACAGAGAACTTTTAATATATCTTCCTAAAAATTAAGTAGGTTAATAAAGTTTTTGTTTCTAAACTGAAAACTTTACATTTGTTCACTTAATCCTACACATACTACATGGAATTTGTTATCAAAATATCACAGTTTTTATTGAGTCTCTCACTATTGATAGTCCTGCATGAATTAGGCCATTTTATTCCGGCAAAATTATTTAAAACCCGCGTCGAAAAGTTTTACCTCTTTTTTGATGTCAAATATTCTTTATTTAAGAAGAAAATTGGCGATACTGTTTACGGCATTGGCTGGTTGCCTTTGGGTGGCTATGTCAAAATCTCGGGGATGATTGACGAGAGCATGGACAAAGAGCAAATGGCACAAGAGCCACAGCCTTGGGAGTTTCGTTCGAAGCCGTCTTGGCAACGTCTGATTATTATGTTGGGGGGTGTGACGGTAAATTTCATATTAGCGGCAGTGATTTATATTTTCATGGCGTTTTCGTATGGTGACTCTGATATTGATGCGAAAAGCATCAAAGATGGGTATTTGATTACAAATCCGTTATTGATCGAACTTGGTTTACAAACAGGCGATAATATCACGGCGATTAATGGTCAAGAGATTGTTAAGTATTCGGATTTAAGAAAAAATCTTTTAGCAGCAAAGTTGGTAAGTTTTGAGCGCGATGGTGTTCCAATGACGGTCACTTTTCCAGATGACTTTTTAGGCCAGTTGAGCAGCAGCAAAAGCCGCTCCTTTTTTGAGTTGAGACAACCCTTTATGATAAGTGAAATACAGGAAACCTCATTAAATAGAGACCAAGATTTACAGAAAGGCGATCTGTTGACCAGTATAAACGGCACTGCTCTAAGATATTTTGATGAACTTGAAGCCTTGGCTTCTGCGTACAAAGGACAGACGGTGAATGTTACTGTTTATAGAGCTGGGGAAACGCTCAACAAAACGCTTCAAATTGATGCTGAAGGGAAGTTAGGAGGCATTGTAACAGGATTGAGTTACTCCGTTATTGAAGAACTGGGGTACTACAAAATCGTTGAAAACACCTACACGTTTGGCGAGAGTGTGGGCGTTGGTCTGAACCGTTTTACCTCACAGATGTCGGCGTACTGGATGCAGTTGAAGCTTATTTTCTCACCAAGTACAGGCGCTTACAAAGGGGTTGGTGGATTTAAAGCGATTTTTGATATTTTTCCAGACACGTGGAGCTGGCAGTCGTTTTGGGGCATTACTGCTTTTTTATCGATTATGTTAGGGGTACTGAACCTTTTGCCAATTCCTGCTTTAGACGGTGGACACGTGATGTTTTTACTCTACGAAATGGTGTCTGGGCGTAAGCCAAGCGATAAGTTTATGGAGTATGCACAAACGGCAGGATTCTTTATTTTGATAGGCTTAGTGCTGTTTGCCAATGGCAATGACGTTTTTAAAGCGATATTTGGTTAAATATTATTAAAATTCTATTTGTATAGAATAAAAAATACTATATATTTGCGCTCGCAATAGCGAAAACACTCCTCCTTAGCTCAGTTGGTTAGAGCATCTGACTGTTAATCAGAGGGTCCTTAGTTCGAGCCTAAGAGGAGGAGCAAGTTATAAAGCCTTTACAGAGATGTAAGGGTTTTTTTTTGGCTTTAAATTAAAAAGTAAGGCCTGCTTTTCATCGTGTTTAATGACCATAAAAAAAGTCACGTACATCATAAGATATACGTGACTTTACTATTTTAAAGTGTTCCGAAAAGATGTCGCTATTTTTTTATGAATTTAAGAAGAGTTCCGCCGTCTAATTTTAAGAAATAGACGCCTTTGGTGAGCGGTTGTACTTCTATTTTGCCAGTCGCTGAATGGGATCCTTTTAGAACCTTTGTCCCTAAGATATTATATACTTCATAAGCAGTTGTCTGTTTTAAGCCAGCCACCGAAATAAAATCAGATGCAGGGTTTGGATACACAGAAAAAATGTCTTTCTGATTGTTTTCATTTATAGAGAGTACTTCATCTTCATCCGTTATGGAAAAACTTATTGTAGTTGCTGCACTCGTGTTTCCAGCCGCATCACTAGCAGTGACTTCAAAACTATAATTCGGTTTCGTTTCAAAATCAGGGTCTGCTGTTAAAGTAACTTTGCCATCAGTTACATTCACAGTGAAAAAACCGACATCGGTTCCTCCAATTGCATAAGCGGTTGCCGCTAGGTTATCGTTAGCAGTAATGGTATAAATTATCTGCCCGGCACCGCTATTTTCTGCAATGCTGGCTGCGCTGTTAGCGGATGAAATTTCAGGGTTGATTGTATCCACCTCAGTCGTAGGATTAAAATCTTCCCAAACCACTGTTCCTTTATACGCATCAGAGGTCCCTAAGGGAACCGTTAGAGCGATGTTACTAAGTGTAAGAGATTGAAAGACATTTGAATTTATTGCAATTGGAATGGCCATACGCACATTTAGTACATCCAAAGAAGTGTTTCTAAAAATACCTGCACCAAAAGATGTTACAGAACTTCCAATAGTGGCGGATCTTAGGCTATTTGAGTTATAAAAAGCAAGGGCACCAATAGACGTCACAGCATCTGGAATGGTCACAGAAACCAACCCATCACAGTTCCAAAAAGCCCAGTCCTCAATCGAAGTCACCGTATTAGGAATCGTAACGGAATCAAAGTCACTACTAAAAAATCCTTTTTCAAAAATAGATATTACCGTATATTGGATTCCAGAATATGTTATAGTAGCGGGTATTATAAAATCGTCATCGAGGGCATCAGATCCTTTACTCACAGAAACGTTAGTCCCATCTGTTATTACATACCTTAAGCCGTCTACAATAAAATGCATTCTAAAATTTCCCCAAACAGCTGCCGATTCGTAATTGCTTTGAAATGTCAGGGGGGTGTTTAGAATAATGTTACTTTCTGTGAGTTCAGAAAAAACATTATCTGTTATAGTAGGTGGTGTTTCCCATTCCACATTTACGCGTTCCAAGGCAGAGCAAAAATTAAAAGTATAGTCTCCAATAGAGGAGGTCGCTGGTGGAATGTAAACGGACGTTAAGCTAGTACATCCACTAAAACTGCTATCGCCTAAAACCGCTACGCTTAGATCTCTTAGGTCAAGAGAAGTTAAGCTACTACAGTTAGCAAAAGCACCGTAAGCAATAGTCGTTATGTTGTTAGAGAAATAAACGTCTGTTATGCTAGCACAGTCCTTAAAACCATTTACACCAATAGAAGCCACCGTGTATGTGGTGTCGGCGTTTGACACAGTATCTGGGATGATTAACACCCCTTCTGGGCAATTGTCTCCTTTGCTTATAGATACATTTGTGTCACTTGTTACGGTATAACTAAATCCATCTGCGGTAAAAGTTTGACTGTTTACGCTCCCTATGCTTAGTAAAAATAAAAGGGTTACAACTGGTTTTTGTAAGTGTTTAATCATTTTAAAAGTTTTTATGAAAATTGGTTAGGCAACAAATATAATGAAATATAACGCTCTATATGTCGAGACGGGCGTATTTAGTTAGCTACTATACACTCTTAGAGCTTTTGAGGACGTCCCTTTAGTGCCGCAAAGACAAGCCCTTGCGTCCTTCTTAATGTTCCAAAACACATAGCGTTGGGTCACTATCGAAAAAGACTAATTTTAGGAAAGCCCCGTTTTTTTTCCTATATTTAAGAACACCAAAATTTTATATCATGGGAATAAAAAATTTTCAAGGCGCCAGAACGCAACAATCAAAAGAGGAAGTGCTCTTAAAAGTTAGTGATTATATGACCACAAATTTAATCACATTTACGCCTGACCAGTCTATTGAAAGTGTGATGCAAGCATTAATAAAACATCGGATTTCTGGAGGGCCTGTTGTCAATGCGAATAAAGAATTAATTGGCATTATATCGGAAGGGGATTGTTTAAAACAAATAAGTGAAAGTCGCTACTATAATATGCCAATGCAAGATCAAACCATTGAAAAACACATGGCAAAAAACGTGGATACTATTGACGGAAACATGAATATTTTTGATGCTGCCAATATGTTTCTAGCCGCCAAAAGACGTCGGTTTCCAATTGTAGAAAACGGTAAATTAGTAGGACAGATCAGTCAAAAAGACATCCTAAAAGCCGCCATGCAGCTAAAAGGTCAAAACTGGAAATAATTTAAAATAGATGTTTTCACCCAAACACAACATTATGTGGACAAAATTTATATATAGATGTCATTTAGTATCCTTTGAAGGTCTATACATCGACCTAAAATTTCGACGAAAAGATTACATTAGAATCCGTTTTTTATAATTTATTTCATTAAAACGTCTAAAAAATAGCTCCTTATTTCTTGGGACTGGGTTCGTCAAAAACAATCGTATTCCAAAACACTTATAGTCATGTAATTTTTTTTGTTTAATTTTAATTACTTTTGTTATGCAATTATTATTAACCAAAAACCAATTTAAAAATGAAAAAGTCAATTTTAGCAGTACTAATGACTGCCGTATTAATCTCATGCAACACAGCTCCGTGTCCAGAAGTAGCTCCAAAAGCAATAGGGTATGATGTCGCTGATGACGGGACTAAAACGCCTCTTTATACCGGAGATATGTCTAACCTTGCAATCTGGGAAAAATACATAATCGCACACAACGAAAAAGATACAGAAACCATTCGTAGCTTAAATGCTGTTGAAGGATTTAAGGTATATGGCCCAACCGGTCAGATAATTGAAGGGTCGGATGCGCACATTGAATTTTTAACCACTTGGTTTGCGGCTACCAATCCAAAATGGAAAACCAGTTACCTTATTGAAAACGAACTTACCAATGCAAAGGGCGAATTACGCCAGTGGGTAACTTCTGGTCATAGTGTGACTTTAACGGTAGAAGGTGAAGAAGTAAAGCTAGGTCAAGTACATGATGCACTGATTAAAGATGGAAAAATTCAAATGTTTTATGTAACAGAACGGATCCTCGCTGCAGGTGAGTAGTTTATAAAATTGAATACAAAATTAAAAGTCTCTACAATCTGTAGAGGCTTTTTTATGCTACTAAAACAAACAAAAATCCTTAGTTTTTGTGCGCGCCGTCACAGAAAGGACCATCTTGTGTTTTGCCACAATTACAAAGTGCAAAGCGGTTGCGTTTGGCGATTGGATGTCCTTCGGCATCCAATAAAACGATGTCTTTTGCATTAGTCACTACGACTTTCCCAGTCGCCGTCACTTGAATGGTGGGTTGCTTGTTTTCTTCCATGATATTGTAGTTATAAGTTAAATTAATTTTTAAGAAAAGATAACGGTTTTATTATTATAAACCATCACTTTGCGATCGAGATGTAATTTGATGCCCGTTGACAATACAATTTTTTCTAAATCACGCCCTTTTGAGACCAAATCAGTAATAGAATGCGTGTGCGATACCCGCGTTACATCTTGCTCAATAATTGGCCCAGCATCGAGTTCTGCCGTTACATAATGCGAGGTCGCTCCAATAATTTTAACCCCTCTTTTATACGCAGAATGATAGGGTTTCGCCCCTACAAATGCAGGCAAAAAAGAGTGGTGTATGTTGATGATTTTGTGCGGATATTGATGGATTAAACCTTCTGGAATGATTTGCATATAACGGGCCAGCACAATAAAATCAATGTGGTGTTCTGATAACAACGCCAGATGTTTGGCTTCTGCTTCGAGTTTGCTGTCTTTGGTAACAGGCACATGAAAAAATGGAATTCCAAAACTATCGGCAATCGGTTTTAAATCCAAGTGGTTACTGATAATCATAGGGATTTCTAGGGTCAATTCGCCGGACTTATAACGCCCTAAAATATCATATAAACAATGCTCATATTTAGAGACAAATAAAGCCATTTTTGGGCGATAGGCTGCCGTGTGAAGCTCCCAATTCATATTAAACTTAAGCGCAATTTCTTTCTGAAATTGAGCATTAAAATCTGCGTTATTATAAGCTCCTTCCTCAAACTCCCCTTCCAAGCGCATGAAAAATACGGCTTGTTCTTGATCTACGTGCTGATCGATATATACAATATTCCCTCCTT
>Ga0209119_1001185_pt1 | contig 26006 bp, 16 predicted proteins | sample COG_03_FD_184747 | JGI IMG/M metagenome (GOLD analysis project Ga0209119, IMG submission 184747) | Pelagic Microbial community sample from North Sea - COGITO 998_met_03 (SPAdes) (version 2) | ecosystem: Environmental > Aquatic > Marine > Neritic zone/Coastal water | place: Helgoland, sampling...
ATTGAAACGTATAAACAAAAATTGATAGCTGCCTTAGACAAGCAGAGCCTATCCTATACAAACCGTTTTTACTTTTTAGGATATAATGCCCCATACGAAGTTTTTAATCGCAAAAATGAAGTGATCGTTGAACTGAAAAAATAGAGATCGTTTCAGGCTTAAAGCTTACCCAATTTTTTACTAAACAGTAAATCAGCATTTTTTAAAACCCTAATAGTTTTACTTTTTTTTAATGCTTTGTTTTTCTAATTTATTAATTTTTAATACGTCTTCTTTTGAGAATTTTTCAAGAAGTCGTTTTTTAGCCGTTGCGGCTCCATTTTTGAATATTTCTTTTTTAGCAGCTGCAGGTAAATTTTTTCCTTTAATTTTCAATGAATTTTCTGAATATTTAGCATACAGCGTTTCCTGAAGAAATTGAGCCTGACTCTCTGTCAAATCCATTTCAGAAGAAATAACCGAAACAGCATTGGCCGCTCGTTTAGTAGCAAATTTATTCTCTTGTGAGTTAATGTAGGAGAATGTGATTAAGAACGTAAAAAGAAGGATTGATTTTTTCATAATTGTTTTGTTTAATTGTTTTTATTTAGTTTAAAATATTGATCATTTATTGTGGATTCACCGGACAGATATCCTAATGAGATTAGAAATTTATCAATTTCATGAGTTGTATCTATAAAGTATTTAATTGGTTTTTTAGCAAAAAAAGCATGGCCTTGATCTTTATAAAGTATGAGATCACATCGACTCCCAACAGCCTCCATTTTTTGTTTAAAAGCTTTTACCATATCAACCGAGATAATACGATCATTTGTACCTACTAGAATGATTGATGGCGGTGCGCCCTCTGTAATATTGTCTGTTGGCGATAGGTCTAAAAAGCGATTTCCTATGCGTTTATGGGCATACGCACCTGGCCCTAAATCTATAACAGGGTTTAAAAGAATTAAAGCATTGGGAACTGAGCTAATGGATAGATCCTCGTTTGGATTGTCAAACTTAGAAATAAGGCCACAAGAGGCTGCTAAGTGCCCACCGGCAGATCCACCACCAGCAATGATCGCATTTGGATTTACGTTCAGTTGTTTTGCATGTTGTCGCACAAAACGAATGGCCGACTTCGCATCTTCAGTCGCTTCAAAAGGCGTAGTTCCATGCGTATTTTTTAATCGATATTCCGCTGAGATCGCAATCATTCCTCGAGATGCAAAATACATAGACTGTCTTCTAAAAGCTTTTGGACTTCCTGTATTCCAGCCACCGCCATGAAAAAAGGTTACACAATTATAGCGTTTAGATGTATCAAAATTTTTCGGCTTATAAATATGTAGCTTAAGCGAAATTGTATCGATCGTTTTGTACACCATAGTCGAGGGATTAATGACCTCTACTGAATTTTGGGAAAATCCAATCAATCCAGCTAACATATAAACAATCAATAAAGGATTCTGTATGAATTTCATTACTTAAAACTATTTAGTGTTTATTAATCTTTTCTTCGTTATAAACACGTTCAATCACAATATCGGTCATTGCGCGCATGTCCTCTAAAGACATATCATCAGTGTACTCAACTTGTAATTCCTTGATTTTATTCTTTAATTTTTGAGTTAATTTATCAGTCCCAGAAGTTCCGTAAAGGTTGACCATTTCGTTTGGATCCTTTTTTAAATCAAACAACTCCCATTCATCCATTGAATAGTAATAATGAATCAACTTATATCGCTCGGTTCTAACGCCATAATGAGGTTGGACATTGTGCCATTTTGGAAATTCATAATAATGATAATAGACCGCATCTCTAGTGACGACTTTTTTATTGGATTCTAACTGAGATTTAAAACTTACACCCTGCATATCTTTTGGAACCGCAATCCCTGCCAAATCTAGTAAGGTAGGCGCAAAATCTATGTTGAGGAGTAAATTTGAGTTTACTGAATTTGGTTTAATCAATTCTGGATATCGAATCATAAACGGCATTTTAAAAGATTCTTCATACATCCACCGCTTGTCAAACCAACCGTGTTCTCCTAAATAAAAGCCTTGATCGGACGTATACACAATAATGGTATTATCGAGCAAATCATTCGCTTTAAGATACTCTAACATCTGGCCTACGGCTTTGTCAACCCCTGCCACACATCGCAAATAGTCTTTGATATACGTTTGATATTTCCAATTTTTCAAAGCCGCACCTTGTAACGTATCGTTTGGTGTCCAAAACTGACCTTTATTTCCAAAATTATTGTAGGCGTTTAATTCTCGCTTAGAAAGCCCTTCCGGTGGTGCGATTTTTAAATCGTGCCGATTCATATGATTTTCAATTTCCATCCATTGTTCACTCGCTGCTATCCGTCCTGTATAGTCATCATTAAAATTTGCAGGATGTGGAAGGTCTCCATTTGTAAATAAGCTCTTAAACTCTTCGGCTGGTTCCCATGGGCGGTGGGGTGCTTTAAACTGATACATCAACATAAAGGGTTTTTCTTTATCTCGACCGGTATCTAGCCACTTCAATGCGTCGTGGGCCACTTGCGCGGTTGAATGCCGTTGTTTTTCTACAATGGTATCGCGTCCATTTTCTAAAAATATAGGGTTAAAATAAGTGCCTTGCCCCCCCCAATTGATCATCACTTTAGAATAATCAAATCCTGTAGGAACAGTCCCTAAGTGCCACTTTCCAATCACTGCGGTTTGATAGCCTGATTTTTGAAAAACCTTAGGAAAGGTCATTTGACTTCCATCAAAATCGCCTCCTTCTTCGTTTTTAAAAAACCCATTTATATGACTGTATTTTCCAGTAAGAATTGCGGATCGACTTGGCCCGCAAATTGAATTTGTATTAAAGGTTCTAGTCATCAACATACCTTCATTAGCAATACGATCAATGTTTGGTGTAGGCGCAATTTCTGCTAACCAATCTTGGTATGCACTAATAGCACTTACGGCATGGTCATCGGCCATTATAAAAACAATATTAGGTTGCTTAGAAGTTGAATGATCTGAGTCAGGTGAACGATAAGACTTACATGTAGAAATGGTAAGCGTTAAAATTAAAAATCCAAAAATAAGATATTTAGTGTTGTTCATAATTTGAATTAATTAAAAGTAGATTTAACTGTTGAATCAACTGTTTCACTTCGGAATTCAATCTATATCTATTTTTTAGATTTATTTAATGCTTGTTTAATAACACTATATGCTGGTGTTGGTTTTAGGTTGGCATCATAAATAGACTGAAAATACCCTGTGTTTTTTTTAAATCGCTCGCCCATATCCCATAAGTTTAAGGCAACAACTCCGGTCTTCGTTTTTGATTCTAAGACTTCAATAAGTTTTGCATATAGTTGTGCTTGCATTTTAAGTTCTTCTTCAATATTTGATTTATCTTCAACTTTATAATCCAATTCGGTGACATGAAACTCTAAGTCATTTGCGTGTGCCCAATCTATCAATTTCGATAATTTTTTCAAATTCTTTTCTTGATCATCTATAAACCCAATTGTGGTAGGACTTAATTTAATATGCCCTTGCCAACCCAACGCATCAACTCTAAATCCTTTGGAGCGTATGTATAAAATAGTTTTTTTGACTTTATCCCACATTTTAGGTTGCATTCCTCCATTGTGGTTGTACACCAATTTTAAATTTGCAGCATGCTTGGTTGCAATTTCAAAAGATTTTAAAATATATTTAGGAAATCCATTTTCATCTAATCCAATGGTTAACCATGGGTTTTCCCATGACTTCGTTCCTTTTTTTGGACCAAACCATTTTCCACTTGGCAATACGGTTTCATTAACTACGTCCATCCATTTTACAGTAGGCTCATCATTAAAACGCTTCGCAAAAGTCGTTGCGAACTCAATCATATTTTTCTCTAATTCTTCAGGAGTTCTGTTGTCTTCCTTAGCCCAACTAGAGGCTTGAGGACTAATAGGACCATGTAATCGGACGTCCAAATTGTGCTGGTTAGAAAATTTAATGAATTCATCTATTTTTTTCCATCTCCAAACACCCGGTTTTGGGTGTACGACTTGTTGCTTGGCAGCATTGGCAGGTGTTAAATACTTGAAGTCTTTGAGATACAACTTACTTTTTTCGGAATTAATTTCATTATAATTTAAAGTAGCACCAATAATTAATTTGTTGTTTTTTGTTGACTTTTTTAAGGTTTTTTTAGGAGGAGTTTCTGATGAATTAGATTTTTTTTTTGATTGAGAATGAAAATAATTTGCTGCTATTTTTTGAAAGCGTTGTTTATGCATCGCATAGGCTTCATCATCAATTCTATTATAGGTCTCAAGAGGATCTGTTTTATAATCATACAATTCTTCAGCAAAAATGTCCTTTTCAAAAATAGGTTCTGTACTTTTTTTGTCAGAAACCCAAACGGTATATCGATACTGCTCTGTTCGGAAACTATACCCATTCTTTTTTGCACTATGCCATTGACTTACTGCGTATGATTTTGGAGATGTTGTTTTTCCTTCGACCAATGAATTTAAACTAGCACCATCTAAATTATCGGGAATACTTAAATTAGCAGCCTCGCAAAGTGTTGGAAAGATATCCACAAACTCAGTAGGAGAAGTCACTTTAACCCCTTTTTTAATTTTAGGATTATAAATAATTAAAGGCGAACGCGTGGCTTGTTCAAAATTGGAGTGTTTGCACCATAAACTATGATCGCCTAAATGCCAGCCATGATCTCCCCAAACAACGATAATCGTGTTTTCGTCTAGACCAGTTTCTTTGAGTGTTTTTAGTATTTTTCCGATTTGAGTGTCTATATAACTTGTGCACGCATAGTAGCCATGAATCAACTCTTTTTGAAAGGAATCGTCTAAGCTCAACAGATTCTCATCGGAGATGGTGAATTCACTTTCGAGTGTTTTATAAGACTGCATTTCACCCGAAGTATGATACGCAACATCTGGGCCATTAACTGACTTCTTTTGGAACTTGGCTAACTGAATATCCTCTCGATTATACAAATCCCAATATTTTTGAGGTGCAGTGAATGGTAAGTGGGGACGTTTAAATCCAACCGCCAAAAAGAAAGGTTCCGTTTGATCTTTGCTTAAATCTTGGAGTAATAGCTTCGTTTTCTCTGCAATTGCGCCATCAACATAAGCTTCATCTGGAACATCGGCACTTCCTACTGGGGGTTTATATTGGTTTCTTACATGTTTATTTACATTTTTTTTACCTTGGGCTTTGACCTCTGCTCTTAATAACCGAATCTGATTTTTGATTTCTTTGTTTTGATAATATCCAAAAGCTGGTTCTCCATACGCTTTATCGTATTCGAGTTGACCTTCTTTAATAAAAGGTACTGACCAAGAAGGCTTATCACGATCGTTATCCACACAACGTGGATCATAAATTTTACCAATTCCAACCGTGTGATAGCCATTGTTTTTAAAATATTCTGGAATTGTTAAAATATCTGGATTGATATCTCGCATTCTCGTTTTAAGGTCTCTAACTTTAGTATAGTCAGGTCTTTTACCAGTCATCAAACTCGCTCGAGAAGGTCCACAAACCGCCTGTTGGGTATGGTTGTTTAAAAAAACGGTAGCTTCACTAGAAAGTGCATCCATCACTGGAGTTTGAGCAAACGTATCGCCAAAACTTCCAATGGTAGGCTTTAAGTCATCTACAGCTATAAAAAGAATATTAGGTCGTTGTTGATCCGATTGGGCAAAGCATCGTATCGAAAACACAAAACATAAAAAAATCAGAATTATAAATTTATTTTTCATAGTAAAAAGGAGTTAAGAATACAATTATAAATAAAATCAAACTTTACTTAAGGGTTTAATGGTTTTAAGAAGAGGTGATTTGAACATCCTAAAGTCCCGATTTCTTAAAATCTTTTATGAATTCACTTGGCGTTTTCCCATGTTGTTTCTTAAAGCATGTTCTAAAATACTTAGGATCCATAAAACCAGAGAGATAGACCACTTCTGTAATGGAGTATGTACCCGATTTTAATAATTTGACTGCACGTTTTAAACGAATGTTTCGAATAAATTCTGAAGTTGATTTCCCCGTTATAGATTTTATTTTATTAAACAAAGAAGACCGACTCATTCCAATTTCTCTAGAGAAAGTTTCTACAGAAAAATTGGGATTATCTATGTTGTTTTTAATTATTTTCACAGCTTTTTGCAAGAAATCTTGGTCAATTTTATTTGAAAGTTCTTTCCAAGATTGAGTGGATTTTTCGTTGCTAAATTTTTTAATCCATTGTGCTTTGGTTCTAACAATATTTTCAACTCTAAGTTGTAGAACTTCAATATTAAATGGTTTAAGAACAAATTCATCTGCGCCTGTTTCTAAACCAATTTTTTCGTTTTCAAGACCCGACTTCGCTGTTAGAATAATTACAGGAATATGACTTGTATTAATATCTGTTTTTAGAGTTCTACACATCTGAAGTCCATCCATAATAGGCATCATCAAATCACTAATTATAATATCTGGTAATTGTGACTGAGCAAGCTCTAAGCCTATTTTTCCGTTTACAGCGGTCAAAACCTTAAAGCTAATTTCAAAAACGGTCTTTAAATAAGCCAAAAGTTCTTGATTATCTTCTACTATTAGAAGTGTCGGTGCTTGACTTGTGTGAACGACTGGATTTGCGTTTTGAAGAATTGGAATTATGGACTCTTGTATCGCCTCAACTCCGATTTTGGTATAATTAAAATCATAATATTGCGGTTGATGATCGATCACAGTATCATTATTGAAAGCGGACTTATCAATAGGAAAAGTAACGGTACAAGTAGTACCTTGATGTAATTCACTCTCAATATGGACACTACCTTTGTGTATTTCAATAAGTCGCTTAACAAATGTTAGTCCTAAACCAGTCCCTAACTTATCGAAAGAAGGCTCCTCCTTTGCCTGATAAAAACGATCAAAAACACTAGAAAGGTGTTCCTTTGAAATACCTACTCCAAAATCAATCACCTTTAATTCGGCATGTGCAATTCCATCAATAATAACTTTTTTTAGAGTTAATTGAATTGTTTTACCTTTTGGAGTATATTTAAAAGCATTCGATAATAGGTTATAAATTATTTTTTCGATTTTATCGCTATCAAACCAAGCATCTTCTATTGGGTCGTCATTGATAATTAAAAATTTAATCCTTTTATTAGATGCAATTTCTTCAAAAGCCTCATAAATTTCATAGACAAAACTTGAAAGATTTTGATAGTGAACCAATAAATTCAAATTACCAGATTCAGCCTTTCTAAAATCCATTAGTTGGTTTATTAATTTGAGTAATCTTTTAGAGTTTTTTAACATGACGCTGTTGAGCTTTTTTAAATACTCCACATCTGATTGCCCACTCATTATTTGTTGTAAAGGGCCAATAATTAGTGTCAACGGTGTCCTAAGTTCATGTGAAATATTTGTAAAAAACTGAAGTTTCATTCGATTTAATTCTTCTGATTTTTCGTGTAAAACACTTTCTAATTGAATTTGACTTTTTAATCGAATTTGGTTTAAACGAATCTTGACTAAACCAATAACAGCTGACAAAATCAAAACCAAAAAGATACCTAAAACCCATGGTTGTAAATACCAAGGGGATGCTATAATTAACTTAACTTCTTTAATCTCATCCGACCAAACTCCTTCGCTATTAGAACCCATCAATTTAAAAACATACGTGCCAGGGGAAAGATTTGTATAGGAAGCAAAACGCCTAACATTACCTGTTGAATGCTGCCATTTTTCTTCAAACCCTTCTAATTTAAATTTATACTGATTTTTTTCAGGGTTAGAAAAGTGTAAGCTCGAGAAGACGAACTCAATAGAATTTTGGTTAAAGGGCAAATGAATAAGACTTGTATTATTTATTGTATTTTTTAAGATAACTTGACCGTTAATTTTTTGAAATGGTTTCACAGAAGTATCAAATAATTTTAAATCTGTAATTTGTAATTGAGGCGGTGTTTTATTGACAGAAAATCCTTTTGAGTTCATAAAGGTAAATCCATTTGAACCGCCAGCGACGATCATACCCGATTTGGTGTAAATCATGGCATTATCTTTAAACTCGGTTACAGAAAACCCGTCTTGTAATTGATAATACTTCACCACTTTTGTGATCGGATCCCACATTGAAATTTCACGAACATGAAGCATCCATATTCGTCCATCATCGTCTTCCTTTATTTGATAAACGGTGTCACTAGGCAATCCATCAGCTGAAGTAACATGAAGGAAATCTAGAGGGTTTTTAGAGTCTTTAACTATATTTAACCCCCCGCCAAATGTACCTACATAAATTGTTCCATCACGTGCTTGAAAAATATCTAAAACATAATTGTTATTTAAACTTTTTGAGTTTTTTGTGTCGTTAAAAAAAGAAGTGAAACTTAGTTCTCTTGAAAGTGGAGACTTTGAAAAATTTAAACCACTAATGGTTCCAACCCATAAATTTCCAGCCGTGTCTTCTAAAACATCTCTTACATAATTGCTTGAAAGACTTGAAGGATTGTGTGTCTTTTGTTGAAAAATTGTGGTGCTATACCTTTGAGATTTTGGATTCATTGACAACTTAACCAAACCACTACCCCAGTATCCAACCCAAATATTGTGGTAACGATCTTCATCAATTGCAAAAACCGTGTCATCAATGAGATGCCCATCAAGATTTTTAATTCCATTAAAGTTAGAAACTACATGCTTAGCAAGTGATGCGCTGTAAGACACTTTATTCAATCCTTTTTGGCTTCCCACCCATACATCGCCGCGATGATCTGTCATAAGCCGTTTGATATTATCAGATCGAAAAGCGTCTAAAAACTTAAAACCCCATTGTGAAGATTCTGAATTTGATAAAGTAGATCTTAATGTACTTTCGTTTATATACCCTAGGCCACCGTCTTCATAAAGTCCAAGCCATAGATTGCCTTGATGGTCTTCTGTCATAGCTTGTATCGGGTGGTTTTTAAATTTAGATGAATACGTTTTCGAATTTCGAGTGAAGTCGATTGAATTAGAAAAGCTAGTGTTTTCTAAATCCATTTTAAAAACACCTTTATTGGAAGTTCCTAGCCAAAGAATATTTGAACGATCTATAAATAAATGTTGGATTTGATTGAAGCTGAAATCAACATTCAAATTCTTTGTTTGTTTCAAATCGATGACTTTTTTCGAATTTATATCATAATTCAATAACAACCCATTTCCTCCAATCCAAAGACGATTAGATTGGTCAAATTGCATGATCACTTTTGTTAAATTTAAGAAATTAAAATCCTGATCCTCATTTAATAAATCAATTTTATTTTGCTCAATAACTTGCAAGTTATCGTCGAGCTTAATGGATAAAAGTTGTAACTTATTACTAAGAACCCATAGAGTGTTATTGGCATCTTCAATCATATCTATCATATACCCAGTCTCAAAAAAAGGATCTACAATTGACGTTGGCTGCATCGTTACATCAAAATTGTTTTGGCTATTTTTTATATATGTTTTGAATAACTTCACAGGATTTTCAGGAGTATAAAACCAGTGCCCCGATTTCGTAGATTTAATTATTTTTTCTGGCATCGCTTTAACGTCCTTTGGAGCTTGAAGTGTTTTACAGGAACCTAAATTCCCCAAAGAATCGACATCAAACACCGTCAGTCCTGTTGTCAAATTAAAGAAAAACGAGCCTTGATCAGATTGGTAAAGGTTATTATCAAGATCATTAAAATATTCAATAGTTGGTGGGTCATTAAAAAAGTGCGTCACTTTAGAGGTGATGGCATCAATCCGATTTAAACCTGAAGTGGTTCCAGCCCAAATATTATGGTCGGAATCTTCAAAAAGGTTTTTTATGATATTACTATTTAATCCATAGTCAGAATTAGAGTATTTAAAATACTGCATCGAATAGCCATCATATTTATTGATTCCGTCGTAGGAACCAATCCATAAAAACCCATTATCATCTTGAACGATGCTATGAACGGTGTTTTGAGACAAACCCTCAGGGCCAGAAATTTGAGACAATCGAAATTGCCCAACTACTGTTTGAAAACAGATGAGCGAAAAACAAACAAAAAGAATAAACTTTTTAGAACAATTGATAACCATATAGTTTTAATAGATTAGGGGGCTAAACATCAAATTACTCCTATGAATGTAAGAAATTTATTTTAAATACTTAATTAGTAGATTTTTATTATTTTAAAACAGGAATGTCCACGTATTGTTTCAAACCTTAAAAAATAGGAGTTTATAACCTAATTTTAACCAGGTTCTTTATGGGGCTCGTGTGCTGTACTAGAGTTCGTAGTCATATATTCGCATAAAAAAAAGGAAACTTGATATTTCAAGTTTCCTTTTCAAAAATTAAACGACGTTTTATTTTTTAATAATTCTTTTAGTCATTTGCCCTAATTTAGATTGAATGTTTAATAAATATAGTCCCGAATTAAGTTCATTAACATCTAATGAAGGAGCATTAGAGACGGTCTTAACTAAACGACCTGAGAGGTCATATAAACTTAAGTTCGTAACAGGAAGTCCATTAAACGTTTCAACTTCAATAAGATTTGTAACAGGGTTATTTTTTATTGCAAATTGATCTTTTGAAAATTCAGTGGTACTATAAGATGCACTGGTTAAAATATAGATGTAATCAATATCAAACGTATCACCACAGTTGGCAGAATAGTCGGTACCTTTAAACGTTAAGCGCTCTATTTTAGCGGCAGTGTATGTGGATGGTATATCTACATTTCTAATATTAAAAGCTGTTTCAGAGGTTTCAACTCCAGGAATGACTAAGTTCACAACTCCTACACTGTTTTCTGCAGCCGTGGGATGCAGAGCGATTTTATAAGCCGCTTTGGATGAATTATTTCGCATGTGTACTCTGATTCCAGCATAATCACTGGTTGTTAAAGCTAAATTATCTGGAGATCTAAAAGCGGGGGATTTACAAGCATTCGCCCCCCCTGTGTTAGTAACTGTTACGGTTAAAAATGTAGCGTTGGTTGACAGTGCGACTTGACCAGCCGCAGAAAAACCATTTTTAACATTTGTAAATTCATACTCGATATCCGTTTGTGCAAAACCAGTTGTAATTAATAATAAAAATGTGGGTACTAATAAGTAGATTTTTTTCATAATAGTATAATTTATGGGTTATACCAAAACTAAAAACATTTTATAGAATCCTAAGGGAATAATGGTTACAAAAAAGGGAGATATGACTTATTGAAACTATTAAAACAAGTATAAACCATCGTGAAACGACCTTTAAGGCTTAAAATTACTTATAGTAATTACGACTATTTTAAACATTTATTTTTGGACCACCTTGCAGAAAGTTGATCAAAATCGGAAACGCCTTTTGAAACCTGATTTCTAGCCACCTCTTGCCCATTCAAGTAGGCTACAAAACCATCATGATAATCTATATCTAAAAAAGCGGATTCCACAACTAAAGCTTCTGTAATTTGAATGCATTTTAAAACAAAAAAAAGGCCCACAACTGTGGACCTTTTTTTAATAAAATTTAAGTATGACTTACTTTAATACAATCTTAAACATTCTAGAATTATTTTTATTATTAATGACTTTAACAAAGTAAACTCCTGTTTGATAAGACGATAAGCTTATTTGACGCTCTGTAGATTCAAATAACTTTCGGCTATTTATATCATAAACTTCCAAGCGTTTTAAGTTATCTATCTTCACATAAACCATGTCAAAAGTTGGATTTGGATAGAGTTTTACATTCTCCATCTTACTCAAATCATCCAATCCTAAGGTAGGAATGACAGTGACCGTTCTAACAACTTCAATCGCTGCCGTTCCATTGCTATCAACAACGTTGTAAGTGACTTCATAGTCCCCTTCATCAGACATAACAACATTCGAAGTGTCAATCACAATAGCAGTTGTTAAATCAACACCCTCCGCATCTACAGCCGTCGCACCTGCTTCTACGTATGAATCTCCTACATAATAAGTTTCCGTTGGTTCTCCAAGAAGCGTTATTGTTGGTGGTACTGCTGCTAAAACGGTAATTGTTCTAGAGACCTGAATGGCTGCATTTCCTTCTGTATCTGTAACATTGTAATAAAGGGAATAGACATCTTCAATTGATGTGACTACAGACCCTGTAAGCACTATGGATCCAGAAATATCATTCCCAAGATAATCCGTGGCTACAGCTCCTAATTCCTCGTACTCAGCATCAATTTCTAAAGTCATCTCAGCGTCTCCGTTAAGGATTAAATTTGGAATAAAGAAAGCTTGTGGTCTTACATACACCATTCTTTCAACTTGAATCGCTTCTGTTCCATTCAAATCAGTGACATCGTAGGTCACTGTATAGTCGCCTTCAACAGAAGTATCAACATTCGTGGCGTTGATCACAATAGCAGATGTTAAATCAACACCTTCTGAATCTTCAGCAGTTGCATTTTCTTCAACATAGTCAGTATCCACGAGAAGGTATACTTCTGCAGCACCAACTAATGTAATTTCTGGACGCACATAGACCGTATTATCAACCACTGAAACGGTTCTAATAACCTGATCTGCAATGTTACCTTCTGCATCGGTTACATTATAATACAGTGCATACGTTCCTACTGTTGTTGTATCCAATGTTCCCGTCACTACAATAGCGTCTGATATATAAGCTCCTAGATAGTTTGTTGCAATCGCACCTGGATCATTAAAATCTACATTAATATCTAATTGTAAAGGATTACTTCCTAATAGATTAATTACTGGCTTGTAAAACGATGCTGGTTTTACATACACTCTTCTAATAACTTGTTCAGCAACATTTCCTGCGCTGTCAGTAACATTATAAGTAACATTATAAACACCTTCAACATAAGTAATCACGTTGGTGTTGTCAGTAACAATATCAGCTGTTATATCAACTCCAGTATAATCAACTGCGGTCGCGCCTTCTTCTGTATAAGTTTCATCTAGTAATAAATATACATTTGCATCTCCGATAAGTGTAATTATTGGTACAAAATAAGAATCAATAATATCATTAAAATAAGGATATCCTCCGTTTAGTTCAGCGTTAATACCCCAAATGGTTGACGAAGAAATATTGGTGCTTATGTCCCATAATGCAGCTTCATAAATTGTGGATACTGTCATCTCTGTAGTGGTTTTACCAACCGCATTGACTAGCGCAAGTCGTGGATTGCTATCCGTGTAATCACTAGGCCCTACGGCGTCTAATGACACCAAATCGGTATCGTAAAACACATTGTCCGCTACAAATACCTCTGATTCATTATTTGAAGTATCCCCTGTTAATGCACCCCATCGTCTGGGCTGGTCCAATTCGCCATCTCCTGTATAATCCTCATAAAGAAGCGCATCCGTGAAATTCGTGCCAATCAACTCAATGCTAGACGCTGAATAACTATTGCTTAAGGACTTGCCTCTGTAATGTAAGTTCCCGATTAAACCACCGATCCTCTGATAATCATTGTTCAGAGTATAGTGATACCAAGTCGAACCACCACTTGCGTTTTGCCAATCTGTATAATCACCTAAATCAATGTTTATAGCTACTTTTGAATAGACATCCGAAATTCGAGCATTTGCATCTCCTACAAGACCTCCAATGTATCGACCCCTTCTTACAGTAATCGAACCCGTGGATGAAGACTTTAAAAGTTCTGAATAACTCTTGTCGGTATAATTTGAACCCGTGTTAAGCATCCCAAAAAGACCGCCGATATAAGCAGAGCTTTGGGCACCCCCACTACTATTGATAACATTATCTGTAATCGTAATTGAAATGTTGTCTGTATGGAATTCTGAAAGGGTCAAGTATTCATTATTGTTGGTCTCTGTCTGACCCGAGAATATATTTTGCATACCTCCAATTAAACCGCCAACGTAATTACCATAATTAGAAAGCGTAATCGTGTTGTTTTTAGAATAAAACTTACTCAAAGAGTTCGGCTGAGATTGGTAATTCATTTCACCAAATAACCCGCCAATATAGTTGGAATAGTGATTGGTAGCACCTGGAGTAGGTGATATACTTATCGTATTGTTCTCAGAAGTGGCATTCTTGGTAAGATTTGAATATCGGACTACACCTATTGCAGCACCTACATAATTGACATAGTTTTTGGAAACAATAGTAAGCTCAGAATTTTTAACCAAAACGTTGATCAAATACCCGTATTGTATTGAACCTGCAATCAAACCAATCTGTCTTAAATACTGGTCGCCGGTATCATAGATACTTAAGCTCATATTATCAATCGTAAGATCCCTTACAGATCCGTAATTAATAGCCCCAAACAATCCAATGTTTTCGTATTTACCCTCTGATACAATGCTAATATTTTTAAGAGAATACCCACCACCATTATAATTAAAGGAGTTTAGAGTTGTATTACTTTGACCAAAATTTGGGTAATTAAAGTCTGTTTTACTCATCCAATTATAGCCCTGTAAATCCAAATCCTGTGTCTGTTCGAAATTAGCGCCTATGTTGCTAGGATGGCTGTCAAAAACCCAACTCAAATTAGCGACTGAAGAAACCTCATAAGGATTAAATTCATTTCCTTGTCCTTCCGGTTGGCGGACATCGGCAACTACAAAATTACCAACGCCAGTAGATAGATTGTTAGAAACATCAGATGCGTTTATAGAAACCGTGACCTTGGCTTCTGTTTGGGTGGCGTCTTCTGGAATTGAAAAATTATAATAGAGTTTTTTATCGTTTTCTGAATCTAATGACATGTCAGCAGTCACATCGGGGCCCCAACCTGTGAGTCCTATTGTATTGCTTTCACCGGCACTTTCTGACAAAAGTACTTCAATACGAATGTTTTCACCTGTTTTGCCACCCAAACGCATCTGAGTTCCATTATAAAATCGAATCGATTCAATCACCGGCGCATTTTGATCCTGAAAATAAGAGAATTCAATTTCTCCAGTTTCTGCATTTGGATTTTCGCCTGTAACCGTAATGAGCGCACTGCCTGTAGTGCCTTCAATTCCATTATACGTAAACACCAAATCAGATGTTGTAACATTGCCATCTGACTCTGTGTTCTCAATAGCAACACTTACAATATCACTGTTAGACGAAGTTGCCGAAATCGTACTCGTACCTCCAACGGCAGACGTTGCGATCACTTGGCGCGTGGACACGGCTAAACCTGTACTAAAATCAGAAGATGGACTCAATATAATAGGCATGATTGCCAACGGTCCGTTATCAATCTCATGGCTAAAGAAAGGATAACCATCATTAACCGCAGTATCGGTAACGGCATTGTTAATATCCCAAATATCATCCGTTCCATTAGAAATTTCTATGACAAAATCCCATCCTTTTTTCATCAAATTAGAAATTTGTTTTAGCTCTGCAGTGGTTTTACCAGCAGCATTGACTAGCGCAAGTCGTGGATTGCTATCCGTGTAATCACTAGGCCCTACGGCGTCTAATGACACCAAATCGGTATCGTAAAACACATTGTCCGCTACAAATACCTCTGATTCATTATTTGAAGTATCCCCTGTTAATGCACCCCATCGTCTGGGCTGGTCCAATTCGCCATCTCCTGTATAATCCTCATAAAGAAGCGCATCCGTGAAATTCGTGCCAATCAACTCAATGCTAGACGCTGAATAACTATTGCTTAAGGACTTGCCTCTGTAATGTAAGTTCCCGATTAAACCACCGATCCTCTGATAATCATTGTTCAGAGTATAGTGATACCAAGTCGAACCACCACTTGCGTTTTGCCAATCTGTATAATCACCTAAATCAATGTTTATAGCTACTTTTGAATAGACATCCGAAATTCGAGCATTTGCATCTCCTACAAGACCTCCAATGTATCGACCCCTTCTTACAGTAATCGAACCCGTGGATGAAGACTTTAAAAGTTCTGAATAACTCTTGTCGGTATAATTTGAACCCGTGTTAAGCATCCCAAAAAGACCGCCGATATAAGCAGAGCTTTGGGCACCCCCACTACTATTGATAACATTATCTGTAATCGTAATTGAAATGTTGTCTGTATGGAATTCTGAAAGGGTCAAGTATTCATTATTGTTGGTCTCTGTCTGACCCGAGAATATATTTTGCATACCTCCAATTAAACCGCCAACGTAATTACCATAATTAGAAAGCGTAATCGTGTTGTTTTTAGAATAAAACTTACTCAAAGAGTTCGGCTGAGATTGGTAATTCATTTCACCAAATAACCCGCCAATATAGTTGGAATAGTGATTGGTAGCACCTGGAGTAGGTGATATACTTATCGTATTGTTCTCAGAAGTGGCATTCTTGGTAAGATTTGAATATCGGACTACACCTATTGCAGCACCTACATAATTGACATAGTTTTTGGAAACAATAGTAAGCTCAGAATTTTTAACCAAAACGTTGATCAAATACCCGTATTGTATTGAACCTGCAATCAAACCAATCTGTCTTAAATACTGGTCGCCGGTATCATAGATACTTAAGCTCATATTATCAATCGTAAGATCCCTTACAGATCCGTAATTAATAGCCCCAAACAATCCAATGTTTTCGTATTTACCCTCTGATACAATGCTAATATTTTTAAGAGAATACCCACCACCATTATAATTAAAGGAGTTTAGAGTTGTATTACTTTGACCAAAATTTGGGTAATTAAAGTCTGTTTTACTCATCCAATTATAGCCCTGTAAATCCAAATCCTGTGTCTGTTCGAAATTAGCGCCTATGTTGCTAGGATGGCTGTCAAAAACCCAACTCAAATTAGCGACTGAAGTAATTTCATAGGGTCTGAATGAATTTCCCTGACCTTCCGGTTGACGATCATCAGCAACCGCAAATTTTACGTTGTAAACCTCTAATTCGTCCACTATAAACGAAATATTTAGTGCCCCATTGGTCAGCGAACTGTCCGCAGGAATAACGTAATCATAATAAAATTCCGTCGTTGATTCTGAAGTCATTGGTTCAGATTCTAGCCCGTTACCCCAACCAGCATTCGATATAAGGATGTTTGCATTCGCAATCGCTTCAGTCGAGTGAACGGATATTCGAATCAACTCTTCAGGCTCAGCACCTAATCTCAGTTCATCGCCTTGGTTAAAAGTAACCTTGGTAATTTCCTGTTGTGAAAATGACAACAAAGGAAGCAATAACAATAGTAATAGTTTTTTCATCTTAGTTATATTGGTTAAATAATAGCTCACAAAATTAAGGTTTTTACCGAGTCGATTTTCGAATACCCAACGTCAAACAGTCTCATAAAGCAGAATATGTGCGCATTTAAAAACATATTGAGACAGATTTGTTTATCTTTACGCTTAAATTGTTAAACAATAAATGAAAACTACAATTTCATTATTACTATTAATATTTTTGATAGTTTTAATCATTCACTTAAGAAATTCAAAGACAAAATACAACAAGAGCTACCTCTCCTGTTTTGTGGCACACGTTATATCTAATCTTCTTATAGGGTTAATTGGATTGTTATCATTAGCGAATCTACTGCCTATTCCAGTTGAGATAACCCCTTTAGTTAAATACTTCGGCTTGGTGTTTTTGTACCTATTTACGGATGCCATATTTATAAAAACCAAACCTAAATTTCCGAAAATAATTATCAGTTTTTGTTTCATACTCTTTACTGTGTTTGTTTTAAATCACTTTGGGTTTCGAATTCTCGAACCAAGGTTTAATGATCGAAATTTTAGCTATATAGAAAATGGAACATTAACGTTGTTATATAGAGATTATGCGGTTTTATATGTGGTGTTTAGTCTCATCACTCTAGTAATAATTTTTAAAAAGTTTAAAAGTGGATTTAAAAGCTTAGAAATCAAAAGCTCAAAAATTATACTTTTTAAGAGATGGTTTCTTTTGTATTTAGGGATTATTACTTTGAATCTATCACTCAGCATCCTAGTTGCAATCTTTCTAAAAGGTCGGTTTTTAAACGACTATTTAAGCACTGTTTTTCAACTATTGTATCTGTCTGAATTTTTATTTATATCCTTTAGCCCAAAATTTTTAGGGTATCTACCCAAGCTTTCATACTCAAAACCAGAACTCAAGTTAACTAGCCGCGAAAATAAAAATTATGGCTATTTAACAACAATTTTAAACTCAAAACAATTGTTTTTAGATCCAGATTTTTCTTTAAATAAAATGGTTTTTTATGCTAACTTAAATGAAGCCCAAATTAGAGAAATTTTAAAACATTCGGAGTTCGGAAACTTTAATTCGTTTGTAAATTTTTATAGAATTAAATACGCTACGACACGCATAGATAATGGATATTTAGAGAAACACACGATCAATTCGCTATCCAAAGAGTGTGGCTATAATTCCCATCAAACGTTCTTTAGAGTCTTTAAAGAGCTAAAAGGTGTAACCCCACTAGCGTATCGTCTTAAAATATAATAATCATGGCAAATTAAGGTTCTTACTCATTAACACCATACTGAATCGCGTATAGTGACGTTCTAAAAGTGACTCACAAAGGGAACGGGAATTTAGTGGTTAGTTTTTAAATTTTCGCTACATTTATACAAAATTTTAAAATTAATGACTTCAAATTCCATCACTAAAAGCGTTTTAAAAACCATTGCGATCGTAGTCGGTATTCTTTTACTCCTCTTGTTTTTGTATAAAATTCAGTCGGTGCTGATCTATATCGCCATCGCCTCTGTGATTGCCTTGGTTGGCAGACCGATTAACCTATTTTTAAAACAGAAATTAAAATTTCCAAATGCCTTGGCAGTCGTCGCTACCATGGCAGTATTCTTTTTAATATTCATGGGACTCATCAGTCTTTTCATTCCATTGGTTGTGAAACAAGGCGAAAATCTTTCCCTATTAAATATGGAAAAACTCCAACAAACAGTACAGGATTTAATAAACCAGAGCAATGCGTTCTTTTTATCGCATGGTATCGATGTCCTGGACGAAATTAAACAGTCCGATTTGTTTGATAGAATCGACGTCATCCCAAACTTTTTAAATGAAATCGTTGGAACGATTGGAACGTTTAGTATCGGATTATTTTCAGTAGCATTTATCACCTTTTTCTTGATGAAAGACACTCAAATCATGGAAAACTCAATCTATGTATTAACCGACAAAAAGAATGAGACTAAGTTGAGGAAATCCTTAGGAACCATCAAGCATTTGTTATCGCGCTACTTTATTGGATTGGTGTTTCAAATTACCATCCTGTTTATTATCTACTCAGTTATTTTAATGATTTTTGGAATCGAAAACAGCGTCGTCATTGCTTTTTTATGCGCCCTCTTAAACCTCATCCCCTACGTGGGTCCTATCATTGGTTGTTTTTTACTGCTCTTTTTAACAATGAGCAGCAATCTCGGATTGGATTTTCAAACTGAAATTCTGCCAAAGGCCACCTATGTGCTAATCGGATATATTTTTGCACAACTCATCGATAATTTTGTAAGTCAACCCATTATTTTTTCGAAAAGTGTGAAGTCGCACCCCCTCGAAATATTCCTAACCATCATCATTGGTGGGATTCTTTTTGGCGTTACCGGAATGATTTTGGCCGTGCCAACCTACACCGCTCTAAAAGTAATTTTAAAAGCGTTTTTAGCGGATAATAAGATTGTCAAGTCACTCACGAAGGAATTGTGATTTAATGCCAAGACCTTTAATTTCACAAAGGATATTTAGCACTAATTTCATCCAATGCCAAATTGTGAATACTCCCTAAATGGGTGTGTGGGATGCTGGTATCAGATTTATAAGTTCCTTCCTGTACTTGTGCGCCAATAATCTGGTAGGCTTCTCTAAACGACGCCCCTTGCATCACCAAGGTATTAATGCTGTCCACGGTGAATAAGTATTGGTACTTAGGATCTTTCAAATCAATTTTTTTCACTTGTATTTGCTGAATGGCATAATTAAAAATATCCAAAATCGCTTCCAACTCTTCAAAACCCTGAATCATATTTTCTTTTAATAACTGAAAATCACGGTGGTAGCCACTTGGCAAGTTATTGGTAATCAAAAGCATCTCCGTTTCTAAACTCTGGAGTTTGTTACACTTCCCACGGATCAATTCAAAAACATCGGGGTTTTTCTTGTGAGGCATGATACTACTGCCTGTTGTCAATGCTTCTGGAAATCCAATGAAATCAAAATTTTGACTCATATACAAACAAATATCCATCGCCATTTTACCAAGCGTGTTGGCTAAATTTCCCAACCCAGATGCGATAATGCGTTCATTTTTTCCACGACTCATTTGCGCCGCCACCACATTGTATTTGAGCGTTTTAAAACCAAGGGCTTTGGTCGTAAACTCTCTATCTATTGGAAACGAACTCCCATAACCTGCTGCCGACCCTAACGGATTTTGATCGACCACTTTTTGAGCGGCTTGCAAAACATATACATCATCGATAAGCGATTCGGCATAAGCCGAAAACCACAATCCAAAAGACGAGGGCATGGCCACTTGCAAATGCGTATAACCAGGCAATAAGGCTGATTTATGCGTGTCTGCTAAAGCTATTAAAGTTTCAAAAAACGTTTTGGTTTTATGTTGAATCAACCCTAAATTGGCCTTGTAATACAATTGTAAGGCCACCAAAACTTGATCATTTCTGGAGCGCGCGGTATGGATTTTTTTACCCGCATCCCCCAACGCTTTGGTGAGCTCAAATTCGAGTTTGGAATGGATGTCCTCAAACTGGGCATCAATCACAAAAGTGCCTTCGCTTAGCTGGGATTGGAGCGCATCAAGCACCACTTCAATCGCTGTGAGTTCTTCCGAATTTAGCAGCCCAATTTTAACCAACATTTGTGCATGTGCCAACGAGGCTTGAATGTCATAAGTTGCAATTTTAAGATCGATCTCTCGATCATTTCCTACCGTGAATTTTTCAATGAATTTATCAATTGAAATGCCTTTATCCCAAAGTTTCATACTTATAATATTTTAGTTAATAATTGAATATATAATGTAACACCTTCTTCGAGTTCGTTGACGTAAATGAATTCATCTGCGGTGTGTGAGCGCGTACTATCGCCGGGCCCTAATTTTAGAGACGGGCAACTCAAAACCGATTGATCGGATAACGTTGGTGACCCATAGGGGTCGCGTCCTAACGCAATACCAGCCTGAATCAATGGATGGTCTACAGGAATTGAGGAGGAGTTTAGACGTAAACTTCTTGGAATAATCGAATCACAAGGCGCATCTTTTTGAAGAATAGCCACAATCTCTTTATTACTATATTGATCATTCACTCGCACATCCACCACCAACTCTACCTCTGCTGGAATCGCATTATGTTGCTTGCCTGCATTGATTTGTGTGACCGTCATTTTTACAGGGCCTAAGGACACGGAATCTTTTTCAAATTGGTACTCTTTGAACCATTGTAACACCTCAATCACATTATAAATGGCGTTATCGTCATTCGGGTGCGCAGCGTGCCCAGGCGTGCCTTTAACGAGTGCATCAAAAACCACCAAGCCTTTTTCGGCCACCGCCAGTTGCATTAAGGTCGGTTCTCCGACAATGGCCACATCAATTTTGGGAATGATGGACAGCATGCTATTTAAACCAGCAGCCCCGCTACTCTCTTCTTCTGCGGAGGCGACAATAACTAAGTTGTAATTTAGATTTTTTTGGGCGTAGAAATGCGTGAAAGTTGCCAGCAATGACACCAAACAACCACCTGCATCATTACTCCCAAGTCCAAACAGTTTTCCATCTTCTACTTGCGCCTTAAAGGGATCTTTTGTGTAGCCATTATTCGGTTTTACGGTATCGTGATGTGAATTTAAAAGGAGGGTTGGTTTGGACGCATCAAAATCGGCATTGGTTGCCCAAATATTATTTTGAGAGCGTTGAAACGGAATATCATACTGTTGAAACCAGCGCTCAATACGGGCGGCGGTCAAGTCTTCTTCAGATGAAAATGAAGGGATTTCAATTAAGTCTTTTAATAATTGAATGGCAGAGGCTGTTAAATTTTCTAGGGTCATAGTATTGTAAGCGTTGTGAAAATTGCTTTTGAATCAAGCAACATTTCTGGTTTTCCGATACACACTTTAGAAACCTTATGGTCTAAGGCATGAAAACAGTTATTTAATTTTGGGAGCATCCCAGAAAAAATTAATTGGGCGTCTAATAATTTTTTATAGGAGGATTTCGTGATCGTTTGAAGAACAGAATCATCGTCATTAATATTTTTTAAAACACCCTTTTTTTCGAAGCAATAATACAATTCAACGTTAAATTTAGTTGCAAACGCAATGGCTAATTCAGAAGCAATCGTATCTGCATTGGTGTTTAATAGTTGTCCGTTATCATCATGGGTTATCGCACAAAATACGGGTGAAACACCCTGATTTAGTAACACTTCTAAAATCGACGTTTCTACGTTTTTAACATCACCAACAAACCCGTAATCAATGCTTGATACCGGGCGTTTAATAGAAGTGATGGTATTGGCATCTGCACCGGTAAATCCAAGTGCATTACAATCCAAGGCTTGTAATTGAGCAACAATCGTTTTGTTGATTTTCCCCGCATAGACCATCGTGATGAGTTCTAAAGTTGCGGCGTCAGTGATCCGTCTGCCATCAACCATTTGAACCTCTAACCCCGTTTGCTGGGCTAAAGCGGTGGCCGATTTTCCGCCACCATGCACCAGAATTTTAGGACCTTCAATGGATGAAAATAGGTTTAAAAATGACGAAAGTGCTGCTGCATCATCGATCACATTTCCTCCGATCTTAATTATTTTAAGTGGTTTTAAATTATCCATTTTCAAGAATTTTTTTCAAGACGAGTTGCGCTGCAAAAGTTCGATTATTGGATTGTGCAATTACCACCGATTGGTCGCTATCCAACACCGCATCTTCAACCACCACATTTCGTCGAACCGGTAAACAATGCATAAATTTGGCAGTCCCTAGCTTTTCTTTGGTCATCATCCAACTGGAATCTTCACAAGTAATCGTTCCATACTCTTTATAATTACTCCAATTTTTAACATAGACAAAATCGGCCTCTTTTAGGGCCTCTTCTTGGTTGTATGTTACTTTAGAGTTTTTTACAATTTCTGGATTTAAGTCGTAGCCTTCTGGGTGCGTGATGCTAAAATCAACCTCAATAGATTGCATCATTTCAATGAACGAATTGGCCACTGCATGTGGCAATGCTTTGGGATGTGGTGCCCATGAAAGCACGACTTTAGGTGTTTTTTTAGTTTTTAATTCTTCAATCGTAATCGCATCGGCTAAGGCCTGAAGTGGGTGTCCTGTTGCGCTTTCCATATTCACGATTGGCACCGTCGCATAATTGACAAAACTTTTGATAATCCATTCTGATAAATCCTTGTCTTTATCTGTTAGAGACGGAAACGCTCGCACGGCTAAAATATCACAATACTGAGAAATCACTTGAGCAGCTTCTTTGACGTGTTCCGATTTATCAAGTTGCATAACCACACCCGATTCAAATTCTAGTTGCCAGGCATCCGTCACATTTAAAACAATCACGTCCATCCCTAACTGCTTCGCGGCTTTTTCGGTGCTTAATCGTGTGCGAAGACTGGCATTAAAAAACAACATCACTAAGGTTTTTTGTGCCCCTAAACTTCGATGTTTATACGCATCAGACTTTAAAGCAATCGCTTCGGCTACAGCAGATGAAATAGATGGAAGGTCGTTAATAGTTATGTAGTGGTTCATAATTCTTGTGCTAAAGCATTAAAAAATAAATCAATGTGTTTTTCTTGAATTGTGAGGGGGGGCAAAATTCGAATCAAGTTTGGATTTTTGGAGCTTCCAGTAAATAAAAAGTGATCAAAAAGTAATTTTTTTCGAAGGGCAGCAACTGGAAAATCAAACTCAAGGCCGAGCATCAAACCACGCCCTTTGAGCTGTTTGAGTTGTGGGATCGACTTGGCTTTTTGAGTAAAATAGTCAGACATCTTTTGAGCATTTTGCATCAAATTTTCAGCTTCTAAAACATCCAAAACAGCCAAGGTTGCCGTACTCGCCAGATGGTTTCCTCCAAAGGTCGTTCCCAACAGCCCATAAGACGCTTTTATGGATGGATGAATCAAAATCCCTCCGACAGGGAATCCGTTGCCCATACCCTTCGCTAACGAGATAATGTGAGGCGTTAATCCATGTTTTTGAAATGCAAAAAAGTCACCAGATCGACCAAAGCCCGATTGGACCTCATCGGCAATTAAAACCGTGTTGTATTTATGACATAAAGATTCCAGTCCTTTATAAAATTCTGTGGTGCTTTCATCAAGACCTCCAACGCCCTGAATACACTCAATAATAATGGCACAAATAGGTTCCGATTTTAAGGTGGCCTCAACCAATTCTAAATTTCCTAATGGCAAAAACCGAACTTGTTGTTGGGCGTTTAAAGGCGCAACAATTTTTGGATTATCGGTTGCGGCTACCGCCGCAGAAGTACGCCCATGAAAGGAATTATCAAATGCGAGTATTGTTGCTTTATTCGTGTGAAATGACGCTAATTTTAAAGCGTTTTCATTGGCTTCGGCACCAGAACTACACATGAACAAATCATAGTTTTTACAGCCCGATACTTGTTCAATCCGATCGGCTAATTTTGTTTGAAGTGGATTCTGTACCGCATTACTATAAAACCCAATTTTCTGAAGTTGATTGGTCAATGCATTGACATATACAGGATGGGAATGCCCTATTGAAATCACGGCGTGACCTCCATAAAGGTCCAAATACTGAGTGCCTTTGTCATCATAAACAAAAACATCTTTGGCTCTTACCGGCGTTACATCGAAGAGTGGATAAACATCAAATAAACTCATAATTAGTGGGCTTTTATACTGTTAATTTTCTCGAAAGAGGCGACCATTCCTTGGATAAGTGACGAACTTAATCCTTTGTGTTCCATTTCATTAAGCCCTTCAATAGTACACCCGTTTGGGGTGGTCACTCGGTCAATTTCTTGTTCTGGGTGATTGCCAGACGTAATAAGCAAATTCGCTGCACCTTCGCAGGTAAACATGGCTAAATTTTGAGCTTCAGCAGCATCAAACCCCAGTTGAATAGCGGCTTGGGTTGTGGCACGAATTAGACGCATCCAAAAAGCAATACCACTTGCACAAACGACCGTTGCAGCTTGCATTTGTTGTTCTGGAATTGTAATGGTAGTTCCTAAACGATTAAAGATAGCTTCTGCAATTCCTAAACGCTGTTTACCAACGTCATTACTACACAAACAGGTCATGGATTTACCGACCGCGATGGCGGTATTTGGCATCGCACGAATGACAAACTGATTGGTTCCAACCAAACTTTCAATTCTCGAAATAGAAAAACCAGTAATGGTCGATATCAACACATGTTTTTCTGTTAAAAATGGTTGAATCTCCGTCAATATAGTTTCTAAATGAGCGGGTTGAACTGCCAAAATAATGATGTCCGATTTTTGAATGGCTTCTTTGTTATCAGAAGTTAGATATACATTTTGATAGCCTTCAAAATCTGCTAGATCTTTTACATTTCGTCGGGTGAGATATAATGTAGTAATCGCATTATTTGTAATAAGGCCTTTTGCAATTGAGCCTCCTAAATTTCCGGTTCCAATGATTGCTATTTTCATGAGTCTTTTTTTAAAAATAATTAGCTTTAAGTTGTAATCCCAAATGTGCTTCAAACCCGAACATCAAATTCATGTTATGAACGGCTTGACCTGAAGCACCTTTGAGTAAATTGTCTATGACACTTGTAATGAGTAGTTTTCCCTCATGCACTTCCAAATGCAATAAACATTTATTGGTATTGACCACTTGTTTTAAATGCAAGGGGTCGTCCGAAACGGTGGTGAATTCTGCATCCTTATAATAGGTTTTAAAGAGTGCTTTCGCCGTCTCTAAAGTGCCTTCATATTTTGTATAAAGTGTGGCAAAAATCCCTCTCGAAAAATTGCCTCTAT
>Ga0209119_1001187_pt1 | contig 25982 bp, 24 predicted proteins | sample COG_03_FD_184747 | JGI IMG/M metagenome (GOLD analysis project Ga0209119, IMG submission 184747) | Pelagic Microbial community sample from North Sea - COGITO 998_met_03 (SPAdes) (version 2) | ecosystem: Environmental > Aquatic > Marine > Neritic zone/Coastal water | place: Helgoland, sampling...
AGGCCCCTTTAACAAGGGAGCGCCATTATATCCATCGCACGGCAAAGCACAAGCGGTTTACACCAATAAGGCCTAAAATATTACAAAATATCACCTAGGATGCGCCAAAAGAGAGCAGGCACAAAAAAGGGCGCTCACGCGCCCTTGTTCAAACCACCCCTCACACCCAACCCATGGTCGTGTGCGAGACCCGAGTCACATCACTAAATGGCGAATATCACCCAACACTTTGGCTAAATATTGAGTAAAACGAGCCGCGTCAGCGCCATTTACGGCACGATGATCGTATGACAGACATAAAGGCATCATTAGCCTTGGTTGAAACTCACTACCATCCCAACGAGGCTGCATGTCTGCTTTGGACACTCCTAATATAGCCACCTCTGGTGTATTCACGATAGGCGTGAATGCAGTGCCACCGATGCCCCCCAGACTAGAAATAGTAAAGCAACCACCTTGCATGTCGGCTGGCATTAATTTCTTGTCTTTAGCCTTCGCTCCCATGGCAATCACTTCTTCTGCCAATTGCCATATGGATTTCTGATCAACATCACGAATAACTGGCACCATAAGCCCTGCTGGTGTATCTACGGCGATACCAATATTGATATAGTGCTTTTGCACGATGTGTTCGCCATCATTATCTAACGATACATTAAATTGTGGGTACTGACGCAAAGCCATGGCACAGGCTTTAAGCATAAATGGCAAAGGCGTAACCTTGGTACCTTTTAGCGCTGCTTCTGCCTTTAGGCCCTTGCGAAACAGTTCTAGATCGGTAATGTCCGCATGATCAAACTGAGTCACATGGGGTACATTAAGCCAACTGCGAGTCATATTTTGCGCAGTAATGCGTTGCACCTTCGTCATTTTAATGCGATCTATGCTGCCAAACTGGCTAAAGTCGATAGCAGGGGGCTGCTCTATGCCGTGACCTTGCATGGACTGAGCCGCGGGCTGTTGCATTTGTTGCTTCACAAAAGCCTGTACATCTTCTTTTAATAACCGGTCTCTTGGCCCTGTGGCTGGCACTTTAGACAGATCCACACCTAATTCCCGAGCCAACATACGCACTGCAGGACCCGCATGAACCGCACCAATAGTGCCTGCATTAACCACTTCAGCTACTGCTTCCACCTTGGCCACCGTAACGCTAGGTGCCACACTTACATTAGGGGCTTGAGCAGCCTTAGGAGCTGCAACTGGAGTTTGGTCAACTGCTGGCACTGGTGCTAAAGCCTCTGAGGCAGCAGACGCTGCTTTCCCATCAACCATGACTTCAGGCGCAACGGACTGTGCCCTAGTTGCCAAAACTGCAATGGTATCACCCACATTAAGCTTGCTACCTTCAGCCACGTTAATCTGCAGCACAGTGCCGGCAAATTCAACAGGAATCTCCATCGAGGCTTTGTCAGTCTCAAGCACTATAAGACTGTCTCCTTCAGCTAACTCATCGCCAACTTTAACACTAACCTCAATCACCTCTACATCCACTGCGCCACCTAAATCTGGCACCAGGGCCAATTGTTCTAACGCAGGCTCTGACTCTGCCACAGAAGCTTGCACTGGCGCATCAGCGATCGCAGTAGCCAAAGGCTCTACTACCATTTCAACTTTAGCTTGAACTGAAACTTGAGGCTCTGCCTCTTTAGCTTCATCTGGCGCTGATTCTGTTTCAATTTCCACCATGAGGTCACCTAAACTACAGGTATCACCTTCTTTTAATGCAATGCTTTTAATGACTCCGGCAATTGATGCAGGAATTTCCATTGACGCTTTATCTGTCTCCACCACAAGGATAGAGTCACCCTCACTAATCACATCACCCACAGCGACGCATATCTCGATCACCTCTACGTCTGCTGCACCACCCATGTCTGGGACCATCATTTTACTTGTTGCCATGTCTTTGTCCTCGTCTCGTCAGCAGCTTAAAGGTGTACTGGATTTGGCTTATCACTGTCGATATTGAACTTTTTAATGGCCCGCGAAACCTCGCTCACCTTAATTGTGCCATCTTCTGCTAGGGCTTTTAGGGCTGCAACCACAATGTAGTAACGATTGACCTCAAAAAACTCTCGCAATTTTTCACGACTGTCACTACGACCATAACCATCGGTGCCCAGCACCTTAAAATTAGCCGGCACAAATTCCCGAATTTGCTCAGCAAAGGCTTTAACATAATCAGTAGCCGCGATGACTGGGCCTGCATGACCTGACAAACATTCTTCAACATAACTTTGCTTTGGCTCTGCCTCGGGATGTAACATATTCCACCGATTGACGTCCTGAGCGTTACGCCCAAGCTCATTAAAACTTGTCGCACTCCAGACATCTGAACCTATGTCGAACTCTGCTGCCAAAATGTCTGCCGCCGCTTCCACTTCTCTTAAAATGGTACCGCTGCCCATTAATTGCACACGCTTTTTAGCTTTCGACTTAATTTCATTTAATAAGTACATGCCTTTAACAATGCCAGCCTCACAGCCCACCGGCATATCTGGCTGATGGTAGTTTTCGTTCATCACGGTAATGTAGTAGAACTTGTTTTCTTTTAGCTCATACATACGGTGCAAACCATCTTGAATAATCACCGTTAGCTCGTAGGCATAGGTGGGATCATAGGTCACACAGTTGGGTATGAGATTACCCATAATATGGCTGTGTCCATCCTCATGCTGCAAACCCTCACCATTGAGAGTGGTGCGGCCTGCTGTTGCTCCAATGAGGAATCCACGGGCCTGACTGTCACCCGCTGCCCACGCTATGTCTCCCACTCGCTGAAAACCAAACATCGAGTAAAAAATGTAAAACGGCACCATGGGATAATTGTTATTACTGTAAGAGGTTGCACAAGCCAACCAGGCAGCCATTGCACCTGCTTCGTTAATCCCTTCCTCTAAGATCTGTCCTGCCTGATCTTCACGGTAGTACATCACTTGATCTGCATCATGGGGCACATACTTTTGCCCTTCTGCCGTATAAATGCCTAACTGACGGAACATGCCTTCCATACCAAAAGTACGCGCTTCATCTGGCACAATGGGCACCACACGCTCACCGATGTCTTTATTTTTAACCAGTGTTGTAAGGGTGCGAACAAACGACATGGTGGTCGAGATCTCACGTTTGCCACTGGACTTTAACTGACCAGCCAGAGAATCTAGCGTGGGTGTTTTTAAACTCTCAAAATCGTTACGACGACTCGGCAGAACACCTCCTAGGGCATCTCTTCTGGCGCGCATATACTTCATTTCAGGTGTATCTTGCGCCGGGCGATAATAAGGCACAGTTTTAATTTGATCACGGGTTAAAGGAATATTAAAGCGTTGGCAGAAACTTTCCATTTCATCCATATCCAGCTTTTTCAGGGAATGAGTGGGGTTTTTGGCTTCGCCTGACTTACCCATGCCATAACCTTTAACCGTTTGTGCCAAAATCACGGTGGGCTTACCTTCCGTATGAGTCGCCTCATGATAGGCCGCATAAACCTTATACGGGTCGTGGCCACCGCGGTTAAGCTTCATGATGTCTTCGTCAGTATAGTCGGCCACCATGGCTAACAATTCTGGGTATTTGCCAAAGAAGTGCTCACGAGTATAAGCGCCTCCCATAGCCTTATAATTCTGTAACTCACCATCTACCACTTCATTCATGCGCTGCTGCAATAATCCATGGGTGTCACGCTCTAAGAGTGGGTCCCAATGACGCCCCCAGATCACCTTAACCACATGCCAACCTGCGCCTCTAAATATACCCTCAAGCTCTTGGATAACTTTGCCATTACCACGCACTGGGCCATCTAAACGCTGCAGATTACAATTGATGACAAAAATAAGATTGTCTAGCTTTTCACGCCCAGCAAGAGATATGCAGCCTAGAGATTCAGGCTCATCACACTCACCATCACCGATAAAGGCCCACACTTTCCGGTTCGTATTATCAACCAAGCCACGCTGTTGCTGATAGCGCATGATGTGAGCCTGATGAATGGCCTGAAGGGGCCCAAGCCCCATAGAGACCGTAGGGAACTGCCAATAATCTGGCATTAACCATGGATGCGGATAGGAAGATAATCCATTGCCACCCACTTCACGACGAAAATTGTCCATCTGCTCATCGGTGAGACGGCCTTCCAAATAGGATCGCGCATAAATACCCGGCGAAATATGACCTTGGAAAAACACCAAATCTCCCTCTTGTTTATCGGTATTGCCACGGAAGAAATGGTTAAAACCAATGTCATATAAAGTGGCAGACGAAGAGAAACTGGCAATATGCCCACCCAGACCGTCATCATTATCATTAGCACGCATCACCATGGCCATGGCATTCCAACGAATTAAAGAACGTATACGACGCTCCATGAATAAGTCGCCAGGCATGCGCTGCTCATCACTTGGCGCAATCGAATTGACGTAAGGAGTGGTGAGCGAGTTGTCTAGTTTAGCCCCCTGTAAACGGGCCTGCTCACCAAGTTTGGTTAATATATATCGAGCACGCTCAGCACCCTCGTTTTTAATTACTGATGTTAAAGCGTCCAACCACTCTTGTGTTTCAATTGGATCTACATCTGAAAGACTCTGTGTCACGTTTTTCCCCTATTCACTCTTGCAAAAGCAACTTGTTTCTGCGCAACGAAAATTTTGTGTAGTAATACTACATTAATAACCAAAAAAATGCCAGTTTGGGTGACTAAAAATACCTATGAGTAAATATTTTACATTTAAAAATTATATCCCAGACCGCCTCATAGCGCGCTCTTGGCGGGTTGAATCTTTACTTTGTTCAATAATAGCTTCTTTTACAAAGGTCAAGTGGTCATGAGCCGCATTACGTGCTTTTTCTGGATTTTCTCCAACAATCGTATCCAATAGCACACGGTGTTGGTCATGAATCACTTGGCGAGTGTCACGTTTGCGATACACACTTTCCAAGTTGGAATAAATGTTCTCATGCAGTAAGGTAAATAAAGAACGCATGGTATGCAATAACACGGCATTATGCGACGCTTCGGCAATGGCCAAATGAAACTCAGCATCAGCTTTGGTTTCTTTCTCAAAAGACTTTTGATCATGAGCCGCTTGCAAATTGGCATAACAGGCTTGCAAGCGAGTTTTATCGGCGGGGGTGCAGCGCAGTGCAGCATAATAGGCCGACACCCCCTCTAAAGCATGACGAAACTCTAGCAAGTCATATTGTGCTTCTGGATGCGTAGAGAAAAGCTCTGTTAATGGGTCAGCAATGCTGCTGCCAATTTTTTCAGACACGTATGAGCCTCCGCCTTGACGACTGACTATGAGCCCCTTCGCCGACAGCTTTTGTAACGCTTCGCGCAGTGAAGGTCTAGACACTTCAAACTCTGTCGCCAAGGTTCGCTCCGGCGGTAGTTGCTGCCCTGGTTTTAGGCTTCCCTCTAAAATCATGGCCTCTAGTTGCGCCATGATCACATCTGATATCTTGGGTTGTTTGACCTGTGGATACGCCATAAACGCCCTCTATTAATACTGACACATGGGTGTGAAATACATTGCCTTATGGCATTTTTTTCACACTATTGGTTTTCAATTTTTAGCAATATTGGTAATACCAATTATCGGTGAAATAAAAATAACCCGCTTCTCCTGCTTTGGTCAAGTTTTATTACCAATATAGGGCCACTGATGTTAGACCATCTATTGAATGAGCGCCAATAGTTATATCTAACCTAAACCCAAGACCAATTATCCAAGGCTAAACATTCCCTGTATGATACCGACTTTAGTCAATCCATGGTGCTTAATAATTTGCAACCATGGCTTATGTACCCACTCTAACTTCACACACTAGGTAGTTTAGATATTTATGGATCAGAGCATTATTGAACGGGTTTTCGCCACTGTTTTTCCCCTTGTCGCTATCGCTACCATTGGCTATGGGTATGGCCGTTGGCGCAAGCCAGATCTAAAACTCATTAACCAAATCAACATGGATGTGTTTGTTCCTTTATTGGTATTTGTGGTTCTTGCTGATCAATCTGTTCCCATTAGCCATCTTGGACCCATGGCTGTGGGGGCCATTATCGTGGTGCTCGGTTCAGGCTTACTGCTTTGGCCTGTGATTGCGCTGTCGCCTTGGTCTGCTAAGACCTTTATACCACCCATGATGTTTAACAACGTGGGCAACATGGGCATTCCTTTAATTTTATTGGCCTTTGGTGAAGAATTTTTAGCCATTGCTGTGGTGTGTTTTATTGTCGAAATGACCCTTCACTTTAGCTTGGGCATTTTTATGATCAACCCCAAAATGCGCTTGCTAAGCCTTCTTAATCAACCCGTAATGCTGGCAACTATTGCAGGATTTTTAGTGGCCCTTAGTGGCTTTCAATTACCTAACAGTGTGCAGTTACCCATTGATATGTTGGGACAAATTTGCATTCCCTTAATGCTTTTCACTTTGGGTATTCGTTTAACCGACATAGAATTTGACGATTGGAAAGTGGGTTTAGTCGGCGCCATTTTATGTCCAGTTTCTGGCATCTTAATGGCCATAATGGCCCAGTTCTTCCTCAACCTTCCTATTGAGCAATTTGCTGTATTGGTTGTGTTTGGTGCTTTACCACCAGCGGTATTGAACTATATGGTGGCAGAGCAATACCAACAGGACCCAAAAAGAGTGGCCTCTATTGTGCTTATTGGTAACTTAATGGCCTTGGTGAGCATTCCCATTACTTTATCCTTTGTGCTCTAAACCAACCTTAGGGGTGTGTTATAATTACTTCTTTTAAACCACAATATTTTAAGCGTGGAACGACCCCATGACTGATGACTTAAACTTCCATTTTTTGAAAGCTGATGTGCTCGCCAACGTGAGCGCTGCTTTGTTAGAAGATGTGGGGGATGGCGATATTACCGCTCGACTGATACCCGCCGATGAAAGCGCATCTGCAGCCGTTATTACCCGTGAAGATGCCACCATTTGTGGGGTGGACTGGGTCAATGAAGTGGCGCACCAAGTCGACCCCACAATCACCCTTGACTGGATGGTAGCTGATGGTGACCAAGCCAAGGCTAATCAAGTGTTGTTTCAAGCCCATGGTAATGCCCGCAGCCTGCTAACCTTTGAGCGCTGCGCCCTTAACTTTTTACAGTGTTTGTCTGGCACTGCCAGCATTGCGCATTATTACGCCAGTTTAGTGGCCGACACATCCGTGAGGCTACTCGACACCCGCAAAACTATTCCTGGCTTACGCAAAGCCCAAAAATATGCCGTGGCTTGTGGCCAATGTTATAACCATCGTATCGGTTTGTATGATGCATTTTTGATCAAAGAAAACCACATTGCCGCCTGCGGTGGTATTGGCCCAGCCATTGCCACTGCACGACGCCAAGAACCCACCAAACCTGTAGAGGTAGAAGTGGAAACCATACCTGAGTTACAGCAAGCGTTAGATGCTGGTGCAGATCGTATTATGCTGGATAATTTCACCTTGCAGGAGATGCGTGATGCGGTCAAGCTTGCCGCTGGAACAGCAGAACTGGAGGCCTCTGGCGGCATTACTGAACAAACCTTGCGGCCTATAGCGGCCACAGGAGTCGACTATATTTCCATTGGTGCGCTCACCAAAGATTGCCGTGCCATTGATTTGTCGATGCGTTTTATTTAAAACAGCATCAAGTGGTCAAGGGACAGCTTAATACCAATTTCTTCACCAATCTCATGGTTATGATGAGAGTCTGCGAAGCAGGATAAGGTTTGATTGCCCGCAATCAGAACACGGTATAAAAAGTGAGTACCACGAAAGCGCTTGCTTATTATGCGCCCTGTTATGGGGCTCTCATCTAAATGCAACACGTCATCAGGCCGAATAAATACGTCGGCTTTATCTCCTTTGACAAAGCCATGAGCTCGGTCGCTGCACAAATGGCCAATGGGCGACTCCACGCAGGTTTCGCTACTCACATTGCAGGCTAAAAAATCCCCCTCGCCAATAAAGTCGGCCACAAAACGTCCGTCGGGCTTATGATAAATATTGTAGGAGGTGTCCCATTGTTCAATGCGCCCTTGATTCATGACCGCCACATGATCAGCCATGGTAAAGGCTTCTGTTTGATCGTGGGTCACTAACAAACCAGGAATTTTTTCATGCCGCAAAATGGCACTCACTTCTGGCACTAACTCTTCTCGCAACATGGCGTCTAAGCCAGAGAAAGGTTCATCAAGCAATAATAAACTGGGTTTGGGCGCCATGGCCCTAGCTAAGGCCACACGCTGCTGTTGACCACCAGATAAGGCATGGGGATAGCGCTCTTGATAACCACTAAGGCCCACCAAATCTAATAATTCTTTCACCCGCTGCACTTGCTCAGCCTTAGGCCAATGGTGCAAGCCAAAAGCCACATTAGCGGCAATGTTGATGTGGGGAAACAAAGCCACATCTTGAAACACCATGCCGACATTGCGGGTTTCTGCGGCGAGGCAAAAATCGTCTTTAGCAAGGGTTTTGCCTGCCAAACTGATACTGCCCGATTTTAATGGCACAAACCCTGCAATCGCTCGTAACAAAGTAGACTTGCCACAACCGCTGGGGCCTAATAAGCAACCTATCTCACCCACAGCCACAGCCAAGCTTACATCGAACACAATGTCGTGCTCGCCGTAGGCTATATTTACCTTATCCACCAGCAAATGCTGATCTGTGTTGTCGAAGGACATGGTCATTTAAACAGTCTCATATTAGTGGGGCCTGCGACGCGCAATAGAGGCGTGTAACATTAATACAGGAATAAGCCCCACGAGTACAATCATAATGGAAGCTGGAGCCGCATCAACCAGACGCTCGTCTGAAGCTAGTTCATAGGCCCGCACAGCCATAGTGTTAAAGTTAAAGGGCCGCAGTATTAGTGTTGCCGGCAGTTCTTTAAGTACGTCCACAAACACAATGAGCACCGCCGTAAGGATGGAGCTACGCATTAAAGGCACATGAATTTTACGCAATATGTCTAATGGACTATGGCCCATTGAACGACCCGCTTGGTCTAAACTGGGCTTAACCTTTTCTAAGCCAGACTGCACACTGCCTATAGCTACTGCCAAGAAACGCACCGTATAGGCAAACAGTAAGGCCACTAAACTACCCGACAATAACAGCCCTGGACTGTCCCAGCCCCAGCTGCCAAAAATATCTATTAACCGATGGTCTAGCCATGCTAAAGGGATTAAAACCCCGATCGCTATGATCGTGCCTGGCAAAGCATAACCAAAGCCTGCCATCGCAAGCACTGTGCGCACAGGCTTAATGGGCTTAGTTCTTTTGGCATAGGACAAAATAATGGCCAATATGACGGCAATGATGGCTGCCAAAAAAGCCAAACTAAACGAATTCCAGGCCAGGCCAACGAAGTCCCAGCCTAGGGGTTCTGCCTCAAACACAGCCCAAAACAAAAGTTGCGTTGCAGGGATAATAAAACCAAACATCAAAGGCGACAAACAAATCACACAGGCCATAATCGCCTTGCTACCTGATAAAGGGATTAAGTCGGCACGGGCACGAGACTCTGCTGCTGAATGATAACGGGCTCGGCGTCTGGAATAACGCTCGAGCAAAACTAACAAAATCACAAAAGCTAATAAGCTCGCTGCCAATTGGGCTGCTGCCGCAGTATCACCATAGCCATAAAAGGTTCTAAAAATGCCCGTGGTAAAGGTGCTAACCCCATAATATTGCACCGTGCCATAGTCGGCTAAGGTTTCCATTAAAGCCAGTGACAAACCTGCAATAATGGCAGGCCGAGCCATGGGCAACGCTAACTTCCACAAGGCCTGCCAGCGGGAGTAACCTAAGCTACAGCCCACTTCAATACTACTCACAGACTGCTCCAAAAAAGCAGCCCGAGCCATTAAATAAACATAGGGGTACAACACCAGTGACATCATGATGATGGCACCACCTAAAGAGCGGATTTCAAAGAACCAATAGTCGCCGTAACTCAAGCCTGTAAGGTCTCTAATCCAGCTTTGTACTGGCCCTGCAAAGTCTAGCAAACCCGCATAAGTGTAGGCGATAATATAAGCCGGCATGGCTAAGGGCAGCAATAAGGCCCAACTGAGCCAACGACGCCCCGGAAAACTGCACATGCTCGTTAACCAAGCCGTGGGCACACCGAGTAAGAGCACCCCCGCACCCACGCCCAGCAACAACAGTAATGAATTGATTAGATAGTCGTTGAGCACCGTGTCAAACAAGTGCTGCCATAGTTCACCATTGGCTTGCACTAAATAGCTTACAATAACGATGACTGGAAGCGATATGAATGCGGCGATTACAACAGCAAAAATACTCAGCCCATGGCTTCTAAACATTTATAGCATTACCTATTTCCAACCAGCACGATCCATCAATTGAACCGCTTGTCGATTGTTCTGACCTAAAATTTCCAAAGCAATGGAGTCCATCTTGTAGCGGCCAAACCCTTCAAGGGCTGGCGAAATGGCTACACCCTGTACCACAGGATATTCATTATTAATGTCAGCATACCAAGCCTGTGCCGGACCCGACGCTAAATATTCCAGCAATGCTTGCGCTTGCTCTGGGTGTTTGCCGTATTTAGTAAAGCCAGCACCACTCACGTTAAAGTGTGCACCGCGGCCCACTGCCCCTGCACCACTTTGGTTAGGCCAAAAGACCGACAACTTACTCGCCAAAGCTTTATCAGCAGGCTTACTACTGTTAATTAACCGGCCTAAGTAATAGGTGTTAGCAATGGTTACATCACACACCCCTGCAGCCAAAGCCTTTAGCTGGTCAGTATCACCACCTGATGGTGCTTTGGCAAGATTATTTACCATACCTTGCATCCATTGCTGCGATGCCTCTGGGCCTATGGCATCGATAGTAGCAGCGACTAGAGACTGATTATACACAGATTGTGAAGATCTTAAGCACAGACGACCTTTCCATTGAGCGTCTACTAAAGCTTCATAAGTAGAAAGCTCGTCAGGATTGACTCGTTCTTTAGCATAAATAATAGGTCTTGCTCTAAGCGTGAGACCATACCAGTAGCCTTCAGAGTCTCTGAGTTCTTCAGGTATTCTTTGCTCAAGCACCGGTATCGATACTGGCTTGAGCATGCCCGACTCTTTGGCCCGATGCAAACGACCGGCATCTACCGTAATAAAGAGATCAGCAGGGGTCGCACTGCCCTCAACTTGCAAGCGCTTTAACAAGGCATCTGCCTTGCCCGTAATTAGGTTGACTTGAATACCGGTGGCAACAGTAAAATCATCCAGCAAAGGCTTGATTAAGGCTTCTTTGCGGGCTGAATACACATTGACGATGCCTCCAGCTTGAGCAGTTGTGGCAGAAAAGAAAATAGCAGCAACAACGGGTAATAAAAAGGTATTAATAGGATTTAAAGGTATCATTTATTCTTGCTCACTGGTTACATTTGTTATGTTGGCAGTACTAACTAGGTCTAACTTTTTGCCTCTATAGTAGCTCCAACAGCTTTTGAAGGGCTTCCAATACAAGCTTGATAATTGGTGTTCTTTGGACTTTTGACCACTTAAACCAAAAATTAACTTCTGTTTGCTCGATCCATATTCTAAGGTGTTTCCCATCCGATCCCACAAAGCAATAAATGCACCAAAATTTTTATCCCAATGCTGGCGTGCTTGGGAATGGTGTATTTGGTGCTGAGCTGGGGAAATAAGCCACCTTTCTAGGGTTTTTCCATAACTTATGGGCACAGGTGAATGACGCAAATTAGACCCCAATATATTTAACACTGTGGTCACTGCATTAGCACCCAATAAACTAAGCAAGGTCACTCGATCAGCAAACACAAACACAAACACACCAATCAGTAAGCCCTGCACTAGGGCACTGCGCAGACCAAACAATAAGCCTTCAATAGGATGTGTGCGCAATACCGTAAAAGGTGTCAGACTCTGTGCCGTGTGGTGTACTCTATGAAAACTCCATAGAACAGGCCAACGGTGCATCAGGCGATGCAGATAATAACGACTTGCGTCGTCAACTACAAACAAACAAGAGGTAAAAATGACAGAGACCCAAAACGTCGATATATTAGCGGGCCATAGAGGCCGAGAGACCCACTCATTTAAAGTATAAAACAAGGCGGTAGCAAGGGCTAGCTTGCTTAACATCAGCGGGCTCAAAAGCAGCATGATGGGCTGATTAATGAACATCATCTGGTAATCAGATCGACTCGAATTAGACCACCAAATTTTGCCCTGAAAAAGCCAACGTAAAGCGGCCACAAAATTGAGCCTGCGCTGCCACATCAACCAAACAACAGCGATGATAGCAGCACTCAACATGTAGCCGAGAAAAACGCGTTTACTACCCTGGCTGACTAATCCCCTAAATTCTGAAAGCCAAGATAGTAAAAACTCAAACAACCATTCCATGGTCAATTAATTAGACATCTAGTCATTTTCTGCAGCCATGGAAGCACCCAAACTGTCAACAAGTTTGGCTAAGTTTGCCGTCATGTCTTTACTCCGAGCCTCAACACCAAAGCTATCAACCATTAGTTTTTGAACCTTGATCATTTGCACTTGATACTCTCCCATACTAATCGATGGACTCTGCACAAACTCACCATCAACCAAGCCAGTTACCTGAGTATTGCCTAACAATATTGGACTGTAACCCAAAAGCCTGTTGAGCTTCACCCCAGCCTCTCCTAGATTAACACCACCAGCTTCCAGTGCTAACGCAAAGCCCTTTAACTCACCCCAGTGTTTCACATAGTTTCGGTAGGCTTTAGCTGCATCACCATTAGCTTCAATGATAGTCTCTAACTTTTCTATATCCCCATAAACGGAACCTGCATACTTGAAGACCGATTCAGCAATAACTCGCTGCCATTGAGTTTTAATGACTTGCGCATAACCCATTAGTTCGCTTCGCTGAGCGTCCGTAAGTGCTTCACCATTGGCTGAGGTAATCAGCTTGCGGCCGTCAATAAACGCTTGAACGATGGTATGAAGATACTTAGTCTTACCACCTTTATCGAAAGATGCCGCATAGTAGGCATGGGCGTATGCCATTTCAGTGACCAAAGAAACCTTACCATCTTGGTTATGATCTGCTTTTGCAAAACTGTCTGATTTTTGTTTGGCAATGCCATACACGTCAGCCGCTGTTAATTCCATGGTGTGAGCGGGTGCACCAAAATAGCCAAAAGCTTCGTCCCAAACGTGCTCTTTACCCGTATAAGGCTTGCCCTCTTTGTACGCTTTACTATTAGGATTAACATCCGCTGCTAGTTTTTCATCTAAGTAGTTATCGACTGCTTGGTTGTAAAATACCGCACCCATGGCGAATTTAGAAAACAATTGGGTGTAGTCGTAACCTGTTAAGGGATCAAAGCCTTTTTCTGTAGCCGCCGCTTTTTCTAGCATTAACTTCAGTAACTCTGCACCCGTAAGACTCCCAGGCATCCCAGAAATTAAACCTTTATAGGCTTTTCCAGACAAATTCTTGCCTTTTGAAATCTTGTCTACGTGAGTTTGAAGCATTGGAAAACCATCTTTTGATACGGGATCAATAATTTTACGCCCTTCGTCCTTGCCACTAAAGTAAGCTTTAGTTTGCTCTAAACTAGCGCCTTTAGACACCAACTTTTTAGCTGAATTATGCAGCGTGTGGCGAGCTATCTGACCAGTGTAAGCCTCAGAATGGGTCTTAGTGCCAGTGTAGTTTTTTACCGTAATAGGAAAGTCAGCATAGATTTCTGCGTGGGCTCCTGCCTGAGCTTGGCCACTTAGGACAAAGCTCGCTGCAACAGCAATTGAAAGAAGTGTTTTGTTCATGTGTTTTCTCTGATTAAAGTTGATTAAAGTTTAAGTGCGTCTGAATAAGACACATAATAAACAAACTTTATTCGTAATGCAAATCATTCTTATTTAGATTAGCATAACTTTTAGTATTTCATTAAATCAGATTAAAAAACAACATTATTTACCCCATTTGCGGCCCTTTCCAGTACCCTTAAAATGAACGACCTGTTAGAATGCTCGCCGACAAAGTCCCAGTAGCTCAGCTGGATAGAGCAGCCGCCTCCTAAGCGGCAGGTCGGAGGTTCGACTCCTCTCTGGGACGCCATTCACCCTTCTTATCCCTCACTTTCCACGCTCATTGAATCTCATCTTACGCCACAAAACCCATTGAATCTACTGATATATAGGTATATTATCAACTCATGATGTTCTTTTTGGCATCACCAAGAATAATTTTACAGGCTACTTTTTTTGGTACGTAGGTTGGTATGTAATATTTTTAAATTGACCTGCATACCAAAAAACTACCTTATCGTAATTTAACTACGTACCAAAAACCATCCTAGAATCGAGGTAACGTTATGCCTAAGCTAGTTACACAATTGACTGATAACCAGTGTAAACACGCCAAACCAAAGGCTAAGCCTTACAGCATTCCTGATGGTGCAGGGTTAAACTTAATCATTACACCAAATGGTAAAAAGGCATGGATGCTTCGCTATACCATTCCATACACCAAAGATCGGACTACTTGGGTCTTTATTGGCTATCCAGCCAAAAGCCTCAAATCAGCACGAGGCATGCGAGACAAGTACCTTTCTCTTCTAGCGGATAACATAGACCCAAAAGAGTGGAAACGTGAACAAGACGCTAACTCTGAAAGACAAAAAGACAATACGTTTAAGCATGTTGCCAAGCTATGGATGGAAGACAAGCAAAGAAAGGCAAAGGCCAACCCTCAAACCGCCAAAGACATATGGAACTCCTTGGAAAACCACATCTTCCCAAAACTGGGGAAACGACCAATTGGTGAGTTAAGACCTAAGTCTGTGGCCGAAGTAATTAAGCCGCTGGAGACTAAAGGCTCTCTAGAGTTAGTAAAAAGACTTTGTCAGCGCATCAACGAAATTATGGCCTTCGCACTCAATGAAGAGATTATTACCGACAATCCCCTAGCCCACATTAAAGGCAAGTTCAAAGCGCCTAGCACCACCCATAATCCATCATTAGAGCCTAAAGACTTGCGGCTATTAATGGAGGCTATTACTTGCGACAGCATGGCCATACCAACCCGCTTATTAATTGAATGGCAATTACACACCATGGTAAGGCCAAACGAGGCAGCAGGCTCAAGGTGGGCAGAAATAGACCTTAATAATAAGACTTGGACAATTCCCAAAGGCCGCATGAAAAAAGTGGGCACATCTAAGCAATGGGAAGAACGAAAAGATCACATTATCCCACTCACCCCCCAAACCTTGGCTATCCTTAATTTGATGAAGCCGTTTAGTGGACACCTTGAATATGTATTCCCTAACCAACGTGACCGAGACGCAAAGGCTGGCCCAGACTCGGCAAACAACGCTTTAAAGCGAGCGGGTTTAAAAGGTAAGCAAACCGCACACGGCATGCGCACAATTGCTAGTAGTACGCTAAACGAAGAGCAATTTAACCCTGACGTGATTGAAGCAGCTTTGTATCATCTAGACCCCAATGAGCAAAGACGCACATACAACCGAACAGACTACTTCAACCAAAGGTGCGTGATGATGGAATGGTGGAGCAATCGAATAGAGGAAGCTACCACCGGCAACATGAGCATGGCAGCAAGCACAAGAGGCTTACGGGCTATTAAATAACCAGACTTGGTCAGAAATAACTGCATAATTAAAGATTATTGATTCTAATAACCGAGCAGAAAGACTCTAGTTTTGATACATGCACTCGCATGAGTGTACATAACTAGAGGAATATATGATGCTTTTAGAATTTGATAGCCCATACCAAACCCGCCAACAACTAGAGAAACTATTCAAAGTTTCACCCGCCACGATTTACCGCTGGATTAAAGAAGGAAAATTTCCAGCCCCTATCCACTTAGGTGCAAATATGGTGAGGTGGAAAGTCTCCGACATTGAAGCATGGATTTTAGAAAGAGAAAAAACTCAGTTTCCAAAACAAGAAGATACAGCCCCATAGGCAAGCGGAACGATGAGCTGCAATTCTGCACCTGGCAACCTATCAATGGCTGTGCTTCTTGACTGGGGCTACTCAGTTTCCATAGAAAGTGGCCACCTGATAATTAATCCAAAAAACAACATGTCTTGCGTCAAGCATTTGACCAATAGCCACAAATTAAAATTAATGGTTGAAATACTACAAAAAATTGGCCGAGACGCACTCACCTTCCACAGCCATTCTGCTAGTAAATACGGACCAACTTTAGCTGGCGGAGTGACACTACAGTTCACACACGTGCTAACAGGTTCTGAAGCATATGCCATATTTAATGCTAATTTAACCCGATCAAGAAATACAAAAAGTGGCAGGGCTGGGGACCCACTCCCGACAAAACAGTTCCATGTAGCTAAACATAGTGGGTTTTGTAAGTTCTGGGCTTCCACTGGATTACCTCCACGAAAACTTTCATCCTATTACGAGTATATGGGAAAGTTGAAGCCACTCTTTTTTGAATCACAAGATATTTCTAATAGTAATGATCGACTTGATTCAAGCTTACTAAAACCCTTACAAATTAGTTTCCAAGAGGTAAAAGAAGCATTCGATTTCTCCGACAGTCCACCGACAAGTAACCGACAATGCACCGACAAGCAACCGACAGTAGCCACCGACAAGAAAACGCTACAACCCTCTAAAACACTTGGTCTACAGGCTAATTCTACTACGGGGTCTATTTACTACGGTAATACGGTAATAAGGGAAAAGGTTACAAGGGGAAATGCTTATCCAGTTAATGCCCCAATAAGTAATTCTTTAAGTACACCTGTTTTGAACAAGTCCAAACATGAAACTGAAACTACTACGCGAGCCAAAGACCAAACTATAGATGAGTGGTTTAGTGATTATGACGAAAGTTATTTCTTGGAACACGGCTATTACCCATAAAAGGCATTATTAATGATTAAGAAGTTAAAACCAGTTAAAACTAACTTGGAAATATTACAAGAGCCTAACAGCCCTGTTATGAAGTTAATCAAAGAAACAGGTATTGAGGGCATAGCGCTTGATGTAATCAAAGGAATAATGAGCCCATTGATTAACCTAATTCGTAGTCAGGCCAATAATGTTTCTTCTAGTAGTTTTGACAACGAATTTAATAAATCTATAACGCTTATCGCTGCGTCTGATCCTAAAAATCAACTTGAGCTTATGTTAGCTACACAATTGGCTATGACTCATATTACTTTAGGCAAAAGTGCACGGCTATTAGATCAAAACTACAAAGACGTTCAAACCATCAACAGCCTGGGTAATCTATACACCAAGTTATCAAGGTTAGGCATAGACCAGATTAATACACTTCAGCGACTCAAAGGCAAAGGCCAGCAAAAAATCATTGTTGAAAAGGTGAATATTGAGGCTGTTGGTCAGGCTGCCATTGGTGTCTATGAGGGGGTGAGGGTTAATGCTAAAAAATGACCATAAAGCCCGTGTACCGAGCAGTAGGTTTGATCTAAACACCCTACCCTCCTGTGGGGCCAAAACACGCTCAGGAGGCTTATGTAAGCACAAAGGCAATATTCGTAACGGTCGATGCAAACGCCACGGCGGGGCCTCTACAGGGCCTATTAACCAAATCTTTGGGAAGAGCCACCACCGATATGTTCACGGACTTAGGACTAAAGAAGTTAACGACATGCGTAAAATGTTAGTAACAAGATTAATATTGATACAGGAAAACTTCTGAATTAAGCCTCACAACTATTTCTAAGCAGAGCTAATGAGCATTGGTAGCAATGCAGTGCTGGACGAGCGAACATAGCTTACATTATGGCTGTAAGGTGCTTAATCGATATTAGAGCAGGTCCGGAATAGGCGACGACTACGGAGGTTTGGATGCTAATAACTACTCTGGCAGTCGTGTACAGTTAGAGCTGCAATGCTTCATTTTAACCCTTCATGCGTGCTCTATTGATAAGGTTTAGAGAATTCAATACGAATCCATTGCTTTAGAGCTTCAATTTCGGCAGAGATGGGCTCTTCATTTTCAGTGTTGGCAAAATAATGAGACTGATTCAATGGTATGGGCCCACCAACGATACATATATCTTTACCCATTGCAATAGATCCTCTGGCAAAACGCTCAATCAAAACAGCACACCCAGTGCCAAAAGCTGCAAGTTCACACGCGAGCACTGACGTATCAACTTGTAACCTTATGGCATCATCAGCACTGGCTTCGTAACGAAGATCAAAGTGATTCATGTAGCGTGACCAATGATCGTCGTACCCCACAATATTAATAGGCTCCAGATGACATAAATCACCAAGGGCAGAAATTTTTTTGCTGGTTTGCTCACTACATATAGGCACAATGAATTCGTCAGACAGCTTTTCAGCGGCTTGGGTATGCTTGCGGCTTGGCATCAAAACAATGTCAATGTCTACCTTTTGAGTATCAATAGGATCACGCCACATTGAGGTCACAAGTTTGAGCTTAATATTGGGGTATTGTTGATGAAATTCAGTCAATCTTGGGGTGAGCCATATCAACACCGCAATCGACGCTCGTACGACTATAGTTCGTTGTATATCTGTTCCAAATAACCCGTAGGTTGCATGGGTTAGCTTCGCCAAACCCTCACGCACAGACGGCAAATACGACTTACCAGCCTTAGTTAACTGAACTTTTTTTGGATGGCGCACAAACAGGTCTTGCCCCAGTTTAGTTTCAAGAGACTTAATGTGCTGACTCACAGCAACCTGCGTCAATCCAAGTTCTCTTGCTGCAGCGGAAAACCCAGACAACCTTGCAGCAGCTTCAAATGTTCTTAGCCAGTTTAGATTTATATTCGTATTCATAGATAAATTTAATTAAGCCTTAGGCCTATATTATATAATTTTATTTTGCCTAATATTTAACATAGCATACTCCTAAAGCCCTTTGCACAACAATTATTAGGAAAAAAATATGATCCAGCGACTACCACGTGAAATAACGCCTGAAGAAGTGAATAACTACCAGCGCAATGGTGTCATCATGCTAAAAGACATGTTTGATTCTCAGTGGATTGAATTACTGAAGCGGGGCTTAGCTAAAAATATGAACAATCCCACTCACCGCGCAAGAACTTGGGATCGGGATGCTCAGGGTCGGACAATGTTTTGGGACAGCCAGGCTTGGCAGAGCATTGACGAATACCAAGAATTTATTTTCAATTCCGCAGCTGCCCAGTTGGCTGGCAAACTATTAAGAGCTAAAGAGGTTAATTTTTTCTTTGATGCGGTATTTGTGCGTTCTCCAGGCTCTCAGTTTTCAACGCCTTGGCATCAAGACGAGCCATATTGGTCTATTGAGGGATATGACACCTGCACTATTTGGATGCCACTTGTGCCTGTTAGAAAGAAGAATGCTCTCGCCTTAGTCCCTCGCTCACATTTGAATAATCGAATTTTCGATCAATACAATTTTGGCAACCTCAACCCAGATAGACATAAAGATGTTGATCAGGTTGATTTTTCTCACATTTCTGAAGAATCCATACCAGATATTGACGAAAACCGGGAAAAATATGGTGTCGTGTCGTGGGACATGCAGCCTGGCGATTGTTTGGTCTTTAACAGCCGAACCTTACATGGGGGGTCGGGAAAGCTAGATGAAGATCAAGAATTACAGGTATTTACCAGTAAGTGGGCGGGAGATGACGTTCATATAAAGTTTAAAGACTGCGGTATGGATCCAGATCACAGTAACATCATGACTGAATATGGCCTAAAGTCAGGAGATCGTTTAGGTACAGATCTATACCCATGTTTCCAATGCCGTGTGGATGGTTAAAAAAAATAACTCATAGTAACTGATGCACAGGCTGCGTACTTTGCTTTACCATTCTTGTAAGTATGAACATATCGCCAGAAAGTGTATTTCATTACTTGACGCCCATTTTTTAGTCAATTTGTGATGTTAGTGTTTTTTTTGAAGCTTCTATGATTTAAGGGAATTCCTATGGTTTCTGCTAAGGTAAAAACACATTACGATTATATTATTGCTGGTGCTGGATCTGCTGGTTGTGTTTTAGCTCGTCGCTTGTCAGATGCTGGGCATCAGGTGCTTTTGCTTGAAATGGGAGGCACTGACAAATCTTGGGTTATACAAATGCCGGCAGGCTTGCGTTCAGTATTTAAACCGACCTCAAAATATAATTGGTGGTTTCACACACAACCACAGAAACATCTAAACAACCGTAAAATTCAACAGCCTAGAGGAAGAGTTTTGGGCGGTTCCTCGTCAATAAACGGCATGACCTGGTTACGAGGCCATGCACTAGATTATGATCGTTGGCATCAAGAAGGCGCTGAAGGCTGGAATTGGGCAAACTGTTTACCATACTTTAAAAAAATCGAAAGCAGTGCATTATCGAGTGAATACCGTGGCCTCGACGGGCCAATAGGCGTTCAACGCCAAGAGCAACTTAGCCCATTAAATGCTGCTTTTCTTGAAGCAGGACAACAGGCAGGCTGGCAGCTAACAGACGACGTGAATGGCTATCAACAAGAAGGTGTATCACGTTTTGAAATGAGCGTTAAAAACGGTATTCGTAATAGCACAGCTTTTGGTTACTTACATCGCCGCACAAAGACAGGCAACTTAACGATTTGGACTAGTTGTCAAATTCTCAAAGTAAACGTCGAGGATAGCACGGCCAGTGGCTGCCAGGTGTTCTACAAAGGAAAGGTACTTGATGTCTTTGCTGGCAAGGAAACATTATTGTGTACTGGAGTGTTTGGTTCTCCGCAATTATTGATGCTTTCTGGCATCGGACCCGCTAAGCAACTCGCAGAGCACTCAATTCAATGCAAAGTGGATTTGCCCGGTGTTGGAGAAAATTTACAAGATCATGTTGAATGCCATATTCAGATTGAAACAAAGCAACCCATTTCTTTAAACCGAGAGCTGCAACCCCACAGAATGCTATGGGCAGGTATGCAATGGTTTGGATTTAAAAAAGGTGTCGCTGCGGTAAATCAATGTCATGTGGGTGCTTTTTTAAATAGCTCCACACAAACGCCCCATCCTGATATTCAATTTCATTTCTTTCCAGTGTTTTTTGATAAAGACTGGATTCCTGTGCCTACCACTTATGGTTATCGGATTGGCGTGGGACCTATGCGACCTACAAGCCGCGGTAGTGTGCGATTAGCTAGCAATAAAGTAACGGATCCATTACACATCGATCCTAACTATATGTCGACAGCAGAAGATTTTCGAGTGATGCGTGAAGCAGTAAGCTTGGGTCTTGAAATAGCAAGCCAACCAGCCTTTGCACCTTTCCATTATCGAGAGGACACACCTGGTTTTCAGATTCGTAGCACCAAGCAGATAGATGATTTTATTCGTGATGATGCCGCCAGTGCATACCACCCCTGCGGGACTTGCAAAATGGGCTCAGAAAATGACGATATGGCAGTACTCGATAGTGAGCTTCGCGTTCGTGGTGTAAAACATTTAAGAGTGATCGATGCATCGTCTATGCCCTCGTTACCTAGCGCTAACATCAATGCTGCTACGATCATGCTAGCAGAAAAGGCCAGTGATATATTATTGGGGAATACGCCATTAGCACCCCAACCACTGGGGTTTTTAAGCCGCTAAATACGCATTAACTCAGCAACGACTAAAGGATAAGTTATGAAAAAAAATATGATTGAACTGCACACTGCCAGTGTTGAAGAACAGTTAGTATGCCAAAGCTGGGCTTTATGGGAAAGTGGCGACGTGAGTGAATTTTCTTACGATTATGATCAAGATGTAGAGTTTATTGTTCAGCAAGGAAAGGCAATTATCCAAAGTCAGTTTGGTGACAGCATAGACATCGTGGCAGGTAGCCGAGTAATCATACGCGCTGGCGTATTTGGGCGTTGGAATATACATTCTGCGGTCACCAATCGTTATGCATATCTTAAATAAACGTAACGTGAAGCTTTTAAATAGGTGGAAAAAAACCACAGCTAAAAACCCTTAAAAATATAAACAGCCTCAACTACTAAAAAGAACTTAATTATGAAATCGACTCAACTATATATAAACGGGCAATACTGCGATGCAACCCATAGGAACAAGTGAAGATGATTGATCAACACAATTTAAGTGAACTTGAAGAAATAATACTGCTTGCCTTGAAAGAGCAGTCCGTTCATCCACAAGGTCTTAATTCTTCTCAAACGCATGGTGCGCTTTACCCAGTAGGTGACCCAAGAAACGATGAACAAATACAGCTGGAAAAACCTAAGCTAAACTCCCATAGATTAATGCGTCCTCGCGCAGTGTCGAGGTGAAAGTGAGGCCAATCAATAATTGTAGAAAGTGGGCAGTTAGAAAGAAGGTTGGCTATGAGGCTCCAAACATTCGCCACTGATTGTAATCCGGTGCATCAGACGTTGTTCACCATCATAGTCATTCAGCGCACAGTGCTGAGTCGCACGATTATCCCATATTGCCATGGAACCTTGCGTCCATTTAAAGCGACACGTAAATTCCTTTTTGTGGGCATGTGAATACAAATAATCTAGCAGTGGCTGTGACTCTTCCTTGCTCCACCCTACGAACTTAACTGTGAACTCCCCATTGACATAAAGCGCCGGCTTTCCAGATAGTGGGTGCTTGATTATCACAGGGTGGACAGCATCTTGAGTGGCCTCTGCGGCATTACTTAGCCTGCCCTCCACGTCACCCACACCAACATAGGCTGCCTCACTAAAGGCATGGCGACTAGAGTGCTCGGCACGCATTCGATGTAGGGTGTTTTTCATGCCGTCAGACAGATGTTCGTAGGCTGCATACATACTTGAAAACAATGTATCGCCACCCAACTTAGGAACCGTTCGGGCATATAAAATTGACCCCAATGCAGGGAGTTGATCATAACTATGGTCCGTATGCCAAGATGAGCCAATGTTTGATGTTTGATGTGCTTCTTTACTCACTTCTGCGATTACTGGGTGACTCTCCACTGCTTGGAAAAAACGATTAACATTTATTTCGCCCCAACGCTCAGCAAAACTAATATGCTGATCAGGTGTTATATTTTGATTGCGTATGAAAATGACCCCGTGGGTCACAAATGCCTGCCTCACTTCCAAAAACTGTTGCTCGCTTAAACCCTCGGCAATGTCTACACCACTTACTTCAGCACCTACAAAGTAGCCTAAAGGTGTCACCGTGATTGTTTTGTATTGTGTTGCCATAGTAATCAGACTGGGAATAGTGCAAATTATTATTACCTTACATTTTGCCGAAAAGTTACCATAAATGCCAAGACCAATCTACTCTTAGCAGGGTTACCTTAAGACCCAGTGTAGGCGAAGAGCTCTTAAGATAGCGAACAATTAACACTCTTCACTCTGTAGTCGTTATCCGTAACAGCTGGTATAAACGCCCCGGGGGAGCATCCACAGGGCCAATTAACCAAACCTTTGGAAAGGTCCATCATCGCTAGCTGCATGACCTTAGAACTAGAGAGGTAATCAAAATGCGGAAGCTTTTATAATTTTATTATGTGTATCGTTTTCCATCCTGCCGTCCTTAACAAAATATTACATTGATATAGATATAGAAAAAATCTGATTTACAGCCTTTCAGATGTTTTTAAGCACAACTAATGAGAATTGGCAGTGTTTAGTGCAGGATGAGTGAACGCTGCTTACTGCATGGCTTTAATGTGCTTAATCGATGTTAGAGTGGGTGTGAAATGTGAGAAGCTTGGGTGCTAATAACTACTCATGTAGTCAGATAAGATTAAAAGTAGGGTTTTTAACATCAGGCCTACTTTGTTATAGTTCTTTAATGAAACCAATCAACATATTCAATTCTTTACTATTAATAGTATAGGATTAATTTTTAAATTACTTTTGAAAGGCGAAGATAATGAATAAAAACATCTATCTGTTTGCTTTTACTGCGTTACTTTCAACGTCCACTTTTGCTGGAACTATGCGGGATTGGGTAGAATATGTTTATCCGAAAATTAATACCCCGTTAATAGATACCTTAGAAATTTATCGGACTGAGGGATTTATTCTTATAGATGTTGGAGCCAATTACGCTGCCTACTCTTCTAGTGCTGAGCGCCTGACATTAGATCAAAGGAAGAATAAAACTTCTGTAACAGATGATGCTAGTCTGGTAATTCAATATAACTCCTGTCCTCCCCAGTCAGGATGGTTGAGTGGAAAAATAAACTACGCATCCGTAGCAATAAAAATTGACGATGCAAGCGAATTGGCGGAAGAAATTCGAGAATTGTTGTTATTTATTGAAAGTAAGAAAGCTACCCCTTGGGGTGTGGGAGTATCACCAGCAAAAGAAGATCAAAGTTATATTGGATTTAATGACCCTGATGGTAATAAAATTGAAATGCAGATTAATCAGTTTCCTCATCAAATCAAATTTCAAATTATCAGAGATACCGAGTGCTAGAATTGGGTGTAAAATATACTTACGTGCTGTGTAAAGAAGCTATGGATTCTATTAAAATATAAATCGTGGTGATGACGAAGTATTTGATGAAGCGTTTCACAGATGCTCATACTTGGCCAAGGCTGGAGGTGAGGGCTATGGCAGTTTGGATGCTAATAGCTACTCTAGTAGTCGGGTAACTTTGAAAAGCAGTACTATTCATACTCACTCACAATAGGTGGTAAATGTTTATCACCTATTGTCGTGATTTGCAGATAGACCTTAGTCGGTTCGGAGGTGATTCATTTGAAAATTCAAATCCACCCCTGGCAAAAGATAACCTAGCCTCATTTGTTGAGTCATTCATGCCAGTAGAACTTTGTAAAAATATTGGAGGGCGAGGTGAGTGCCAAAAATAATCTAACAAATTACGCAAGCGGGACAAAGTGCTGCGCACTTCGCCTCTTCGTAAGACGTTATGCGAATAATTCCTGACCGCAGGCTACGAGAAGAAATGTCTGACTTCAACCTCCCCATTGTGAATGATTGGTATGACACCAAGTCCTATCCAAACAACGTCACCAGAATTTCTGAAAAATATATTGACCCATACTGGTCTGGTAATATTTGGGTGATAAAGGGCTCTGAAGCCAGCTTGATTGTCGATACTGGGACTGGCATCGTATCTCCTATTCCATTAATAGAGTCGATTACGAATACACCGCTCATAGCTGCCGCATCTTGCCATTATTATGATCATGCAGGAGGTCTTCACTATTTCGACAGGCGATGCAGTCACCCCGTCGATGCTGCTGTTATTTCTGATCCCACAAACGACATGGGCGCAGGACATTTTAATCAATTTGCTGTATTTTCCGCGTTGCCAGACAAAGAGTTCAAATTGGGATCATATTATCCCATAAGTACAATATCCTCTGACTTACTCAGCGATGGCTACATCTTTGATTTGGGCAATCGGAGTATCGAAGTTCTCCACATTCCAGGGCGCACACTGGGAAGTTTAGTATTTTGGGAAGAAAAAACTGGCAACTTATTTGGCGGCGAAACCGTGTTTGTCGATCCATACTTAAATAATTTCCCACCTGAAAACGTGCAATCTTACGAAGACGGTTTGAAGCGTCTTTGCCAATATCCGGTATCAACAATTTTCGGTGGTCATTTTGAACCGTTTTCTGGAAAGGAACTCATTGATTTAGTGGGGAGTGAAATTGGGCGCTATGACTGAGTTTCGCATAACAAGACACCTCAATCTGACTCCATGATACTCAAGCAAGCTCATGCACACTGGCATTGGATCGAGGCGAAATTAGGTATAATTGATAAGTGCAGAAAGTTGAAAGTCAGAAAAAGGTTGGAAATGATACTCAGTAACGGTTCTGATAGACATATTGTTTTTTTGGTACACAGGTTGGTACATGGAACGCATAGTTAAAACAAATAGGTTAATAAATAAAAGGCCTAAATAATAAGATACGCCGTCTCTCTGGGACGCCAAACAAAACATTAGCCGAACAAGGCTAGGCAGGGATTAAATTAA